>Ga0164318_10006812_pt1 | contig 11070 bp, 14 predicted proteins | sample GuaBasSedimGuay9_FD_113734 | JGI IMG/M metagenome (GOLD analysis project Ga0164318, IMG submission 113734) | Subseafloor sediment microbial communities from Guaymas Basin, Gulf of California, Mexico - Guay9, Core 4571-4, 0-3 cm | ecosystem: Environmental > Aquatic > Marine > Hydrothermal vents...
CCTAATAAAAAAGCGTTGATGTGTCACTCTGAGAGAACGTGTCTTAGCGGAGCTAAGATTAGTGAACGAAGAGTCTCCCTCTCGTAAACATAGGAGATTCTTCGGGAAAAACGCCCTCAGAATGACACGTCATTGAATATTTGCGGGAGGGGAGTGAATAATTACAAAAATGGTTTAAATACGCGTTCCATTTAAAGCTCATTATCCAGCAGCTCCCGTAGTTCGCCTAAGGCTTGCTCGCGGTTGCGGAAGTGGATGGCGTTCAGTCCCGCTTGGCGTGCGGCTTCTACGTTTTTGAGCATGTCGTCTAGAAAGACTATTTCATGCGGCTCGCAGTCTAGGTGCTCAATTACATATTGGTAAATTTTCTGGTCGGGTTTGGCTATGCCCAACTCGGCAGAGATGAAAACGTGTTGAAAGGCATCAATTATGCCCATTTCATCGGTGAGCGATTTGCGGAGGTCTCCCCAAGCGTTGCTCAAGAGGCCGGTAGTGTATTGAGGGCGCAGCTCACGGACGAATCTAACTAAGTCCATGTCTAGCTTATCCCCGCGCCAGAAGTCATTCTTGAAATTATCTAGCTCTTGGGAAGTGAGGTTAAATTTCTCGCCTACTTTTTCCCAATGCTCCTGGGCGGTTATTTTTCCTAAAGTAGCCAATTGAGCGCTTTCTTGAAGATAAACAATGGTCGTTAGCTCATCGCTGGTCATGTTATAGCGAGCGGCTAATGCTTCTCGAGGTTGAGGGTTTGCTAATTGTATTAAAACCCCGCCAAAGTCAAAAAGTACAGTTTTTATAGTCATTTTTCCTCACAAGGTTATTTTTTAGGGTGTAAAGTTTAGCGATAATTGTACCGCATTTTTGATGACAATTTTGTATCAAGAAACATTCTATGAACTTCCCCCATAAAAAAGAGCGGACTTTACGTCACGCTCTAATAAAAAGTCGGGGTGGGCGGACTTGAACCGCCGACCTCCGCGTCCCAAACGCGGCGCGCTGCCATCTGCGCTACACCCCGGTATGTTTTTACGCGCAAAGCAGTATAATGCTAATTAAACCCAAAGTCAAGGTGGGTACACGCCCCCGTGCGTAATCTCAGGAGGAAATTATGTTGGCAAAGTTATACCATGCCCATCACGCGCATTATCAAGAAGACATCCCTTTTTGGGAGCAAATAATAAATGGCGCCGAGACCGTTTTAGAGTTAGGATGCGGAACCGGGCGCGTTTCTATTCCCTTGGCACGGGCTGGGTACTTGGTGTGGGGGCTAGATTGGGACGAATCCGCGTTGGGGGTGGCACGCGCCAATTTAGCGGTGGAGCCTGCCCCCACGCGAGAGCGCGTGTCTTTCATCCGAGCAGACATGACCAATTTCTCTTTGGACGTGCGGTTTGGAGCGGCCATTTTGCCCTAACACGTTTAGCGGATTGATTCCAAAGGAGCGCAAATCCGTTTTAGAAGGGGTAACCGCGCATCTGCTCCCACGGGGCGTTTTCGCTATTAGTTTGCCGAATCCCACCCTTTTGGCGCGGTTCAAAGATCAAACGGAAACTGAACCCACTGAAGAAGCCGTCTTCACGCATCCGCAAACGGGGAACCCTGTTCAGGCGAGCAGCATTCAAGAATGTACCGGTGATGGTGTCGTTTGGAAGTGGCATTACGACCATCTTTTGCCCGATGGCAAAGTAGAGCGTTTGACGATGTCCACCAAGCATTATTATACGCCCGTTGGGGTCTACACGCGTGAATTTCAGGAGGCTGGTTTGCGTGTGTTGGCGCGGTATGGGGATTTTGAGAATGCGCCGTATACGCCTGAAAGCCTGTATTTGATATTGGTTGCCCAGAAAGAGATGAATTGAACTTCAAGAGTTTGCGGTCTAAAATCTTTGAGGTAGGGTATAATTTGTTTAGAGAAATGAAGCAGAATGGTTTGATAATGTATCAAAGGAGAAGATGATGGAAGAAAACAAATTTGAAGAAGCGAATGTGGATGTTCCTGAAACTGAGGTTGTGGCCGATGAAGTACCTTGGGAAATTCCTGCGGAGGTAGAGGTAGAAGCAGAAACCAAAAAAGAAAAGAAAGCTCGAGAGAAGCAAGAAACCAAGGCAACGAAAGCGGCCAAGAAACAGAAAAGGATTGAGCGAAGGAACACGAAAACCGCAAAATTCATTCGGGTGGCAACTATTTGGATATTGGCGTTTCTTATCATCTTTTTGGCGGGCTTCGCAACATCTCATATCACAGTTGCTAGACCCGCGGAAGCAGAGCTAGAACAAGTTAGAGCTGAGTTGATTGCGGCTGAGGCGAAAGTTGCTTCTATTGAGGGTGAAATAGAAAATTTATCATCCTTAGAGGCAGACAACGAAAGTTTGCAAGCCGCGATGGGAGAAGTTAATATCCATGTTAACATTTTGAGCGCGCGGGTAGCTGTGACAGACGCTTTGCTGGCTCTTCAGGCCGGAGATCTTGCCGAGGTGAAATTAGAGCTTGGCAAAGTGGAAGAAACGTTCAAGACGCTTAAGTCTATGCTCAACGCCGACCAAAAAGGCGTGGTCGAGAACATGGAGCAGCGACTTGCTTTGGTAGTGGGCGAACTTGATGAGGATACTACTGCCGTAGAAAATGATTTAAAAATGCTCTCTTCTAAGTTGATTTCTTTGGAGAATACGCTTTTCGCTAATCCGTAACCAAGATGATCCGGAAGATAGTTCGCAATAAAAAGCCTCCCATTTGGGAGGCTTTTATTTTGTAATTGCTAAAAATGTTAGTGGCGCATTGCGTTTGCTTTTGGCTGCGTTGCTCCGCGAGACCCGAACTGCATTGCACTTTTCCAAGTGCGTTGCAGTTTAACTACCATTGCGCGGGGTTTTGTTTTTATGGTTCAGGTTCGGGTGTGGCAGACAGTGCCTCGGCTTCTTCCGCTGTTTCTGGCATACCGTTCAATATCCAAGCCTCGAACATTTTGATATATTCTTCTTTCATTATTTTTGTAAGGGGCATTTGATGAATGAGTACCTCGCCATTGGCGTCAAGGATGGCATTTCCGGCGATGGTTTGGTAGAGGTAACTGTTCAGGTCGCCAGCGATCAGGTTTTTGTCAACGTTATCACCGGTAGTGAGCATTTCTTGATAACTTTGCATAAGATAATTATTATTCTCTTTTCCGGGACGATGGCAAGAAACACAGTTGCGCATCACTATTTTGGATATTTCTATCTCGTAAGAGGGAATCATGCCCTCTTCCCAGGTGGGAGGGGCGGCGATAGCGGCTTCTGCGGGAAGCTCTGCTCTATCATCCCAGGTGTAGCGCATGAAGGCAACAATGGCTTCAATTTCGGCTTTTGAGAGCGGCCCGCCGTAAGCCAGCCCGTAAGGGGGCATGCCTAGGTCTTGTTGTCCGTAATTCACGATAGCGAACAGGGTTTGGTCAGAGCGGGTATACATCTCGTCTCGGCTGCTGATTGATTTTACCGTGACGCCTTCTAAGCCCTCAACGCCCAGAATTTCCCCGCCTTCACCGTCTGGGCCATGACATTCCACGCATTGCACAGAATAATTGTCTTGCCCTAAAATAACTTGTTCTCTAATTGAGTTAGCTACGGTCACTTCTGCTTGTTCAGGGGTGGTGGCCACGGCCCGAACGGTGAGGCCAATCATAGCTAGCACAATCACGCCCATAATAGAAAGGCCAACTTTGCGTTTTTTCCAATACCGTATGGGAGATTTGTCGTAAAAGGGAAGCAGGAATAAAGCGGCTACGGCTATGCCGGGGATAACAATTGTTCCTACCCATTCTAGTTTTCCAGGAACATATTTCAGAAATTCAAAGAGAAATAGAAAATACCACTCTGGGCGGGGAATGTAGTTGGAGTCGCTGGGGTCCGCTTTGGGGTCCAGGGGAACGCCCACAAAAGCAGCTAGTCCAACAAGGAATAGGAAAATTCCAAAGGTCATTAATAAATCTTTATAAATAATATCTGGCCAAAAACTTACACCTTTTTGTTTGGCCTGAGTATATCTTTGTTTATAGGTTATTTTTTGTTCTTCGTTCACGAGAGTTCTCCTCAAATCCAATCAGGGACTGGTGAGACCTTGGAGGTTTTTAAAACCTGAGGTCTGGAATTGTTTATTCGTCTTCTTGGGGGATATGAGAAATGCCCAAGCGGATGACCATGTAAAGATGCGTGCCTACAACAAGCATGGCAACGGCGGGGAGAATCCAGATGTGCATGGAGAAGAAGCGGGCCAGGGTGACCGCGCTCAAATCGGTTCCCCCACGCAAGATGCGCATGATAAAACCACCAACTCCGGGTGCGGTTCCCACAATTTCGGTTCCCACCATTGTTGCCCAGAAAGAACGCTGGTTCCATGGTAGAAGATACCCCGTAAAACCCATTCCCAACGTGAGCACTAATAAAATAGAGCCAGTGACCCACGTGAATTCTCGGGGATATTTGTACGCGCCGTAGAAAAACACTCGCAGCATGTGAATGAAAACCGCCACGACTAGCAGGCTGGCGCCCCAATGGTGGATTCCTCTAACCAGCCATCCAAATTGGACGCCTGTCATGATGTAGTTAACGCTGTCGTAGGCGTGGTCTGGGGAAGGAACGTAGTAAACGGAGAGCATGATTCCGGTGACGCCTTGCATAATGGCTAAAAAGAGGCTTGCGCTTCCCAGAGTGAACCACCAATTGACTTTAGGAACTTTACGATCCAAAACAGTTTCATAGATTTCGGTTAAGCCTAGTCGCTCATTGAACCAGTCGAATACATTTTCCATAGGTTGTTATCCCTCCAGTAAATGGATATAGAGATTTCCTTCTTCTATTTTGGTTTGATACTCATCAAGGGGACGGGGTGGAGGCCCGCTGAGTACATTCCCGTGGATGTCAAAAGCGGCGTCATGGCAAGGGCAGTGGTATTGTTTGTGTTCTTCTTGCCAATTCACGCGGCAGCTTAGGTGGGTGCAAACGTTAGAGTACGCGGTTACTTTGCCACCGGCTTCTCGTAAAACGAAAACTCCGTAGCTATGGCTGGTTTTCTCCCATCCATTTACTTTTGTTTTGGTGAAATTGAACAAGGTCGGTTCGCCAATCGGGTAATTTTCTAAAGCTCCCAGAGCAATCCAATCTTCATTCGCTTCACCCTTTAGAGAGGGGGAAATAAAATAGTTGATGAATGGCAATCCAATGACTGCCCCCATAATTGTTCCCAGGAACGTCATGACAATCTTCACGAAGCCCTGGCGATCAATTGTGGAGGAACTGGGGTTTTGACTCATAATTCTCTCCTGGTAAAATGTTTTAAACAGATACTTGGGGTTTTGACTATTATCGAGCGGCTAGTCAAGCTAAAAGCGGAACTAGCAACTATGTCAAAATTCTAACTTGAACAGTTTCTTCTCTATGCTTTAGATTGTCATTATAGATGAGAAGACTTTTTGGGGCTGATGATGTCTTAGCTCAATGAACCGTGAGTTTCGTCACTATCTAAACTTTCTTTGCCAGGCAATAATTACTAACTACATTGGTATGCTATCAGGGCAGTTCAGTTCTATTTATCCAGTTGAATAAATTTGAAGTTTGTAAAATCAATGCACATTCGTGAATTATATTTTAACTGACAAAGGTAGGTTTCGTGAATGAGAGTCGATTTTGCCATGCTTCGCACGCCCATGGCGGGCACGCAAAGTGAATCGATTTAGAATTTAGAGCTGAACAACCCTTGGTATGCTATATTTTTAAAGCTATCTTTCTGATAAACACTTTTTGTTACAAAGCCCAATCTAAGGAGGCGTGAATGGCTCTTAAGCGTAAAGTCGGTTTATTTGAAGGGTTGAGGTACAAAGGGGGCGGGCCTATGCTGGCCTGGTTACTTCACCGAATTTCGGGTTTAGGGATGATAGTGTTCATTGCCCTACACGTCATTGCTTCTCTAATTGGAGGCGATTTCGGTATTGCTATCAACACAATTTACGAATCTCTCTACTGCCAACTCTTCATTGTCTTTTTCGTTGTCTACCACGGCGTTAACGGACTCCGTATCATTGTTTTAGATATATGGCCAAAATTGGTCGAATATCAACGTGAAGCTACCTGGCTAGAATGGTTCATAGTGCTCCCCATATATGGCCTGACAGCTTTCATTATGGTTAGTCGTTTCCTCGCAGGGGAATAGGCCGTTCCAAAAAATAATTGGAACTACCAAGGAGAAAAATATGAGATCACGTACTGTCCCGCAACCAGCCTGGAACCTAGAATACGCAATGTGGATGTTCACTCGTCTGTCAGGGCTAGCCATTCCACTGTTCGGCCTTATTGGAATTACGGCAGCTCTAATAATGGGTGCCCGCACGCAAATGGATTTAGGAACCCTGGTGCGATGGACCTTTTTCCCGAACGTTAGCCACGTCATGAATAGCAACATCCCCGACTATATGTCCTGGGGCGGCAGCTTCTGGCAGATCATGGAACTAATGATTGCCTTCTTTGGCCTTACCCATGGATTCAATGGTCTGCGAGTTGTGCTAGAAGACTACACAAACCCTGGTTTCTGGCAAGTATTTTGGCGAGGCATCATTTTCCTTTTGTGGCTTTTCTCATTCCTAGCTGCAATTTATGTCGTTATAAGCTCCTAGCTCAGATAAAGAGAGAAACAATATGCAAAAACATCAATTTGAAGTAATAGTTGTCGGAGCCGGGGGCGCAGGTCTAATGGCGGCTTTATACGCTTCTAGACATGTTAGCACCGCGGTAATAAGCAAACTTTACCCTACGCGCTCCCATACAGGAACGGCTCAAGGTGGGGTTGCAGCCGCTTTAGGCAATACTGAAGAAGACCGCCCAGAATGGCACGCCTTTGATACCGTTAAAGGTAGCGACTATTTGGGCGATCAGACAGCCATTGAGTTCATGGCTCAAGAGGCTGTTAAAGCGGTTTATGAACTAGAACACCTTGGCCTGCCTTTTGACCGCAACCTCGATGGTACCATCGCTCAACGTCCCTTTGGAGGACACACCAACAATATTACCGGTAAACCGGTCCGCCGGGCTTGCTACGCCGCTGACCGCACCGGGCACATGATCCTCCAGACTTTGTATCAGCAGAGTATCAAAAACAAGGTTAACTTTTTTGATGAGTTCCACGTTGTGGATCTTATTGTAAATGATGGCAGAGCCGTGGGCGTGGTGGCCATTGAACTAGCAACGGGAGAGTTCCACATCTTCCACGCCAAGGCGGTTATCTTTGCTACTGGCGGGCACGGACGGGTGTGGGAGGTTACCTCAAACGCTTACGCCTACACTGGGGACGGGATAGCCATAGCCTTGCGGCGCGGCGTTCCCGCTGAGGATATGGAATTCTACCAATTTCATCCTACAGGCATCTATAAAATGGGCATCCTCATCACCGAGGGAGTGCGTGGAGAAGGCGGGGTTTTGATTAATGATAAAGGTGAGCGCTTCATGGAGAAGTACGCCCCCTCCGTCAAAGATTTAGCCTCGCGGGATGTGGTTAGCCGGGCCATGTATCTGGAAATGCAGGCTGGACGGGGTATCAACGGGAAACGCTATCTGAATCTGGATGTCACTGCCGATGTGGTCAACAAATACGCCGCAGAGGATGGACGTACCAACCCTGATGGTTCTCCATACAGAATGACAAACGAGGACATTTTTGCCAAGCTGCCGGATATTATTGATTTTTGTGAAACCTATATTGGCGTGAACCCGCTTACACAACCTATGCCCGTCCAACCGACAGCCCATTATGCTATGGGCGGCATCCCAACGGATATATATGGGCGTGTGGTGATTGACGATAAGAATACAGTCATGCCCGGCTTTTACGCCGCTGGCGAAGTGGCCTGTGTTTCTGTCCATGGGGCGAATCGATTGGGTACCAACGCTTTGTTGGATTTGATTGTCTTTGGTAAACATTCTGGACTAAAAGCTGCGGAATACGCTAAAGGCAGCAGTTTCGGCTCTTTGCCCGCTGACGCTACAGATTTTGCCCGCGAGCAATTTGCAGAATTTAACCGCGAAAATGGTACTGAGAAGGTGGTTGATATCGCTCGGGAAATGAAAGAAGTGATGTTTGAGCATGTGGGTGTCTTCCGAGTGGAAGATGGCATGCAGCAAGCTCTTGACAAAGTGCGTGAATTGAAAGAGCGTTTTAAGCATATCTCGATTGATGACCATGGCAAGAAGTTTAACACTGACGTGTTCAACGCCTGGGAACTGGCTAATTTATTAGATATAGCTGAGATAACTGCTGCATCAGCTTTAGCTCGCAAAGAAAGCCGCGGCGGCCATTCTCGGGATGATTATACGGAGCGCGATGATAAGAACTGGCTCAAGCACACACTGGCTTGGCTAGATAAAGATGGGGTACGGTTAGGATACAAACCCGTTGACATCACTAAATACGAGCCTAAGGTGCGATCTTATTAAGAGAGGAAATCATGGAAGTAAAACTTAAGGTTTTTCGCTACAATCCTGAAGACGACAAAAAGAAGCATTTTGACACTTTTACTTTAGAGGTTGAACCTACTGATCGGGTGCTGGATTTGCTGGAACAGGCAAAAGCATATCAGGATGGCACACTCACTTTCCGGCGCTCTTGCGCCCATGGCATTTGCGGCTCGGACGCGATGCGTATCAATGGTGTCAATCGTTTGGCATGCAAGGTTTTGGTCAAGGATTTGAAGTCTAAGACGATCACCGTGGAGCCTCTCTTGGGTTTAGCGGTGGAGAAGGACTTGGTGGTAGACATGGAGCCTTTCTTTGATCATTACAAATCAGTAATGCCCTATTTTGTTAATAATGATCCGCCTCCGAGCAAAGAGCGTTTGCAAAGCCCCGAAGAACGGGCGCGTTTCGATGATACAACCAAGTGCATCTTGTGCGCGTCTTGCACTACATCTTGCCCCTCATTCTGGGCAAACGATAAATACATTGGCCCATCAGCCATTGTCAACGCCCATCGCTTTATCTTCGATAGCCGAGACCAAGCCGCCAAAGAGCGATTAGAATTCATCAACGAACAATTTGGCACCCATCGCTGCCACACCATTTTTAACTGCACAGACGCCTGCCCCCGTGAAATCCAAGTTACCAAAGCCCTTAACGAAGTCAAGAAAGCCATTGCCACAGGAAGGTTAGATTGAAGAGTAAAGAGTAGCAAGTAACGATAAAAAGGCCATTGGATGCAAGTCCGATGGCCTTTTTGGCTTGGCGATTATGATACAATATGTGTAGAAATTTGCGCCTACCTTTTACTAATGGATTATCTGAATGAATCTCGCTGACATTATTAATGCTATTCAAATCAAACGTGTCAATATCACACAACACGCTCGACAAGAATCCAGAAACGATAATTTGACTTTAGATGAAATTTTCTTTTCAACTATACATGGTGAAATCATTGAAGATTACAAAGAGGATAAACCCTATCATAGTTGCTTGGTAAATGGTGAAACGCGGGAAGGTAAACCAGTGCATAGTGTTTGGGCTTATGCCGCTGATAGTAAAATAGGGATACTAATTACGGTTTATTGCCCCGACCCTAATAAGTGGATTAATTGGAAGACAAGAAGGGAAAAACTATGAAATATGTGAAGAAATGCCCCCGTTGCAATGGAACAGTTGTAGAAAAAGAAGTGACAGAAGTGTTGTATGGAGGAGTAAACACAGCTATTTTGAGCGTGAAAACTGGAGTATGCTTGTTATGCGGTGAACGATTGTATACCCCAGAGTTGGTTCGGCAATTCGAAACCATTGAAACGAAACTTGAGCATCAGGAGACTACAGAATTTCATCCAGTGGGGCAGTCATTTCAGATAGCGCTGGCGGCTTGAAGAAAGCTGAGGAATTTGGATTAGAAATACAAAACGTGAAAGGCCATTGGATGCAAGTCCGATGGCCTTTTTTGCTTTAGGGAAATTGCGTCAAATGAAATGATAAATTTAAGATGAGGCGAACACATCCACAAAATGTAGGGGCGCACCCTTGCGTCCGCCCAATGAGATAGGGGCACACCCTCGCATTCGCCTAACAGGATAGGAGCAAGTTCTATCCCTACCCCAAGGTTTTTGGCGGCGCAGAGTTTACCTAGGGGATGTTGCGCGATGAAATGTAAAAGTCCAATGGTCTTTTTATCGCAAATGCCAGGAAAGTGATACAATACTTACGTGCTTCACATTATTCTGTTTCATCTGCTAGCAAAAACGGTTGAGAAAATCTAAAAAGACAAATAATTGTTATACGACGACTTTACAAGGGGTAAAAATGGTAAAAATACCTTATATTGTTATTTGGATAATTTGTGGTGTTGTTGCAGGTTACATATATAAACAGCGCGGGCGTTCTCAAGGCATTGGTTTTTTTGGTGGAGTATTACTTGGGCCAATTGGAATTATTCTGGCCGTAATAACACCTACTCAATTAATAAAATGCCCACATTGTGCTGAAAGAATCCAGCCAGATGCAAAAATATGTCGTTATTGTGGAAAAGAAATACCAGAAGAACTTCAGCAAAAAGAAAAGACAATAACCTGGAGTGGACCATTAATTTTCGGGGCGATAATTCTGGTTGTAGTATTGTTATTGATTCTTGGCCCAATTCTTCGTCACTTATTTTGAACGCCAATACCAATTTAAACGAGTAGATGTTGCTCAGCCCAAACTGTAGTTAACTAAGACTATACCCCAGAAGTAGGCGGTACTATCTTTTGAGTTGGGAGCACTCAAAGGTTGTTGGAAAGCTCTGCCCCCACCCTGCCTCCCCCAAATGCGACAAAAAACGGTTGAATTTAGGGGAGGTGAGCAACTTCTCCCCAAATTCCTGCCTTTGGCATTTGGGGGGATTTAGAGGGGGGGAAGGTTTAACCAACAACTTTTTAGCACACCCCTTTGAGCTAATACTGTTAGTTTTATATTCCTGACTCTTCTGCAAAAAGGTCGTTTCCAGAAAAAATCGTAAGCTGACGCCCCACTTTGGGGATCAAGACAATGCCAAAAAGGGACAGCATCATCAAAAAAGTTTGTTTTACGAGGTTTTCATCC
>Ga0164318_10006813_pt1 | contig 11070 bp, 10 predicted proteins | sample GuaBasSedimGuay9_FD_113734 | JGI IMG/M metagenome (GOLD analysis project Ga0164318, IMG submission 113734) | Subseafloor sediment microbial communities from Guaymas Basin, Gulf of California, Mexico - Guay9, Core 4571-4, 0-3 cm | ecosystem: Environmental > Aquatic > Marine > Hydrothermal vents...
AAGCCATTTATAATTATTTATCTTTTTTATCCAATCACTCATAATTTATATCTATAAATGTAAGATAATAACTTTCAATTTTGGGAGCCTTAAATTTTTAGTATATATTAAAAATCTCTTATTTTAGATTAAAGTCTGCTAACTTCTTTATTTATAGTTAAAGGACAAATTCAAGCACATCAAAAAATACTTTTAAAACCCAGATAAGACCAATTACTATAGAGAATATTCCGGCAGGCACTTGAATCTTTTGAGCAAAACTAATTATTTTATTGCGAGTTTCTTCAGTCATCTCAAATTTTTTGAGTAGATCAACCGAAAGAACGAATCCTGTCAAAAGACCGGCAATTAGAGTTAATCTTGGATAATGAGGTCCCCAAAAATTGAAAATATTAATAATACTAACCAATAATACTGCATTACCTATAGGATTTTTTGATCTATTTAAAGTATTAGCCACTTTTGCAAGTTCAGGGATTTTGCTAACTATAATAGAAGAGGCAGCAACAAACCCACCTATAATATTGGCTATTATTAAAAACCAAAGTAAAAGCATTTTTTACCTCCTTGCAAATTTTTTCATTCAGCTCCAAGGGGAGTCGAACCCCTATTTCTGGACTGAGAACCCAGCGTCCTGAACCATTAGACGATGGAGCCGTTATGCTATATTCATAAATAATATATTCTTTAAAAGATGATTTGTCAAGAGATTTTCATTGTTATGTCAATGTCATTTTAAGTCATATATTTTAATAATTGCGATACAACAGATTTTAGATTTTTTCTGTGCACTACCATATCAATTATCCCGTGTTCAAGTAAGAATTCACTTTTCTGAAATCCAGGCGGAAGTTTTTGTTTTATAGTTTGTTCAATTACTCTTGGTCCTGCAAAACCAATAAGAGCTTTAGGTTCTGCAATTATAATATCACCGAGCATAGAAAAACTTGCTGTAACTCCACCTGTTGTTGGATCAGTAAGAATAGAGATATATGGTAATCTCTTTTGTGAAAGAAGAGCAATAGCTGCAGATGTTTTTGCCATTTGCATTAGTGATAAGATTCCTTCTTGCATTCTTGCCCCACCAGAACTTGATACTATTACAACAGGAAGCTTAAGCTTTATTGCTTTTTCTACAGCTCTTGTAACTTTTTCTCCAACAACTGATGCCATACTCCCACCAAAAAATTTGAAATCAAGAATTGCTCCCACAACTTTTATTCCATTTATTTTTCCAATTCCTGTAACAACAGCTTCTGTGAGATTTGTTTTCTTCTGAACATCTAATAATTTAGCATCATAAGTAGATGTTGAATCTGCAAATTTTAATGGATTAGTGCTCTGAACTTTTGAGTCTATTTCTTTAAATGTTTTTGCATCAAATAATGTTTCAACTCTTTTTTTAACCCCGATTCTGAAGTGGTAATTACATTCACTACAGGTATAAAGATTTTCAATAAGTTCTTCATTGTAGATAACTTTATTACAGGAAGGGCATTTTGTCCATAAACCTTCAGGGATTTTTTTTGCTTTAGGTTTTTCAGGTAATCTTTTTTCATCTGTTCGTTCATACCATTTTTTCATATTATCACCCCTATGTTAACCGTTTTATCTTTTTTAGATTTTACAGCTTGGATAAATATTTTTGCAAGTTCAGGGTCAAACTGGGAGCCTGAACATCTTTTAATTTCTTCAAGTGCAAATTTAATACTTTTGCTTTTTCTGTAAGGTCTATCCGATGTAATAGCATCGTAGGTATCTGCAAGAGATATTATTCTTCCCAGAAGAGGTATTTTTTTCCCAACAAGTTTATCAGGATACCCTTTACCATCCCATCTTTCGTGATGATTTCTTATCCCAGGGAGGATATCTTTTAAAGCACTTATTGGCTTCATTATACTCTCGCCAATTACAGGATGTTTTTGTATCTCCTTATATTCTTCAGGCGTAAGTCTGCCCGGCTTTTGTAAAATCTTTTCATCAACACCTATCTTTCCAATATCATGGAGTAGTCCAGCTAATTGAACTTTTTCTATTTCGCTATGAGGTAATTTAAGCATCTTAGCAAGCATTACACTATATTTTGTTACTCTCTCAGAGTGACCACGTGTATATGGGTCCTTTGCATCTATTGCAGCTGTCAGGGAACGAACAGTACTTAGGAATAACTTTCTTAATTCCGAATAATATTGAGCATTTTGAATAGCAATTGCTGCTTGACTTGCAAGTGCAGTAAAAAATTCTTTATCAGATTCTGTAAATTTTTTTCCACCTTTTTTGTTTACAGCTTCTATTACCCCTATTACATCTCCTTTAGATATTAATGGAACACCAAGAAGTGTTTTTGTTTTGAATCCTGATTTAATATCTGATTCAGGGTAAAATCTTGGGTCTTTTCTTACATTATCAACAATTACAGGTTTTTTATGTTTGATAATCCAACCAGCAATTCCTTTTCCAGGTGGTATTTTAAATTCCTTTATTTTTTGACTTTTTGTTCCGTGAACTGTTTTAAATATCAATTCATCAGTTTTAGTGTCTTTAAGCATTAACGAGCACCCCTGGGAATCCATTGCCTTGCGTCCCTGAGAAATTATTCTGCTTAACAGTATATTTATATTTAAAGTGGAGTTTAACATTGTAGTTATTTCTATTAACTTTGAGAATTCGTTTAATTTTTTATTCACAGTGAGAGAATTTATATAGTTTAATATAAAATTTTCAATTAATTTGTTTATCTCATTAATAGTTGCTATAGCCTCATTAGAAAAAGTTTTTTTTCTAAAAATTTCTATGCCACCAGATACTGATATGACTTTTGGGATATGGAAAGGCATCATTAAAAGATAAAAATTTTTGAACTCCTTATATTCTATAAACTTTTTAATAGCAGATGTTGAAGTTGTTATTATCTCATTTTTTTTCTTACTTATAACTTTATAAATAAAAGAATTTTTAATTTCACTTTTATAAATTTTCTTTAGTCTAATTGGTATAGTGGAGATATAACTTGATTTTACCTTTTCTTCAGGAATATACTCCAGAAAAAATACTCCTGCCTCAGATTCAGTTAATTTAATTATATTTTTAAGTATTTGAGCAAATATAGTTTCAATATTTTTATCTGGTGTAAAATTTAATAATTTCTTACAGAGTTTTAATATAAGTTTATAATTCATTTTATTTAAGTTGTTGATAGTGGTTTTACTGTTATTTCTTCATCTTTTAAATCTATTAATTCGTAGATTCGGACAGGTTTAGTTTTTCCTTTAACTCTTATTATGTCAAGTTCACGTGCGATTACTTTATCTTTTACCTGTTCGTAGGTAGATTCGCTGATTATAATTGCTGTGCCATATACCTTATTTGTGCCTTCAAGTCGGGAGCCAAGGTTAACTTCATCACCCATTAAAGTGTAATCCATTCTACTTTTTGAACCCATATTTCCAACTGTCATTTTCCCTGTATTAATTCCAATTCCTATTCGGAGTTTAGGTTTACCTTCTTTTTCCCATTTTGGATACAATATTTCGTGTAGATATTTTATTTGTGCAAGCGCTGTTTTACAAGCCAAAAGGGCATGGTCTGGCTGTGGTATAGGTGCACCCCAAAATGCCATAATCTCATCTCCAACATATTTATCAAGTGTGCCGTCATATTGAAATATTATCTCTGTCATAGCAGAGAGATATTCATTAAGTAGTGCTACAAGCTTTTGTGGCTCACCAAGCTGCTCAGCTATTGTTGTAAATGAACGAACATCTGAAAAAAATACTGTGAGTATTCTATCTTCTCCTCCAAGTTCTAATGCTTTTGGATTTTTTAAGAGTTCATCTACAACTTTTGAAGAAACATAGTTAGCAAATCTTGCTTTTATAAATTTCTTTTCTTTCTCTTCTGTTAAAATTCTATATAATAGTGTTCCAATAAAAGCAAGAATAATTGTTGCTACAGGTGTAAAAAATAGCATAATCTTATTATAAATGGCAAATACAATAAAAAATTCTACAATGAAAAGAAGTATAAATAAGAGAAAAATAAGGAGTGCACTTTGCCATATTTTTAATCTTGGAACAATCAGACCCAGGAATAGACCAATAAATATTATAAGTAATGTATTTATCCAGTCAGGAACATAGCTAAGAAAATCTCTTTGAATTATTGTATTTAATGCATTTGCATTATGTTCAATACCGTACATAATTCCATGAGGCGATGGCCAAATATCATGAGCCATACCTTGGGCATACATTCCAATGAATAAGATTTTGTTATTAAAAAATTCAAGTGGAACCTTAAATATATCTGCATAAGAGATATACTGAGATTGTGCTGCGAACTCACCAGGCCAGCCACAGTAATTTATAAGCATTTTGCATTCCTGATCAATAGGAATAGTTATATCTTCAACTTTGATTTTATAATCAACTACATCACCAAATTCGTCTCTTATAGGAATTTTAACTTTTGCACCTTTAAATTTTACATAATTACCTATTTTTATTTCTACATTTTCTTTTGGAACATCAAAATAATGCATTGCTATAAGTGTAACAACCTGAGGATACAATTTATGTTTAAATTTCACAAATAAAGGTATTTTTCTATATTTAGAATCTGAATCTTCTTCTATTACAGCATGTCCAATACCTTTTGCATTTTTTAATATTTCAGGTATAGGTATTGCTACATAATTATATTTTGTTAAATATTTTGTCTTAAATGTGATGGGGTAAGAGAATTTATCAAGAAGAGAAAGTCTGTCTTTGATAAGAGCATTATCAATTGCTTCACTTTTCTTCTCAAATGGAAAATCAAAAAATACATTGTTATTCTTAGAAGAATAAAATTTTAATGCACTAATTAACTGAGTGTCATTTTCTTTATCAGAATATTCTGTAAAAAAAATATCAAAAAATATTGCACAAGGTTTTGCTTGAGCCAATCTTCTTAAAAGCTTTGCATATACACTTCTTCTCCACGGATATCTTCCAAACTTTCTTATTGCGTCCTCATCAATTCCCACAATTATAATGTTTTCATTTAATCGGGGATTTTTTTGTATTACACCACCTACTTTTATAGGCTTGTTATTTCTCATATAGAACATCTTGTCAAGAGAAATAAGCTCAAAATTTACAAACAGTATAGTGTAATTATTTAGAAATAAAACTAATATAGATATAGTTAATCCAATTAATAAATAGATAAAATGCTTTTTTTCAAACTTCATCTTTTTGCTCCTCTGATTTTTTTAGAATATATATAAATCAAATTAAAATGGCAAGAAAAAACTAAATTTTTTATAGAAATAATATTTTAAAATAAAACATATTTAGATAATTTTTTTGGTAGAGTAGGTTTGGAAAAAATGAAGTTCCGAATGATTTACAAGAAATAGATAAAGCATATTTTGATTTACACCGATAAATAAATTGAAAATGAAAAGAATTTTATGTGTTTTAATAGCATTATTTTTTCTACTAAATGTTTCAGACATAAATGTAATTCATTCTGCATGGATAAAAAAGAAAAAGCAGAAGAAACCTTCTAATAAAGTAAAAGAAATAAAGCAAGAAATTCCTCAGAGTGTAGAATTTATTAATGCAATAACTTTTGGAACAAATAAAGTAAAATTAAGTTGGGACCCATTATCTGAAGCTGATATAATGGCTTTAATTTATAGAGATGCAAAAATAATTAATTCAAAAGAAAATCTTACAGCAGATAGATTTGTATCTGAGATAAGTGCAGCAAAAGGAAAATTTATTGATACATTAAGTAAAAGTGGTAAGTATTACTATGCAATAATTACAAAAAAGAATAATGTAACAAATAAAGAATTAATTGAGGACCAGAATTATACATCTGTCCCTGTAGGTGTAAATATTCCGGTAATACCATCGCCTGTAAGTGAAATTAGTGCAAGGTTATCAGATAATAAGAAAACAATAATTATTAGCTGGAAAGATGTTAATAATGCAAAACAATACAAAATTTACAGGGCAAGTGAAGTTATAAATAATTTGGAGAAACTTAAATCTGCGAAATTAATTAATACAATAGAGCAGGGGAAAGAAAAATTTATTGACAAATCTTTTAAGATTCCAGGCAGATATTATTATGCAATTACAACAGTAAATGAAGCAGGTGAAAATAATAATCTTTTTCCTGAACAAAATTATACAACTTCACCTGTAATAGTAGAAGTAAGAAAGGAGAAGAAAAAGCCTGCTCCTGTTGTTACCAAAAAAAAGAAGAAAGTGAGATATGTCAAAATTAAGAGGAAGCCTAAAGTAAAGAAAAAGAGAATAAGTTATGAATCAAAATTTGAAAAAATAATAAAAAAATATTATTATACAAAAAAGTATGCAATAACAATAAAAGAATTAAAAAAGATAATAAAAAGTAGTGCTTCCCAAAATGTAAAGAATAAAGCGAGATTATTTCTTGCAAAATCATATTATTATACAGGGAAATACAAAAAAGCCTTAGCAATGTTTGTAAAATTAAAAGAAAAATATCCAGATGAATCTTCATTTTGGATTAAACAAACTTTAAGAAAAATACGATAATTTAAATAAAAGGAGTTAAGAATATGAATAGCTCAACGAAAGTTATTTTAATTTTAATTATTGTTACACTTACAATTTTAGCAGGACTTGGAAGTATATATTATTTTTCTCAGAGCAAGGCAAAAATTCTATATTTAAAAATAAATGAAAAATATAAAATTGGAACAGAAGATGAAATAAAATCAGGCATTCAAGAGTTTAGAGAACTTGCAGCCAGATATCCACGAAGCAAATATGCACCAAAGGCATTATATCAGATTGGTTATGGATATGAACTTTTATATAAAATTACAAAAGATGAAACTAAACTTGATATAGCACAAAAAGAGTATTACAATGTTTATAAGTCCCATCCTGATTCAATTGAAGCACAGAAGGCATTATATCAAATAGCACATATAAGCTATTTGAAAGGAGAGTATGAAGATGCTCAGGAACGACTTGATTATTTACTTTCACGATATATAGATACTCCACTTAAAAGTGATATTTATACTAAGAAAGGTTATATATATCTTGCATTAGGTAAATATGAAAAAGCATTAAAGTTTTTTAACCAAAGAGAGAATTTGAATACTGATGAAGCACTGCTTGGAAAAGCTGAATGTTATTTTAAGCTTGGTGAATATGAGAAAGCTATACATATGTATGAGGAGTTTATAAAATATAGAAAGACGAGTAACTTGAGAGATAAAGCAATTAAAAGGTTTCTTGAGAATACATATAAATATGCCAAAATTTTGGCACAGAAAGGTAAATATAATTGTTCAACTTTACTCTATGAGAAAATCATAAATTTATTGCCCGGAAATAAACTTGTTGAAAATTGTCTTTATTGGATTGGTGAGAACTATTATGACTTACGAGATTATAAAAATGCTATAAAATATTTTAATAAAGTTATAGAAAATCCTGGCATAAGGAAAGATGATGCTGCAATTTTCAAGATTGGGATTTGTTATTTTGAGCAAAATAAATTTGAATCAGCATTAAAATATTTTAGAAGATTAATAGAATATTATCCAAATTCAATATATTTAAAGATGGCAAAAGACTGGGAGCGACAGACATTACGCGAGATAAAATATAAGCGATAAAAAAATTCAATTTATAATTCGTAATTCATAGTTGTTTGTTCCAATCCCTATTTTTTCTGCGTAAATAAGTTGAATATTCCAGTCAACATTAGGATGTAATGCTTTAAATTTATCTTCTCCTTTTTCAAAATTTTTGTCAAGCGCCGAACCTTTAATTCCTTCACTCTGATTTACCAAATCAACACTTGCTTTATCAATGGCAACTGGGTCATAGGAAAATAATACTCCAATATCAGGAACTATTTGAACATCAGAATGAGAAATACAGTCACAATCAGGAGTTACATTATTAACAAAATTTATATAAAAAATTTTAGAATTGACAGATTTAATTACACCAGCAGCTGTTTCAACAAATTTTTTTTGCAAATTCTCTGCAGTTTCGTCCCAGGCAAGATTAATGCATTTTTGTGGACAAGCGCTTATACATTCACCACATCCAATACATATATTGGGGTCTATCTGTGCTTTTTGGTTAATTACTTTTATAGCACCACTTGGACACCATTTTATACATTCACCACATCCAGCACATTTTTTTTTGTTTATCTTTGGTGCAAGATTAGAATGCATATTAAATTTATGTGGTCGTGCTGCGCATCCCATACCTATATTTTTGAGCGCTCCACCAAATCCTGCTGCAATATGCGCTTTGAGATGTGTTACTACTATTAATGCATCACAATTTGCTATTCCAGATGCTACTTTCACTTTCTTATAAAATGTGCTGTTTTTAATCTCAATTTCACAGTAATCGTTTCCTCTTATGCCATCTGCTATTATAACAGGTACCCCTAAAGTTGCAAATGAAAAACCATGTCTTAATGCAAGTTCAATATGGTCAATTGCATTGACTCGCTGCCCTGCATAAATTGTATTTGTATCTGTAACAAAAACTTTCCATCCATATGGTTTGATAAGTTCTATTATTTTACGTATATAATAAGGATGCACATAAGTAGTATTATCGCCCTCACCAAAATGAGTCTTTATACCTACAATATTATTTTTATTTGCTAAATCTTTTATACCCATCTCTTCAAAAATATTTTTGAATCTATTAAAAAATTTACTTTTAGGGGTTGAACGGAAACTCGTAAAGTACACAATAGATTTTTTTACATTATTTGTTATTTCCATAGGATTATTAATTATATACAAAAAATAAAGTAAAAGTCAATAGGTGATTAAGAATTTAGTATTTATATTATAAGATTAATGTAAAGATTAAAAATTAAAATGGAAAATTAATACTCGGATATACTGGACAGGAAGGTTTAATGGTTGTGATAGCAGTTCTGATGGTGGTTTATTATTAATAAAAGAATTTGATAAAAAGATTGACTATATAGATTCAAATTAAGCGATTCTTCAACTGTTTTAATTTAATTTTGATAAAAGATGTGCAATTCTTAATGGCTCTGGTAATTTAGATATTTTTATACAATTTAATGCAAATTCTATTGCTTTGATTAAAGAAATCTTATGTCCTATTGAAATAATGACAGGTTTGGCTTTTATTTTTGTCTGTATTAATGCTCCGATAATTTGGGTGTTTTCATCTAAAATATATTTTATATGATTATTATTTTGTTGTTGGATTTTTCCATATAAAAGATTTTCAGCACACCCGAATGTTGGTATGTTTAGAATTATTCCTATATGCGAAGCTAAACCAAATTTTCTGGGATGTGCAATACCATGGCCATGTATTATTAAACAATCAGGTTTTATTTTAACATTTTTCCAGCATTCAATAATTAATGGTGCTTCTCTTAATGCAAAAAATTCAGGTATATATCGAGAATTCGTTGAGCGTATAATAATAGATTTATCCACAATTGTTAAGTCAGGATATCTCATAACAACAATTGCACATTTTGATTTGTTTTCTTTATAAGAACAATCTGCACCAGCTATATAATTCAAATTTTTAATACAATTTTTTTTAATCACATATTTACTATATTTTTTCTGAATTTCACATAAAGTTTCAGTTGACATAGTCCAGTTCGTTAATTCATTTTCTAAAAGCTTTTCCATAAAATATATTATAAATTTCTTGACTAAATATATTATTTTTGTTATTATATTGCAACAAATTTTATAATCAGGAGGAGAAATGAGAAAGGTATTAGCAACACTTTTATTTATTACGGTAGAGGCATCACTTCTTTTTTCAATGTCACCACCGTCACAAGGACAAGGTACAGCACCACAGGGTGGTGGGTTCGGTGGTCTGCTTATTCTTTTCGTGCCTCTTATGTTAATTTGGTATTTCCTGCTTATACGACCACAACAGAAAAAAGAAAAACAGCGCCAAGAAATGATTAAAAACCTTAAAAAAGGTGATGAAGTTTTAACTATTGGTGGAATCTATGGCCAAATAGCACAGGTCAAAGAAAATAGAATAAATCTAAAAATTGCTGATAAAGTAATAATTGAAGTAGCTAAATCAGCTATTTCTGGAAAAGTTTCAAGATGAAATTAAAATACCTGATTCTGTGTCAGATACTTGTAATATGCCACCTAATTTATGGTGAGAATAATAACGGGACTAATGAAATCACGCCAGAAAAAATCTTTAAAAAAGCTATTGAAAGTATCAATTATGGCAATATAGACAATGCTATTGTGCAATTTGAAAAGTTGCTTACATTTAATCCTCAAGGAGAAGATTATTATGAGTATCTTGGATATCTTTATTTTGTCCAAGGTAGTTATCAGAAATCCATAGAAATGATGAAAAAAGTTCTTAATGTAGAGCCAAATTCTATTATTGCGCACCTTGTATTGGGTGAAATTTTTTATCAGCAAAATGAAATTGTAAATGCAAGAGAAATTTATACAGAACTTGTGCAAATTGAACCTAATATTAAAATTGCTCATATACGATTGTATGAATTACTTAAAAATAATAATCCGAAAAAAGCAAATAAACATTATTTAAAGGTATTTCAATTGCCACCCACAAAAATAGAAAAGTATCTCCCCAAAATTGAAGACATAGGCGATATAAGTGTCATTCCACCTAAGAATATTGTTTTAATAAAAGATTTAGGAATTGAGAAAAAAATAAAAGTAAAAGAAGATTTTATTAAAAATATTTTTTCTGAAACAGAAAAACAGACTAATTTTCCTGAAAAAGCAGTTATTTTGAGGGTAAAGAAGCATAAAAGAATAAATTTAAAATTTAATTTTAAATTTTTTTCTTCGCCATTTAAGAATCTTGATAAAGAAAAATTTTATGTAAAATTGGTAGAAGTTATAGTTGTTTCAATAGTTTTAATATTTTATTCAATTATAACAAAAAGAAAACGTGAAATGCTAAAAAGGATAGTAGTAAGTAATTACAGAATTTCTTCAAGAATAAATGAATAAAATAAAAAAAGGAGAGG
>Ga0164318_10006814_pt1 | contig 11069 bp, 5 predicted proteins | sample GuaBasSedimGuay9_FD_113734 | JGI IMG/M metagenome (GOLD analysis project Ga0164318, IMG submission 113734) | Subseafloor sediment microbial communities from Guaymas Basin, Gulf of California, Mexico - Guay9, Core 4571-4, 0-3 cm | ecosystem: Environmental > Aquatic > Marine > Hydrothermal vents >...
CGATAACCTCTTTTATTTGAAGTGCTGCGTTTTCGGAGACTTCAGCCAGAGTTCGTACTTCATCGGCCACAACGGCAAAGCCACGGCCGTGTTCTCCTGCTCTGGCAGCTTCTATGGCGGCGTTCAAGGCAAGTAAGTTGGTCTGATCTGCGATTTTGGTAACAACCTGAACGATGCCACCAATGTTGTCTGCCTTCTTTTTAAGATCATCTACGATGCGAGCGGCATCAAGGACTTTTTCCGTAGATTCTCCAACGCTTTTAGCCAGTTCTTCGAAGGCTTCTCCTGTTATCTCAGCATTCTTTTTCAGCTGTACTATGTTTTCAAGGTACTCTGCCGTGGTGTCGTCGATTTGCTGTGCCGCTTCCTTTTCCTTTTTTGCCACTTCCAGCATGATGGCCGTTTGTTCGTTAACTTCGTGAGATACGTACGATACTGATTCCATCAAAGAACTCAGTTGATCGGAAGCATTGTTCCCTTCTTCCACCGCAGCTGAAAGCTCTTCGGCCGCAGCGGCAAGACGTTCTGCGTTGGATTGCTGCTTTGCGAGAGTCCTGGCCTTAGCCTTTTCCTGTGCAAGTTTCTTAGCCCGCTCACGTTTCTTAGCCATGTTTTCATCAACATCAAGTTTTGCGGTTATTCCTGTTTTCTTTCCGGGACGTGCAAGAGCCTTAGACATAATGAATCCTCCTATAATTTATTTTTCATTTATACCGAAAACTACAAAACCCTGAGTCCCGTCCCTCGTCTTTCGGGTTTCGTAAATGCCCCTTTCCATTGCCCTGTCTTGATGATGGTTTCCGTGCTTTCTTTCGTAAAAGGATGCTTCACCGAAACTTTCATAACTCCATATTCATCTATGGCAAATGTAATTTTGATGTTTGGCTCACCGGCTCTGGCCGGAGGAAGTTTGTCGAGCGTGATCTGCCCCAGAGACTGATAAGATCTGGAATTTTCAGGATCTTTTGATTGCAAAATGTGTATAACCGCTTCATCTTCGTTGTCTTCAGCTGTGGTAAAGGTCCGGGTCACTTCGCAGGGGTAAGTGTTGCCTCTGGGTATTACTACCACCATATTGCCGTCGTTATCTTCCAGACCAAGATGGTAAGATGTAATATTCTGCAGTTCAAGCTGGGAAAGGCGTTCAGGATCATCTATGATTCCTGAAAGTACTGAGGCTCCAATAGCTACGGTTTGTTCCGGTGGAATGTGGTTTTCGACTTGTACTCCGGGAGAAAGTATTTCAAGAAGCATGTCCTTGATTCTGGGAATCCTGGAACAACCTCCGGACATAATCACGGTGCTCACCCATCCAGGTACGATGGAAGATCTTTTAAACGCATCCATGACGGTTTTACGGATTTGTTCGAAGAGAGGGGCGGTGATTTTCTCGAATTGAGTCCTATTTATCCGGACGTTTAAATATGTTTTCTTAGGGTTGCTTCCTGAAAGCAGATAGGGGAAGAGTACTTCTGTGTCTTCCACAAATGAGAGATCAATTTTTGTCTTTTCTGCCACATGGAGAAGGTTCTGATAAAGAACAGTGTCTTCTGAGAAATTTGCTCCGCATATTTCTTCGAATTTTCCGGCAAGAAATCTTGCGAGCATTTCATCAAAACGAATTCCTCCTACAAGATCTGTACTCGATGTGCCTCTGATGTAAAAGGAACCGTCTGCAACTTCGATTAGGGTAATATCCAGGGTTAAACCACCGAGGTCAAATACTAGCAATCGTTCTTCCCCGAACGTATTTAAGAATCCGTGAGCTGCTGCAGCTGCAACCGGTTCACTTACCAATCTTACAACATCGAATCCTGCATGTTTTCCTGCCCTGACTATGGCCAGTCTCTGAGTGTCATTAAAATGTGCGGGTGCTGTCAAAATAACTTTCCTTATCCTGTTTCCCCGGATCTTCAGGTATTTGGCTGCTATGTCTCGCAACTTACGAAGTATTATCAGCAGCACCTCTGATGGAGAATATTCCCGGTCTCCGATCGCGTATACTTTCTCGGTTCCAATATACCTCATGGGATAAACAACTACCTGATTGCGTTTTCTGCTTGTCAACAGGTTACGAGCTAATTCGCCAACCCATGCAGTTTGGCGACTTCTGAAAGCTACGATGCATGGAGTTAATAAGTTTCCTCTCTCATTTGGAAAGATAATAGGTACACCCTTCAACAAGCATCCCGCAAGTGATGTTGTTGTACCAAGATCTATGCCGATAGCTACTTGTTTCCGTTCCATTTCTTCTCTAGTAGAACGAGACGAACCTCCATATGTCTAATTTATTTTTTGAACTATGTCATAATTTTGACTATTTTGCTCAAAAGTGAGTTGCTATGAACTTGATGAGCAATATCTGTACCAGTGAATGTTGTTACAAATGGATTGTCTATATGAGAACGTGGTATATCAAGACCAAATCATAATTTGACTCTATGAGTGCACTGGATTAGACTTTACAGGATGTTTATACGAAAGGGTGGATAGTGAGTGAGAAAGGAATTGTATTTTTCCCTGATCCTTACCTGGAAGCTACACCAAAAGATTGGGAAATGGATGAGTATGAAGATGTTTACTTTGAAGCACAGGACGGAGTCCGTCTTCATGGTTGGTTTGTACATGCCCCTGATAACAGAGCGGTGCTACTGTGGTTTCACGGAAATGCCGGAAATATAAGCCATCGCCTGGAAAATCTCAAATTACTGCGAGAAGCCCTTCAAATACCCATTTTTATATTCGATTATCGTGAATATGGACTTAGCGAGGGAAATATTTCTAAAGAAGGTACATTTTATGATGCAGTGGGAGCTTTTAAGTACCTGGTAGAAGAAAGAAAGTTCAGACAAACTCAAATACTGCTCTTTGGTCGTTCTCTGGGAACTGCGTTAGCGGCGTACCTTGCCAGCGAGCACAGGTGTCTGGGCGTGGTTCTTGAAGCTGCTTTCACGTCCACAGACGAGATGATGCAGCTATATTTCCCTCACGGAATTCCACTTAAAGTTTCTGCCGTAAAATACGATACGATATCTCTGATAGATCGTATAAAGGATCCAGTTCTTTTTATTCACGGGGAATATGATTTCACTATTCCCGTTTCAATGGCCACTAAACTCTTCGAGAAAACCCGGGCTCCAAAAAAATTTCACGTGGTAAAAGGCGCTGATCACAACAGCACTTACATAGTTGGAGGCAAGAAATATTTTGAAGTATGGCGAGATTTTTTATTTTCTTGCTTTGATTACTCAAATGATGATTTATTCAGGTAGTTAACCTGCCTCTATTGGATTTGCGAGATACGAGAAGTTGAAAACATAACGTAATCTTGCTGAAATGATAAAAAAATACTTCGCAGATAACAGACAGCTAATAAACCGGCTAACTGAGAGTTATAAAGACGGCGATCTTATACTTACTCCCAGTAAAAAGCTGGCTCATTTGATAGTCCGTTTTTACCGTAACTTGATGATTCAAAAAGGAAAAAGCGGTTGGGAAATCCCTAAAGTCTACTCGCTTGCTTCATGGCTTCAGGAACTTTCCTTAATGAGAGACGTACCTTTAGTTGCTCCAAGCTACTACAGGTGGAAGCTTTTTGGGGATATTTTTTCTGATTTTCGTCCACCAGAACCATTGCGCACAAGCGTAAAACTTGCCAGGTCTCTTGATGCATCCCTTTCTACGTTGATTCGACATAAAATTGACTGGAACAAAACGGAAAACGAGTCAGAATTGTACAGTTGGAGAAATCAAGTGTTCACTTGCTTCCTGAATTCTATACATTCGGAGAACATGATTCATCAGGAAGAGCTACCTTTCTTTGTTAAAATGTCCGATGGGCTTGATCGTTATTTGCCGAAAAGGCTTCACCTGGTTTTACTTGATACCCTGTCTCCGTCGGAACAGGAATTGTTAAGCTATGTTACTGAAAAAGTTGAGACCGTTTCCTGGGAGATACATGAGCATGAAAAAGCAACCGGTGTTGAATGGATAGCATTTGGCGATGCTGAAGAGGAAGCGAGATGGGTTTTGAGTGACATCCTGGAAGCGTCAGAAAGATATCCTCTGCACACCCTCGGAATAGTAATGATGGATCCGGCTTATCAGGTGCCAGTGTTCAGAAAGTACCTGGAGGAGATTATAGGAAGAGGAGTCATCGAAAATTCCGGTGCCTACAATATAGCATATCCCGGGTATCTTTCTGAGACGGCACTGTTCAAAGCGTCGGTATTGCCTTTGCGATTCTGGCTGGAAGAGGAGGATAGATCTATCCTTATTTCAATCTTCCTTTCGACTTATTATGGTTTGTGGCAGGGGAAGAGGGACGAAATATCTCTTATAGATCTGGATTTGAGAGCGAGAAACGTTCACAGGTATGTTTTCGATTTTTTCAGCAGTATTTCCAGCGAAGAGGCGTATGCCCAGTATGTGTTGCCAGATTTGTGGACGAAGCACTTTGAGAGAATCAAAGGTTTCAGAGGAAATTGTGAAGAATGGTTCAGGTTGCTGGATGAATTGTGGAATGCTACTGGTTTCCCTGTTACGAGTGATGACATCGACGAGGTTAGCTGGCGCCATTATAGCGAACTAAGGTTAGATTTGATTCAGAATCTTGGTGACGCAAAATTTAGCCTGGAAGAGTTTTATACATGGCTCACAGCGGCAGCTTCGGAGACTCAAGTTTCGCAGGTAGGTTACGAAGAAGCTGGTATTCAGCTACTCGGACCACTGGACGTCCGTGGTTTATGTTTCGAGAAAATTTGGTTAGTTGGCCTTACCGCCAATAGTTTCCCTCAACCGCCAAGAGATATCCCTCTAGTTTCACCATCTGAAGCAAAATATGTTCAGGGCTGTAATCCCGAGAGTCAATGGTACTTCGCAAAAAAACTTTTTCCCAAGATTCTGGCGTCTGCTCCGGAAGTAGTAATTACCCGACATTCGATGATGAACTCGGAGATTGTGCCTGTTTCACCTTTCTGGAAGGGAGAAGAAAAAAAATGTCAATACAACCTGTGGGAAGACAACACGGGCTGGTGGGTAAGATCGGACTTATTCCGGCAGGCACTTACCGGAGCAATGTCACCAAGTGAATGGGTTTTTCCTGAAAACAGGCTAAACGAAATCATCAAACTGGAAGAACTGAGCGTAAGTGCCCTGGAGACAATTCTTTCCTGTCCGTTTAAGTTTCTTGTCGAAAATATTTTTGGAATAAAAGCAATAGAAGAAGAAACAATCGGAATCCCTCCTCTGGAGAGAGGGCTTTTGCTCCACAGAGTTCTCGAAAAGTTTGTAAAAAGAGTCATTAACGAAAATATTCCGCTGGAATCTGACCGTGCCAGAGAACTTTTAATTAAAGTATCAGAAGAAACGATTGCAGGAAGATCTGCTTCACCTTTTTACCAACTGGAACTAAGGCGGTGGACTGAAGCAGAGAAAGGTTTGTTGATGAAGTGGCTGGAACTTGAAAGAGAGCGGTTTTCCCAGGGCTACACCTGGAAATTTGCAGAAATTCCTTTCTCCGGTCTCAAATTGGGGGAAATTAGTCTTAGGGGTAGAATTGATAGGATTGATGTTAAGAAAGACGATCAGGCTTTAGTCTGTCTGGAATATAAGACCGGTATGCTTCCGAGTGCCAGAAGTGTTTTTGAGTATATGACCCGGCCTCAACTTCCCTGCTACCTGTTAGCTATAAAAGATGGCCTCATTAAAAGACCTGTATCGATAGAGGTTGATGAGCTCAAGTTTACTGGAATTACAGGTGGTTATGTCTCTTTGAAAAAAGCGGGTGATGTTGAGATCAAAGAATATGTTCCGCGTAACGAATCGTGGGAAAACTTCTTCGGACGGTGGAAAAAATGGGTGGCAGAACGTGTAGAGCCTGTTTTGAATAGTGAATACGCAGCGGATCCTGTTCCAGGTCCCGAGCAATCCAATAGTTCCCCATGCGGTTTTTGTAAATACAATTTGATTTGCAATAGATTTTATTTGAGAGAGGTGTCTGAGCAGTGACGAAGGTACCCGATTTAGAAGAGAGAAAAAAAGCACTGGACATATCCTCTCATTTTCACGTGGAATCTCCGGCGGGTGCAGGAAAAACAGGACTGATTATCGAACGGATTTTGACACTTCTTTCCGGCGTATCAAATCCCTCTGAGATCCTTGCCATGACGTTTACCAGGAAAGCTGCCGCAGAGATGAAAGGAAGAATCCTGGAAATTTTAAGGGCGGCGGCGGAAAATGAAAAAACCGGGGATGAATATACCGATTCGTTAATTGAAAAGGGTAAAAAAGCCATCTCCAGGTATAGCGGGCTTCGCAGAGAGATACTTCTGTCTGGAGCTGATCTACAGATAACAACTATTCACGGATTCTGTCTTCAGGTGTGCACCAGGGCTCCACTGGAATCCGGCCTAGAGCCAGGGCTTGTTCTTGTGGATGAACGAGAGCAGGAGCGCTTGCAGGAAATTGCTGCGAGGGAGGTGATTAATGATCTGCTAAGCCGCCCCCAAAATGATCCCGCCAGATCTGCTCTTGAATCAAGACTTCTCATGCACAACATGGATGTGAAGGCACTTATTGCCGAGATATCCAGTCTTTTAGCCAAACGAGATCAACTCGGAGATCTTCTATCCGTACTGGGAACCGGGGAAGATTCTGACCAGTTCCTGGAAAAATTTCAGGAAAACATCACAGAAATTATTCGAATGCAATTGAGAAGGCTGGAAGAAATAATCACTGAGAGTGAAATTGGGAAGCGGTGGGACGATTTCATAGATTACCTTTCCGAGCATGATGCGAAGTGTCTTGAGAATGTTCCCCGGGAATGCCCTTCAGCGCACTGGAAGGATTTAAGCCACTGGCAGCGATTGTCTGATATTTTCCTTACCAATGCTGGCAAAATTCGCAGGAGTTGGGGACCGAGACATGGAGGTTTACCGGCAGGCTTTTCAAAAACAACCTGGAAGTCTGCTATCATGAATCTGGGAGATGAATTCGTAGAATATCTGAATGAAATTAGACGTTATCCGGATCTGGAAAAGTTTGCGGACGAAGTAGAAGCTGTAGAGGACCTGATTCTTGTGGTGTGGGCGGCTCTTAAGATGTACCGAAAGATTTGCCGCTCCAAAGGAGTGATTGATTACGTGGATCTGGAACTGGGGGCACTGAAAGCTCTCGGGAGTGTGGAAAGCGTTACTGATAGTTTGCTTTTCTGGGACAGGTCTATAAAACATATACTGATAGACGAATTCCAGGATACCAGTTCTACGGAGTACAGAATAATTCAGCGTCTGTTAGGCGGTTGGGAAAGTGGCGACGGAAGAACACTCTTTCTTGTGGGTGATCCCAAGCAATCCATCTATCGATTCAGAAAAGCAGATGTATCCATTTTTTACAAAGCAGAAAAAGGAATAGAACGAGATGGACTGGAACCGATAAAGCCGGTCCCTGTCAAGCTTAGGACAAATTTTCGATCTTCTTCCGGGTTGATATCCTGGGTAAATAGTCTCTTCGGTAAAACTGTCATGTCCAGACCCCGGATAGAATACGAAGAAGTAAGATTTATCGATGCAATTCCGGCTTGTGATAATGACGGCTCGAGGTGTATTCCTGAGTTTGCCCTGTTCGTAAAGCAAGAAGATGAATCAGGAAACCGGGTAAGGCGAAGAGAAGCAACGTACCTTGCCAGAAAGGTGGAGGAACGGTTGGCAATACTGGAACCGGGAGAAACAATCGGTGTTCTAGTTTTTACAAGAACTCATTTAGCCTGTTACCTGGAAGCGTTTAAAGAAGCCGGCATTCCGTTGCAGGTGAAGGATGGATTAAAACTGGCTGAAATTCCTGAAGTAGCTCACCTGGCAAACCTGGCAAGAGCGATTGTACGACCGCATGATCAGCTCTCATGGATTGCTTGCCTTCGCTCTCCATGGCTCATGCTGCCGGTTTCTCTAATAAAAGATATCCTTGAAGCTGAAGGAAACACAATTTTTCAGAAACTGAAGGACTTCGAATCGGAACACGAAAACATACGTATATTTCGTACTGCTATGGCTCGTACGAGGTCCAGAATTGTGAGAGATCAATTGAGCAAAGTTGTAAGAAAAGCCTGGACCGATTTAAAGGGCCCCGAGAAAGTTGCATCGATATCAGGGTTGGCGGGAGTCAATGCATGCCTGAAGTTTCTTGATCATCTTCGTGATTGCGAAGGTGGAAGCCCCGAGGAAACTCTGGTACAGATAGATTTCCTTCTCGAAAGCCTGTATGATCCCCAGGATATTACCACAGCAGATTCTCCGGTTTTTTTGATGACGGTTCATGGGGCCAAAGGATTGGAGTTTGATCACTGCTTTATCCCCTGGATGGATTATCAACTACTGCAGTCAGGCCGAGGCGAAAAGCCCGCTTATTTGTCGGTCTCGCTGGAAGGTGTTCCTGTTGTGGCTTCGCGCCCGGATAAACGGGTGAAAAGAGAAAATTGCGTTTATGATTTTCTTTTTGAGATTGAAAAACGAAAAACCATGGCTGAAGCCAGGAGACTTTTCTATGTTGCTGTGACCAGAGCAAAAAAGTCACTTTTCATGTCCGGGGTTTGGAGTGGCAAAAAATTGCCCAACGGTCCGCTTGGATGGGTCCTGGATCATATTGGAATAAAAAAACTTTCCGAGGACGTAGGAGACGGAGAATACAGAGGGACTCAAGTATACATCAATCCGGAATCCGTAAAAATTGGCGGCGTGAAACAGAGAAGGGGAATTGATAGAATCCCCGTTCCAAAAGATTTCTTTCCCGAGCCAGTTCCCTTCAAAATCAGGAATCCTTCAAATCTTCCTTATCTGGATGATCACGGCGATGATTTGGGGGCATATGATAAACTTCTTTCCACGGCCAGAGGCATAGTTATCCACAAGATTATTGAGCAACTTTCTCATGGAATGGATCTGCCTGGCGCAGGATATTTAGAGCAGTTGTTACTTATGCAAGGCCTAAATAATAAAATGGCCAAGGGAGTTGCCCGTGAGATTCTGGACGAGTTACGAAGATGCTGTGAGGAACCCTTTTTTAAGTGGATTACCGGGAATGATTTTCAATGGAGTGCCAGTGAGCTGGGGATTGAGTCCATGGCCGAGAAAAATGTTATTACAAGCGGCGTGATTGATAGAGTTGTTTTTGACGGAAAGAAATACTGGATTGTTGATTATAAAACTCACCAGCCAGGTACCAACGAGACGAAAGGTGACTTTATAGAAAGAATGAAGGGAAAATTTAAGCCTCAGCTTGTTGAGTACAGGCGGTTACTGGCTTCGGCCAAAGGCATTAGCGATCATCATATTCACACCGTAATATATCTCACTCACATACCTACATGGATAGAGGTTTAGCTGGTGCCCACCCATTGTTTTCAAGGAATAGATTGTATAGATTCGCGATATGTGGTAGAAGAGCAAGCTTAAAAAACGAGATCGTAATCGCTACCTTCGAACTGCAAGCGCTTTAATGTAGTACCCTTGATATTTTTGCCTATTGGTCTTTTAATCGTTTGACTACAAAGGGGAACAAAAATGAGACGTCCGGTTTATTTCAACTGTTACGTTTTCTTCCTTTTTGTTTTCTGTCTAATCTTCCCGTCGTTGTTTGCCGAAACTATTGTCTATGGAGAAGAAAATGACGCGTGCGTGAAATGCCACACAGACGCAAAGCTGATTGACAGATTAGTGGCCAGAAACCGAAAAAAACACGCGCCTGAGGCAGCAGGTTGAGGTGTTGCAGCGCCGGAGTTGCCGGGCAGAGATAAGTACTGGGTTGATCCTGATTTTCTGAATACTGACCACGGTGATCTGGGCTGTATGTACTGCCATAAGGGAAATAATGTTTTTGACGTGAAAAAGGCACATACGGGACTTGTCAAAGACCCGTCCGACGACAAGGCGGGTGTCTGCAAAGAATGTCATGAAGAAATAACCGATACATACTATAAATCCATCCATTACACCATCGCCGGGATTAGAAACGTAATGCAGGCATATATCTCACCTCAACCTCTTGAAAAAAGCCCGCTTATGATTGCATTTAAGATTGACTGTAATAGCTGCCATGCCAGTTGCGGTAGCTGTCACATAAGTCGTCCCGAAGCCACAAAAGGAGGACTTATGGGTGCACATCAGTTTTTCAAAGAGCCCCCCATGGGCAAATCGTGTTTTGGGTGTCATGGTGCAAGAACATCCGGGGAATATACTGGAAAAATCGGGCACTATTCAGTGGGTGATGAAGAAGTCCCAGACATTGGAGACACGGCTGACGTCCACTTTTATAAATACCGGATGATATGCAGTGATTGCCACGAAGGGGAAATGATGCACCAGGAGATGGAAAAGCCTGACAAGGCGAGGTTTTACAATCTCCCGTCAGTGCAGTGTGAAGATTGTCATAAAAAAGCAGCTAAGGGGAAAGATCATGTACCTATGCATAAAGCACACAAACCCGATACTCTTTCATGTGCCGTGTGTCATTCAAGTGGCGGTTACCACAACTGCTTCGAGTGTCATGTCCTGGTGGCGCAGTCGGGGAAACTTCCGGTGCCACTCGCTGAATCAAAGATCATGTTCAAAATAGGGTTAAATCCTGACCGCGGTCCGAACAATAAGTTCAAGTATGTGCTGCTCCGCCACTCACCGGTCCGACCTTTGTCATTTTCTATCCTGGGTGTCGATCTTTCACCAAACTTTGATAAGCTCCACACCTGGGCCCCGATCACTCCTCATAATATTCAAAGAAAAACCAGGCAGAATGCCGAATGCAATGCATGCCACGGTCATCCAGAATTCTTCTTGACGGTTGAAGACGCAAAGCTAGGATCGAAAGCTGATGAGTTGTCTGTGCCCAGAGTCCCGGAACCGGTTAAAGAGGAAAAAGGGGAAACGAATAGAGTGACAATGAATAGCTTTGGAACAAAAAAATGAAGAACAATAATAAGTAGGTAGGGGGCATGTGTAAGGAGGAGGTTTGCATGAATGTTCCTAAAAATAAGGGAATTTGTCTGCTGGTAAGTTGCTTTTTTATTTTTGCAGTATTGA
>Ga0164318_10006815_pt1 | contig 11069 bp, 12 predicted proteins | sample GuaBasSedimGuay9_FD_113734 | JGI IMG/M metagenome (GOLD analysis project Ga0164318, IMG submission 113734) | Subseafloor sediment microbial communities from Guaymas Basin, Gulf of California, Mexico - Guay9, Core 4571-4, 0-3 cm | ecosystem: Environmental > Aquatic > Marine > Hydrothermal vents...
AGAGACGGTAATAGGATATGTACGAGACCACCGAATTCAACAAACCAGACTGGATGTCTTTCCATCTACAGCCTAAGGTGCAACATAGGAAGCTCCGCCATTTATGGCGGAGAGGAGGTCACAGTCATCAGTAAAACCGGCACTAGTGCAAAATTTGTGTAATAATGCAATCCTATGTATTTTCTTACCATGTCTCTGTTAAAGATTTTTAATGTGAGTAATTTGTGAGAGAAATATAACATAAGCAGGGTGTGTAGAAATCCTTTTTTATAGTTGACTATCATCCCATATATCTGGAGGTAAGATAGGGATGTATCTCACCAAATTAGCAAAGGATGGGATGATAGCCTTAAAAAGAATGCAAGTGCCACTATATAGCAGTAAGTACTCCAAGAAAACATACACTACTCACCAGCATCTACTCTGCCTTTGTATCAAAGAAATCCAAAAGCAGAGTTATCGAGATTGCAGAGATTTCCTAGATAAGTTCGATCAACTTCAAAACATTCTTGGATTAACCAAGGTACCTCATTACACAACACCGCCAGAAATGCCTGCAAAGATTCCCACCAAGATGGTATAAGATGCTTCTAAAACAATTGACCTGCCTCATCAAGTCAACAGCCAGTGCCGTGATCGACGGAACTGGAATGATGCAGACCCCAAGCGAGTTTCTCCTACATCAAACGAATTGAGAGAAGAATCAGAAAACGTGACTACTTCAAAGTTCTGATCATCGTTGACCCTGACGATGGATTCATTCTCATAGCATGGGGTATCCATGGCAACCGCCATGAATCACCCTGCTTCATCCCCTTATTTAAGGAAATTCCTATATTTCTCGATGATGGTCTGCAGCGACAAGGGTTTTGACTCGGAGAAGAACCAACAATATGTTCAGAAAGAACGGAATGCATGCTCCTTCGTTGATGTACGTGGTATACCAAAGCGAGGGCGATATCAGAAACAAGTTTATAGACGAAAACAGAGAGATCCTGATCAGTGGCAACAGCGGTATCGTCAGATGAGAAACTGCATTGAATCTAAAAAACGCTAGTATGAAACATCGCTTTGGTGATTACATCCCCGGTAAAAACATCCACAACCGACGACGATACTTCCCTTGTTCGGGTTTTTTGCAGAAAACCTGATTACACTGCAAAAATCAGATAAAATTATCTTTTTAACTTTCATCATCGTTGGGGATTTCTACACGCCCAAAGAGAGAAAGATTTTAAAGATTGGGAAAAAACCAATTTTTCTCTCTTCTATCTATAGCTATTACAATTCTTTATTTAGATATTAAATCATTTTCTCATATTACATATACTATAGTTAACAAAACTGTTAACCACGGTGCATAAAAACGAGAATTTCGAGGATCATAACAACACATGTAAGTAACAAACATATAAAACCACATTTACTTACATGTAAGTAAAGTTTAAATAATGATTTTTATTGTTACATATTATGAAGGGTAAGAAAAGAGAGAGAATACTCAGGATACTGTTGAAAAAACCTGATGGAACTTTATCTTTTTATCGCATCGCAAAAGAAGCTAAATGTTCTCATGTATGGGTCATCAACTTCCTTAGAACACTAGAGAAAAAAAGACTGGTTGAAAAAACAAAGGTTGTTGACATAGAGGGTATGTTTTCATACTGGCTGAAGATCAGCAAGTACCCCCTGTACAGGGAGTACAATATTCAAAACCCCTTGGATTTTTTGAAAGAAACAAAGTTAAAGTATGCTCTAACAACCTATTACGCTGAATCTCTTACACAACACTATCTTTTCCCATCAAGAGTAGATATCTATATAATGGAAAAAGATGCCCGAGATTGGCATGAAATCTTAATTGAACATGGTCTTGTTGGAAAGGGTAACTTCAGGGTTTTAATAGATGATGAACATGTTTTTTATTCAAACATTAGAAGAAAAGGAGTTAGAATCGTTTCCATACCACAGCTCATACTTGACTTGTTGAGAGAAGAAGGAGTGGCTAAAGAAGCAGCCTATATGTTGATGAGGAGAGAATACCATGACATTGTACACTGAATTTGAAACAGAAACATCCTACAAGTATCTCCAGCAAATAATCAACGTCCTAGATGAACCCATTTGTTTACTTGGTGGATGGGCAGTATACATAACTGTGAATGATAACTTTAAGAAAGATCAGGGACGAAACTACCTTGGATCAAGAGATATAGATTTAGGTTTCCATGTAGATAAAAATCTCAATGAAAAACAACTCAACGACTCTACTATAGCAAAATCACTAGCATTACTGGAGAAAGAAGGTTTTAAACTCCTTGGGTTCAGATACTATAAGGAGATTCATTATGAAACCGGTGAAGAGTTAACACCGGAGGAAGTGAAGAGTACACCTACATATAACATATTTACAATCTATGTTGATCCAATTGTTGACAACGTACATCCTCTGTTCAAAAAAGTGTTTGGGTTTGCACCAGTGGATGAATCACTGTTAACACTGGTTTTTGAAGATAAAAAACATAGAATGGAATTAAAAGAGTTTAACAAACTGCTTTGGATTCCAACTCCTGAGATACTTCTTGCCACTAAGATAAAGAGTATACCAAACAGGACAAGAGACGAGAAGCTTGTAAAAGACATCTGCGATGCCTATGTACTCAGCTGGTATTCCGGTAAAGATTTCCAGGAAATAAAAAATGCTTTGAAAAACCTTGTAACATCTATAAGCTTAGAAAAACTAAGGATTCGTTTAAAGGATGAAGAAGAACTGTTTCAAAAGGCAGAGAATGCTATGGGAATAGAAGCTGAGACCATCAAAAACACAATCATTAATCTGCTGAAATAAAAAATAAAAGAAAAAGGTTTAGAGAAACAGGCTCGTTATCCAAAATCAAAGTCGTGAAAAACCGTAAAACTTTGGTCGATTTTTCTCCTGTTACACTGTTTGAGTCCTGCCGGGCCCATACTTTCTTCAGGAAAAAATTCTAATTTTTTGTAGCTGTAAAGATGAAGAGAATATTTTAAACACATTTTCATTTCATTTTTCATTCCATATTGTAATATTTGTCTTTTTTATGATTTTATCCTTATTGGTAAATAACTTTTTTAGACAATATATAAGCTTTCAACCTTTTTGTTGATATTAAATTTTTTTGTATCGAAAATTTGTATTATACAGGTTTGTATCCTCCAATGCCTCCAATGTTTTGTTAATAAGTTTTCTTTTACTCTTCCTTCTTCTTTCATTTGGTAGTTTTGAAAACATTTGGGGATTATATCTGTACATAAATGGTTTCTAATTAAAAAACTATAATACATAAAGGGTTTCTAATAAAATATTCTAATAAAATAAAAAATCAAAGAAAATGAAAATAATAGAAAAATAATATTTTTAAAAATTTTAGCATGAAGTAGTAAAATGAATGCTTTTTTGGTTTTTTACAACAAAAAAAGTGTTCATTCTAATTTTTTTACATTTACTGCCGCTGGTCCCTTTTCAGTTTTTTCGATTTCAAATGCTACTTTGTCCCCTTCTCTTATGACTGTTAGAGGTTCTAAAGAGTTTCGGTGTACAAAGACATCTTTTCCATCTTCGCATTCTATGAAACCATAGGCTCTTATTCCATTGAACCATTTTACAGTTCCTTTCATATGTTTTTCACCTCCTTCAGATACTCTTTGTTTTTTCTCTGAGGCTTATTATTTTAATAAAGACTAAAATTAGAATGGTCTCCATATTTTTGGTAGGTTCAAAAAGATGTTAAACCTCTAATTTTTTCTGTCTTTATGTGATGATATTATGGCTGCTTCCCTTTATATAGTTTCCTATGCTGGGTACTGCGAAGTTAGATTGCACCTCTTTTTAGGATGTCTATGTTGGTATGTGGCATAGTTAAGAAGAAAAGCACTCTTTCATCAACAAATAATTCCCAGGTACCTTGTTGGGAAAAATATAAGTTCTTATACAAGATTTGTTTTATAGTCTTAAAGGAGTGGGATGAAAAGATGCATTTGATTGACTCAAAAAAAATATCATTCTTATCCCTGTTTTTTATCGTTGTTTTTTTGTTTGTTTTCTTTTCAATCCCCGCTGCTGTAGAAAAATGTGGCGCTGTTGTAGCTGAGAACATATTGTATGTGGATGATGATGGTGGTGATGGAGTAGATTATACCAGAATATCTGATGCTATTGTCAATGCATCCTCTGGGTATACTATCTATGTTTATAGTGGGACATATGTTGAGAATATTGTGGTGGATAAGACAATAAGCCTTGTTGGAGAGGATCGAGATAGCACTGTTATTCAGGGTGCCTCGGATGGTCATGTGGTGGTGATAACTGCTGATAGTGTTAACATAACAGGTTTCACGATACAGTATCCTGTTGGGAGTGACATGAAATGTATTATGTTGAATTATGTTGATTATTGTTATGTCGGAGATTGCATTGTCAAAAGTGATACAGGAAGTGATGGAGTTTATCTATTGTTTTCGAATCATAACACTATAAGTGGTAATGTTGTAGAAAACGATCATTCCATTGGTGTTGAGCTGACCTCCTCCTCCGATAATCTTATTGAAAACAATGTGATTCAAAGTACTAATGGTGGCATTAAGGGTATTAGCCTACAGTATTCTACAAACAACATACTCAGAGGGAATACTGTGAAATTAAATAACTATGGTGTTCATCTCTGGAGTGGTGCTAATGGTAACAGTGTTTTCGATAATACGATTACAGATAATAGCTATGGTATACGCAGCTCCGGCAGCGGCAACAGTATATATCACAACAAATTCAACAACACTCGTTATAATGCCTATGATGAGGGGAGCAACACATGGGATGATGGATATCCATCTGGTGGAAATCATTGGTCTGATTACAGTGGTGCGGATACAAATCATGATGGTATAGGAGACACACCATATGAGATTCCGGGTGGGGATAATCAGGATCTATATCCTCTTGTGAATCATCCACCAACTGCATATATTGTATCCATATCTCCTAACCCAGCAAAGCAAGGACAGACGGTTTCATTCCAGGGACATGGCGACGACGATGATGGATACATTGTGGCATATAGATGGAGATCTAGCAGAGATGGTGTTCTCAGTACACAATCTACATTCAGCGCCTCTAGCTTATCTGTAGGTGTTCACACAATTTATTTCAAAGTCAGAGATAATGATGGTGAATGGTCAGAAGAAACTTCAGCTAAGTTGACGGTAAACAATGATAATCAGAAACCAACTGCTGCTATTGTGAGCATAAATCCAAATCCGGCTTTATATGGTGAAACAGTATATTTTAACGGCTATGGTGAGGACGTAGATGGATCTATTACAAAGTATAAATGGGTATCTAGTATAGATGGAGAGATAGGCACAGATCCATCGTTTTCCACCAACAGTTTATCAGTTGGGACACATATCATCTATTTCAGTGTCAGGGATAACTACAATGAATGGTCTGATGAAGATACCCAGCTTCTCACTATACTATCCTCTTCAGACAATAATACTGGTGCTCCAGTGGCAGATGCAGATGGGTCATATATGGGATATGTAAATGAGTCAATACTCTTTGATGCCTCTCAGAGTTATGATCCAGATGGTGATATAGAGAGTTATATCTGGGATTTTGGCGATGGAAACACAGATACTGGAGAGATTATCGAGCACATATATACCTCTCCTGGCAACTATACTGTATCTCTAACAGTTATAGACACCGATGGCTATACAAACATGGATTCAACTTATGCAGTTGTCCTACAGAAAGATGAACAAAACAATACCCCTGTGGAGGATAATAAGGGTCTCCCTGGTTTTGAGGTTATCTCCTTACTTATGGGAATGATACCATTTATATTGTTTAGACGACAAAAAATAAAATAGAGTGATAACTTTGCCACGTTGTTGAATAAAAAAATCTTAATGTTCCCTCTCTCAGAAATTAAAATAAAACATTGGATAAGGAAAAAATGAATTGTTCAAGCTTAAAAAGATTCTATGGAGCCCCCATATAATATGGTCTAATAAAATAAAAGGGTTTGTTTCATGTAGAGATTTAGGAGTTTGTCTGTTGGTCCTGGGAGATGGGAAGATGATTAGAATTATGATCTACAAAAATTTTTTAGAAAACAGAAATGCAGTTGCAGGTGTAATCGAAGCTTTTTTACTTGTCGCACTTGTTGCTATAGTATTGTCAACAATACAGTTAGCATACATACCACAGGTTATGGAACAAAGAGAGGCAGATCATATGGATGATGTGTCGAATCAGTTCTCCTACCTAAAATCCGTGATCGATATACAATCTATCACAGAATCGGAGGCACCAATGGTTTCCCAACTAACATTGGGTAGTAAAGAGCTTCCATACTTCATAACAGCAAGAGCCTTCGGATCATTAACTATCCCATCTGAGGGATTCAGGATAGTTGTAGAAGCCGACTCCAGTGGAAACATATCCTTAAAATCCATCAAATATGAGGCATACAACTCATATTTTGTTGATCAAACATATGTTCTCGAAGGTGGTGGCATCATAGTAAAACAATCCACAGGAGCATCTGTGATGATAGTAGACCCCTCTATCTCTGTAGCAAATGAGACAAAGATTATTCTAAGATTTTATATGCCAAACATCTTAGACATACCTGGAAAAAACTCAACCTATGGATATAGAAAATGTTTTATTCGTACCAACTACTCAAGTCCACCACAATATTATAATTACACAAATGTTGAAAGCATAAAGATCTATACTGAATATACAAATGCTTGGAATGAGTCACTGCATAACCTACTAGGAGATGTTGTTAACATAAGTAAACAACCAGTTGAATCACCCACATATGTGGAGATAACCCCAAATGGAGCTATCGGCAAAATAGTTGATCTACAGATCAAAATAATGAACATCCATGCTCAGATAAGCCCCGGGTGGATAAAATAAAAAACTATAATTTTCTCTTCCAATAATAAAGATGAGATGATTTAGATAGATACGAAAGGGGGGTTTAGCTCTCTATCCTACTTTTTTTCATATTCATCATAGATCATAGAAAGTTTTTTATCGACTACATCATATAGTTTAAAGAGAAAAAGAGGTATGAGATGGTTTAGGGTTAGAGAGTTTCCCTTTATCTCCCTGGTGAAGGATAAATATCCAAGTTTAGGGTGAATGATGAAACTTCCATTTAATGGGGATTATGGGAGTTTGCCTGGTGGTTTAGTTACTACAGTAAGTATGAGATGAAAAAATCTATGAACAAGGCTGAGGTTCCTATTGTAGCAGAGAAGAAAAAGATTGATGTTCTCAAAACAGGTATTAGCGGTTTCGATGAATTGTTTGCAGAAGGTGGTATTCCAAGGGGGAATTCTGTTTTAGTAGCAGGAAGTGCTGGTACTGGTAAAAGCATCTTCTGTAGGCAGATATGTTATAATCTGCTATCCAGTGGTAAGAAATGTATGTATGTGAGTTTTGAGGAAAGTATAGATAGGATAGAAAGAAGTATGTTAAACTTTGGATGGGATGTCAGGGGTTATAGAGAGAATGGGGATTTTTTGATTCAGAAGATTAATCCCCTTGACATACTTAGGATGAAGTTTGGCTCACTTGGTGGCTCAGGATCTGCAACTGAGGTTTCTTATAAGATAAAGCCTTTGGTTATACCTAAAGATTTTCATCCAGAGGTTATAGCTGTTGATTCATTATCTGCGATTATAGCTGCTTCTATTACCCGGGAGAAGAATTATAGGATATATCTTCAGCAGCTTTTTGGTTTTTTTGAAGAAACTGGTGCCACCTCTTTTTTGATTACAGAAACGGAGCAGATGCCCACTAAGTATAGTGATACAGGTATTGAAGAGTTTTTAGCAGATGGTATAATTGTTTTGTATAATATCCGGCGGGGTGCTACTAGGGAGAGTGCTATTGAGGTGTTGAAGATGAGATATTCAAAGCATGAGAAGAAGATATTTTCTATGGAGATAACAGATGAAGGTATAAAGGTTTATCCTGATAAAAAGGTTTTACTATATGAGAAAACTGAAAAATGAGTATCCCCAATTGATCCTGTTAAAACAAATTTTTTTATAAAAATGTGAAGGGTTCTTTGTGTCCATCCATTCTTTTGGCGCCATAGTTTGAGAAGCAGTACTCTATTTTTCTTATCTGTTCCTTTGTTAGTCCTGTTCTTTTGATGAGCATTCTATCGTTTTCATCGTATACAGTTATTGTTCCCTCATCAGGTTTTGAGACTGCTTTGAAGATTTTGTTGTCTGATTGTAGCCAGATCCAAATTCTAATTTTTTTTCTTGTCATCCAACCACGATTTTTATTTTATAGTGTATATTTTATTTTGTGAATATATAAATATTTCTACAAAAAAACCATATGACATCCTCATTTCTAAGTATCTCCAATGCCCTTGTTTTTAACTTCAGCTATAAAAAAGATTTATCGATCCCTAACTTCTTCAGTAACAAAAAACCTAATTTCCTATCAGGTATTTCTTTTATACATGGTTTGTTGTTCTGAATTAGATTCTCAGTGCAAGATAGGAAATAAGTAAATGATAAAATAATTATATAGGCTGCTGTATTTGAAGGTTTGGTTTAAAGGCTAAAAAATAGGATATCGGGATGGATGGATTGAGAAAGATGGAGAGAGTAAGAACCGGTATTGACGGTTTAGATGAAATAATTGGTGGGGGTATACCAAAGGGGACAGTCACCCTGATCTCGGGTCCACCGGGGAGTGGAAAAACTATTTTCTGCTATCAGTTTTTATATAAGGGGATAGAAGAGGGTGATAAATGCCTGTTTTTAACATTAGATAAAAAAGTCGATGGTCTTCTAATTCAGGCTCAGGAGTTAGGATTTGATTTCCAGCCGGCTATAGAAAGAGGACAGATAAAATTTCTTTTCCTAGATATAAATAAAAAACTTATTTATGAGGTTATGACTAATGAGGTGCTATCAGGTGAGTACGATCGAGTTGTTTTGGACTCTATCACACCACTATCGGAGATGCCGATCTACATGAGACACGCGGGAGTGACTAATGATATCAACATCATTAACCCAGAAGATTTTTCCCCTGGAGATACTTTTCCGATAAGAAGACTTCATCTTCATTACATAATGAATGCTTTAGACACTGCAAAATGTACCTCCCTAGTTACATCAGAGCTCCCATCGAATTCAACTGCCCTATCTAGAGATGGTATTTCAGAGTTTTTAGCCGATGCCGTTATTGTTCTCAGTTTAGATCCCACTATGGACAGAAGAAAATTATCTGTAATGAAAATGAGAAGTACCAAGCATACACTCAGACCTTTAGACATCGAAATTGGAAGAGGCGGTATAAGACTTATCTGAAAAGAAACCTTTGTGTATAACTCAGTTTTTACTGGAAAAATGATGATATATAAGCCTCCTAAAGAGCTACGTGCACTCTTCATTGCACATTATGCTCCATTGCTGCTGATTATAATGCTGGGGCCAATGACCGCAGTATATAGAGTATGGATGATACCATTGCCTATTTTCCCAACCATTCTCTCAGGCTGCATCATATTTCTTTTAGGTTCATATCTCTACTGGAGATGGGAGTTGTTTTGGCATCATGCCTATAAGGGACAGCTTGTTACCACAGGTTTGTTCCAGCACATAAGACATCCTCATTATACATCACTTCTAATCATTGGTTTTGGTTTAGCTCTCTTCTTTTATTCCCTCCTAGCATTTCTTGTTGCGATAATAGCAGTGCCGATTATGATATGGAGTATAATAGATGAAGAAAAACTGTTGATAAAACAGTATGGAGAGGAATACAAAAGGTATATGAGGAAAGTACCCTGGAGGATCATACCTAAAATATTTTAGAGACATAACAGCAGAACACTCACAAGAGGTGCCGCATCTTAGTAGATCTAAAAATCCAAATCAATATCACTCAAAAAAACTAATCAATAGTGAAGTTCAAGGAGGACTCATCTGATTGATATACATACCTGATTCTACAAAAAAGAAAGCGGAGCTTATAAGTGTCAACAAGGTGTATCTGCCAAGGAGTACCAGACTGCCGTATCCCATGGAAAAATCTGCTGCGGGTCCATCATCAGGCACACAGTCCATCACCTTATCATTCAACGATAAACACGTGAAGCTAGCTGTAAGTAGAGATACAAAAGAATGTTTTTCATTGCAGCAGAATGGAGAAAACAATTGTTTTCAAATTCTGAAAAAAAACATCTTATTTCTAAAAAACGTAAGGATGGTCCCTATTTTGTTTCATGCTCCAGATCAGGCATTCATGAACATAGAAAACAGATGCATCCATAACTGTGCATTCTGCAATCTATCCAATACAAAAATGGCAGATGATGGATATGATGCTGACTACATTGCCAAACTAATACTCAATGCATCTAATCGAAATGATTTCAAAGCAGTAGCATTAACCAGCGGTGTATATCCAAACAGCAAGATGATTATAAGAAAAATGTGTCATATTACAAAAACTATCAAAAAAACTCTTCCATCCATCCCCATAGGAGTAGAACCTCTGATCACAGACCGAGAGGAGATAGCTCTCCTCAAAAAAGCAGGTGCGGATGAGATAAAAATCAATCTTCAGATACCTGATAGGAATCTGTTTAAAAAAATATGTCCCGGTTTAAGTTATGACAACATATTAGACATGCTAATCTATGCTGTAAAAATCTTTGGAGAAGGAAAAGTTACCTCGAACATACTATATGGATTAGGGGAGACTGATGATACTGTTGTACAGGCTGTTGAAAAACTTGCGGAAATAGGAGTTACCGCAACGCTGAGAAGAATACGAATCAACAAATTAAATAAAACAAAAATAGAAAAATCCCTTCTATATAAGCTCCCCTCCAATGTATCAGCATCTAGAATCCTCCGATTAGCGGTAGAGCAGAAAAAAGTTTTTAAGAAATATGGTCTAACACCAGAAACATTTAAAACAATGTGTCATAGATGCGGCTGCTGCGACATTGTTCCATTCATAGATCTGTGAC
>Ga0164318_10006817_pt1 | contig 11069 bp, 15 predicted proteins | sample GuaBasSedimGuay9_FD_113734 | JGI IMG/M metagenome (GOLD analysis project Ga0164318, IMG submission 113734) | Subseafloor sediment microbial communities from Guaymas Basin, Gulf of California, Mexico - Guay9, Core 4571-4, 0-3 cm | ecosystem: Environmental > Aquatic > Marine > Hydrothermal vents...
AGCTAAAAGACAATACCGTTCTGTAGTACTTCCTTATAACTGTTGTTCAGTAGCTAAGAAAATAATAACTCAGAATAACTTAGATTTAAAAGTAGTAACAGTATTTGGATTTCCTTTTGATAAGTATAATAGAGATATATTACATTTTTACAATAGATTTTATGATGAGATAGATGTGTTAATTCCTATTCATTTATATTATTACAATTATCCACCTTTTTTAGATGAGATAGAAAAGCTTTTAAAAACAGTTCGTTCTACGTTATAGGATAAGAAAGTCAAGTTTATAATAGAAACTACTTTAATGAGAGATAAACCTAAACAGATAAAAGAGTTATGTAAATTAGCTTCTAATTGTAATATTGATGTAATAAAGACTTGTTCAGGTATAATTAGAGTACCTAATAGAACATTTCAAGATTTATTAGATGAGATTAAATTAATCAAAAAATATTGGAAAAAAGGCATTAAGGCTTCTGGAGGAATTAGAACTATAGATGAAGTAAAACAATTAGCTAAATTAGGTGTAAAGTACATAGGAACTTCTACAGATATATTTAAAGACAATATAGTCAGTTTTAAAGGAGGAATGAAATAAAATGTTTCTCAAAGATAAAATATTAAAAATTATTACAAGAAGAAGCAATATTATACGATGAAACAGAAGGAACTTACGCTATATTTAGTAGTGATGAAGGATTTGAAAGAGTAGCAGAAAAGATTGCTAAGATGGTTGAAAGAAGTATCAAAAGAAAAGGAGATAAAGTATGGATTTCTCAGAAAAATACATAAAGATGTGTGAAAAAGCTAAGGAAATACAAGCGGAATGGAAATTACAAGTGGGAGATTATTATTTTGCTAATAAAAAAATTCATGTTTTAGGAACAGAAATATACAAAAATCGTAGAATATATCCTTTTGAAAGTAGTCCATACATTAAGACGGATTTTTTTAGAGATAGAGTCTGGCTTCCTCGCCAAGACCAATTACAAGAAATGCTTAATTTAAAAGTAATTAAATATGGATTGCTAAACGAAATAGATAATATTTTATATAAAGTTTACAAAGACAAGTATATTTCTGGATTTGCTTTTGATTCTTTTGAACAACTTTTTCTTGCTTTAGTAATGTATAAGAAATACGAAAAAATTTGGGATAATAAAAAAGAAGAGTGGATTAAGGAGGAAGAAGAATGAATAACAAACCTAAACTTCATTATAGTTTCAGTCATAATCATTTAGTTCCTCTTATTGGGTTTAGAGTAGATTTACACGAAAACGGAGATTTCTTTGATGGTATGGATGAAAGCGTATGTTTTATTTTAGAAAAAATAGAAAATAACAAACTTTATGTAAGAGTTTACCATCTTCGGTATATAAATAAAGTTAAAGGAGGGCATTTAGAAGACAGTAATAAGTTGTATGAGATAGATTTAAGCAAAGATTGGAGTAAGTGGAATGTAAAAGAAATAAAGGAGGAAAAGAAGTGGTAATCTATAAATGTGATGGATGTGGCTTAAATTGTATTCTTATAACTGAAGATTTTCCTACTCATTGCCCTTTTTGGTTATTCTAATTGTAGCTGGATTAAATTAGAAGAAAAATATAAAAGATGTATAAGGTGTGGAAATGAATTTATACCGAAATATGAAGAACAAGATTATTGTTCGGATGTTTGTGAAATGAGCGATATAAAAGATAGAATGGAGGAGAAAAAAAAATGAAATTCTTTAGTTGTGTATGTAAAAATGAAGTATTAGCTGTTGATGTAGATAGAGAATTTTCTCAAATTTACTTAGCTATGTATAAAATGAAACATACCTACACACTTTTAAGTAGATTAAAAATGATTTGGCATGTAATTAGATATGGTCATCCTTACACTGATGAAATTATATTAGATAAGAAGACAGCAAAAGAGTTAATAAAGACTTTAAAAGAGTACATTAAGGAGATTAAATGAAACCACTAACTAAAAAAGAAATAATAAAAAGAATAAAAAATAGTAAAACTTTTTACGAATATAGTCTTTGGAAAGAAACTCTTTCTGAATTAACTAGATTGGAGAGAGAAGGAAGAAAAAGAATAGATGATATTATTAGAGCTAATAGAGAAGCCAAAAGAAAAGAAAAAATGAAACGGTTTGAAGAAGAGTTAAAAAAAGAAAGGACAAAAGAATATATAAAACGGTTAAAAATAAAATGGATGATTTAAATTTATTTGCAGATAAAATAAAAAACTTCAAAACAGTATATTTAGCAGGAGGGATTCAAAATCGTAATAATCCTGAAAGCTGGAGAGTGCCTTTAACTAGATTTTTTGAGTCTAATAATATAGAAGTATATGATCCTGTAAAAGATAATGAAAACATATTTAATCAAAGTATGTTAGGTTTCGATGTTAAATCTTTAGACGACTTAATGAGAGTAGATGAACTAAAACACGCCGTATTATTAAGACAGACAGAACAGAACGATACTTATATCGTTAAAAATAAAGCAGACTTAATCATATTTTATTTAGATGGAACAGAAAGCTTTGGAACTTGGACAGAGTTTAAATTAGTATATGATCTTAAGAGACCTTTTATAATCATTAGAACAGAATCAAGAAAAAACTTACCTGACTGGATTAAATGGAGAAGATATTTTGCTTTAATTATAGATAAAATAGCGTTAGAGTTTAGAAGCTTTGAAGAATTGAAAAGATTTTTTATAGAGTATTTAGAGTTTAAAGATGAATAACGACTACTATTATAATTACAGCACAACTCCTAATAATACCGATGGTTGTTATGATAACTACTATACCTGCGATCCTAACAACAACTATCATATCAATATTCCTTATAACTCTGACAATAGTGAAGATAACTATGACTATGTTTATAAATATCAATCAGGGTTGTACGATTGGAGAGATGAGGTAATTAGCAAGCTTAAAAAGATAATCGAAGAACTTGTTAATATGCCTCCTATAAAAATACCTATATGGATTTATGAGAATTATGATTTATTAAAAGAGTTAGGAATTAAAGTGAAAGAGAAGAAAGAAGATAATAAAAAGGAGGATGTAGATGAGACCAAGAGAAATAACACTAACTTTTCATGAGTGCATTGAAGCAGCTCATTGGGTGCCAAATGACCCAGGGGTCTGTAGACAAGGTCATGGTCATTCATGGACTATAAATGTGTCTATAATAGGTCTATATCATCCGGCTCAGGCAATGTTGGTTAACTTTAGAGACGCTAAAAACATTATACGAAGATTTGATCACACAATTCTAAATAATTATTTTAAGTTACCTACTGCTGAAAACTTAGCTAGATACTTTGCTATGAAGATATTAAGATTGAATCCTAATAATATCATTTCAGTCAAAGTTGATGTTGCTGAAAAGCAAGACAACAACATAGCTACTGCTATTATAGATAACTGGAGGTTTAGATGATGAAAGAAGGGGGCACTAAATACGATAGTCAAAAACCTAAACTAGCTTTATTACCTGCTATCTCAATTATAGAAGTAGGTAAAGTTTTCACTTTTGGAGCTAATAAATATGGTGAGAATAATTGGAGAGGTGGTTTTAAGTGGACTAGATTATTAAGTGCATGTTTAAGACATATATTTGCTTTTTTAAAGGGAGAAGATATAGATGAAGAAAGTGGCCTTAATCACTTAGCACATGCTGCTGCTTGTTTGTTGATGTTATTAGAATTATACCATACAAGAAAAGATTTAGATGATAGATACAAGTATGAAGAAAAGGAGCAGAAATGAAAAAATTCAATTGTCATATTTTACAGCTATTAACAATACTTGATTTAAAGAAATATTTAGTAGACTTGAAATCAATAATTGATAAAATACAATACACACCTATTAAAAAATTTGAAAATTTAAAAGATAAACTCCTTCAAGGTTTAAGAATGGAATGTACTAATTTAGAACTTTTAATTGAAAAATTAGAAAAATACTATGAGAAAAAAAGAAAGAAAGAAAAAAACAGTTAAAATACCAGAAAAAATACATGAAATAATTAGCTACTTGGCGCATACTTTTAAGAACAGCTTTCTGGAAGAAGATGACTTAAAACAAAACATGTATTTATGGTATTTAGAAAGAATAAAGAAACATAGAAAACTAGCTAATGTCAAGAAATTTACTCCAGGTTACTGGTTTTTGTGGTTTAAGTGGAAACTAATGACTTTATACAGAAAGGAAGTAAATAGAATTTGCAGAGAGTGGAATGTTAAACTAGGAGATAGCGATGCCAAAACCAAATTACAATCTAAAATTGGATATATCTCTTGTGATTCACGATTTGAAGAAGAAACTTGGTCGGAGAGCGAAGATTCTTGACGACTATTTTAATGGTTATAAGATAAGTGAGATCTGTAAAAGGCATAAACTTAGTCGGTTTATAGTGACTAATACTATTAAAGGATGCTTAGTATACGTTCGTAAGATCTTAGAAGAAGAAGGAGTGTATTATGCCAAGAAAAAGAAGAAAAATAGACGTTTACAAAAGAAGACTAGAAGTTAAAAAACTATATTTACAAGGCCTTACACTCTATGACATAGCTCAGAAACTTGGAGTATCTGTTAGTACTGTTAAGAAAGATATACAAGAAATTAACAGATGGTATTTAGAAGCTGTTGAAAAGAACCCACATATATTAGAAAGACAAGCTGAACATATATTACGTCATTTAGATGAACTAAAAATGGTAAAAGAAAGACTATGGAAATTAGCTGATAAAGCCAACTCTCCTAGAGATGAAGTTAATGTATTGAGAGCTATATTAGATGAATTATCTCATGAGGCTAGGGTATTACGATTGATAGATGTAACTAAAACTATAAACAACTATATTAGCATAGATAAAATAGGAGTACTAGTAAATGGTGCTATCGAAGTAATTAAAGAGTTTGTTCCTCCTGAAAGACAAAAATATGCTTTAGAAAGACTTAAAAATATAGGACAGAAAGTAATAGATAGCGAGGTGAGTAAAGATGAAAAATAATAACAATAATAATAGTAATAACAACAACTTTGTAGCTAGTGTTAAGATTGATGATCAACAAAAACTCACAGCTTTAATGATATGTGCTAATCTAATAGATCAGACTCTGAATGATACTATTATTAACTCTATGCATGAAGGTGCTTTAATTACTTCAATATTAAGACTATACCTATACGCTGAAACTATTTATTTACTTAGTAAGAGTTCAAGTGTTTATCATGTAATTCAAAATTTTATATCTGAATTATGCATAGCAGCTATTGAAGAGTTAAAAAAGAAAAATCGTAAAGATTCTCAAGATAATGAACATAAATAAATTTAAAGATATTTGGGATTCTTCTATAGATAATGCTATTAAAAATATAGAAGAAGGAAAACATCTCTCTAAATTCAAAATAAAACCAGTTCCTCCTGAAGAATTCTTTGAGGTGTGGTTAAAACAACCTCTCTTTCCCATGCAATATGAAGTTTTAAATCAAGTATTTACTAATAACTATATGGATTGGAATACTAGTATAAACGAGATTATACTAGCCTTTGGTGAAGGGGCAGGAAAGGATTTTACTATAGTCAGAACTTTAGTTTACGTATGCTATTGGTTATGCTGTTTAAACAGTCCACAAGAGTACTTTAGAGTAGGTAGAGATACTCCAATAGTTATTGCTAACATGTCTGTAAACGAAGATCATGCTAAAGATGTGTTTTTTAATCAGTTTACCACTTGTCTACGGAGCGTCATAAATCCTGCTACTGGAAACAACTTTTTTGAAGAGTTAGGCGTGGACTTAAGAGAAGGTAAGGATATTCAGACTAGAAAAGTGGAGTTGCCTAATCATATTACAGCATATGCACTTGATTCCTCAAAATACGCAGGAGAAGGTAAGAATATATTGTTTGCAGTATTCGACGAAATAGCTGAATTTAGGTTCGATAAAGCCAAACAAAGATACGAAAACTTAAAAAACACCGCTTTTTCTAGGTTTCCAGAGCATTATAAAATAGCTATGTTATCTTATCCAAGAGATGAATATGATTTTTTAATGACTCATATGAAAGAAGTACAGAACTGGCCTGAAGAATTAAAATCTAAAGTATATATTAAAGTAGCTGCTCCTTGGGAAGTAAGGTCTAAAGAAGGAGCTCATCCTGATTTAATTAGAAAGAGACTGTATAGAACAAAAGCTGATTATATTCAGATGTACCGCACTGATCCTATTGATGCTATGAGACGATATGAGTGTAAATTTCCAGAAACAGGTATTAATAGATTTTTAAAGAAATTTGATATAGTGTTAAGTAAATGTGTTAATTTTGATAGACCCTCTCCTTTTGTATGGGAGAGTATTGGTAAAGAAAAAGAAATATATTTAACTGAAAAGGAATTGAATGAAATTACTTTACAACCTTGGTTTAAAAATGCTTATACTTACGAAATATATCAATTAGAACAGAAATTATTAGAAAGACCTAATGATGAACAGCTAAAAAAGAAATTAGACTTAGAACTTCAAAAACATGAAAACGCTCAGTATTTTATACATATTGACTTGTCAAGAGGAATAAAAGACTGTGCTGGATTGGCTGTAATACATCCTTATTTTATATCACCTACTATTACTGGATATTATGTAGATTTAGTAATACAAATAAGACCAGAAGAAACTGAGATAGATTTTGAAGAAATTAGACGCTTCATATTTACGTTAAATGATAAAGGTTTTGATATAGCTAAAGTCACGTTAGATGGTTTTCAGTCTGTAGACTTTTCGCAAATTATTAAAAAGAGAGGAATTGATAGTGATATTATATCTGTAGATAGGTCTAGAAAACCATATGATACTTTTAAGAGTCTGCTATATCAAGGCAAAGTAAATATGTATAACTATTTAGTTTTAGTAAGAGAATTGAAAGAGTTAATAGTAACTCCTAAAGGTAAAGTAGATCATCCAGAAGAGTCTCAACAACGTTTAAAAGAAGAAGGACTTAAAGAAGGTAGTAAAGACTGTAGTGATGCTGTTTGTGGAGCTATATATACTGCAGTATTACAAGAAACTGAATTTGGACCTGCTGTAGTAGATGAAACTGATTTAGAAACTCCTGATGTTGAAGATATACTATGATAAACATAGTTTTCAATGAAGGAGGCGTGTATAATTATGCCTTTATGGTTTTTCAACTTCAAAAAGGGTAAAACAGAAGAGAAAGAGTCTTTAATATCTGAAACGGCTAGTGCATATGGAGCTCATGATTACGTAGAACCTTCCTACGAACAAATATCTCCAAGTGTAATTCAGCAGTTATATGATCAATCTAATCTATTAAAAAAATACGTAAAAACTATTATAGATGAGTGTTTGCGTTATGAATTTAAGACTCATCCTAAAAAAGAATATGAAGATGATGATGAAGCTAAAGAACAAGCTAAAGAAGTAAATGATTTATTATCTTTTTGTAACACATATGAAACTTTTAGTGAAATAAGAGAAAAATACTTAAAAGACTTGTTATTATATGGATATGCAGGAGTAGAATTGGAACCTACTGAGGGTCATGTTGTAAAAGCTATTTATGCTGTACCAGGTTATGCTATTCGTTTAAACGTAGATGAAACAGGCGCTAACTTTAAAGATGATGAAAAAGCTTATGCTTTATTGAATCCTAACGATCTTGAAGAAGTTGTAGCTTATTATCCTGCAGATTCTTTTATATACTTTGTTTTAGATAAAATGAGTGATAGAGTTTATGGATCTCCTCCTATCACTAGCATATACCAAGAACTACTGACTGATATAAATTCATCTAAAAATCTTAAAGCTGGTTCTAATTCTTTAAAAGCAGGTGTGTTATGCCTTCCTAAAGCACCTAGAACTCTTTTAAAGGACGTTATTAATAGATTATTATTAATGTGTAAAAACGATTCTAGAGTTAAAATAGTAGCTTCTAGTACAGATGGTAAGTTTTTAGACTTGACTAACTTAAATCCAAAAGATACAGTAGATTTACAAAAGTGGTTATTACAAAAAGCTAATATTTTTAACATACCTCCTTTTAAACTAGGATTAGCTGCTGATGTAGGTTCCTCTAATGCAAGAGAACAAAGAGATGATTTTAAAGCTTTAATAGAAGGTATAGTTAAATATGAACTTGCTAAATGGAATGCTATTTTATTAAGAGCTAAATTAAAATATGATAAAATAGAAATAACCTGTCCTAATTTAGCTACTAAGTTAGACTATGAGAGAGCAAGAATAGCAGTTAGATTAGTTAATGGAGGTATTATTACTCCTAATGAAGCTAGAGTTAAGTATTTAGGTCTGCCTAGATTAGATGATCCTGCCGCAGATCAACTATTAAGAGGTAATCGTTCAATTTCCAGTTTATCTTCTGAAAAAAGAGAAGTAAAAGAATAATTAGAAGGTTAGGTTTTCTCTGACTATTCTATAAGTATGTCTTTCTAAATATTGTCTGTAATAATTTAAATTAGCTCTTATTATATCAGGATCAACTGTAATTCCTGTTATATTTGGTAAAGTTGATAACTGAATAGTAGTTGTTTTTTCAGGTATATTGTAAGTAATTTCGTATACTTTTAGATTTGAACTTTCAGAACTTGGTAAGTTTGTGTTGGTAATCGATATCAGATCTCCTAAATTAATATCAATATGAAGACCATCTAAAACTAAAGTACCTCCATATATAGGTTTGTAATACTCTGCTAGTTTAGAAGCTATTATTTTCATTATAGAAGTATCATCCACTTTTTGTTCTTGTCCTTCTATTTTTTGCGCTTCAGGCATATGAAAAGTATAAGTACCTCCAGGATGTCCAGTGTCAATATGTACTACTAAGGGCTTGGAAAGATCTCTATAAGCATATAACACCTCCCAGTGTAAAGTATACTCATCTGGTACACACGTGCCTTTCCAGACACCGCTAGTAGTTCGATATGCCGACCACGTACCAAACACTAAAGTGTTGTTACTTCTGTATACAAGACGCCCATCTAAAAGTTTACTCCCCGCAAAGTAAGGGTGTAGTTGAGAGTATACTCGAACTACATGCGGTTCAGTTCCATTATTGAGTTGAGGTAACATTTCACCACGCGTTACCGATACTACTAAATATACTTTGTATGAATTGTCGCCTGTTTTAATTCCGTACCACCCCTGTTTACCTTCTAATTCTTGTAAGCTTTTTACCTCGTGTGGAGCTGTTGTTACTCCCATAAATATCTCTCTTACATTTCTAACTTCATAACCGCTACTTCCTACCACTACTATCTTAGAACGACTAAAAGATAAATCTTGCATAGTGTTAAAAGATAATACTTTATGATCACCTATTGACTCTCCTTCTGATGGTATTCTAAAAGAATGAACAGTTCCATTTAGTTTATCTATATGTAAATATCCGTTCTTGTCAATCCAGTAATAATATTCTCCAGCTACACTACACAAGTAATCTAAAACTTGACTTAATGGTTCTGCTTGCCAGTTAACTTTAACTTTAACACCTGAAGGTAAATTATTATAAAAGTTAGTTATACCTGCTCTAATTAAGATGTCATTTGCTATAAATTTAATATCATGATCGGTAGACTTATAAACTACAGGAGTGTATAACTGAGTAAAATAATGTTTTAAATCTCTACATTGATATACTATTTCTTGTCCGTCAGGTCCTAACCTTCTAGAAATAGAGTAAACATAACCTGCAAAAGAAGGTTGATAGTCTCCATCTTGATTAATAATATATCCATAAACTTTTTCTCCTACACTTAACTTTAAAGTAGAATCAAATTTAGCTACTTGAACTACAGTCATAGTACTTCCAGTTATACTAAGTTTAATTGATTCTATATATAGAGCTTCTCCATTAGGATAAATTCCACTTTCTGATATTATACCTCCACCAGCACTTACTAAACTGTTATAATCATCACTAGTCAAGTAAATACTATCAAAGGAAGTCACTATATCGTTATAGTGAGTATGTGTTTCGTTTAATCCTGAAGATAGAGAGCCTTTAGTAGTATTAACGTCGTTATCACTATCTTTGTCTCCTTTATCTCCTCCTCCTTTAGGAGGAGGTTCGTCTGGTGGGTTTGTTCTTTCATCTTTGTTAGAAACGAATATACCACCGCCTCCAGGCCATCCGTCTTCACTAACATAAGACACAGGAATTAAAAACACTTTAATAGTAGCAGGAAATTCTACATAATAACAATTATCACCTGCTTTAACTGCTTTAGGATGTATAGGTTCAACACTAATAAGATTAAATTTAGTTGTATATTTATCATTAGCAGCGTCATATATTTTCATCCAATTGTATTTAAAAGCAATATGTTTAGCGTTAAATATTTGTTTATGTTCATTTTGACCTTTATCATGGTACGCTTTATTTAAATAAGTAGATAAATCTGTAATAATAATTCCATTTGAAGACTCGTATTTCATAGAAGGATCCATTATAACTAAATTTTCACTATTCCAGTCTGTATCTCCTAGCTGCCAGTTAACTATAGTATATTGATCTGGATTTACATAATCAGAGCTACTTGGATTATAAAGAGGCTCTAATGTTTTTTTCCAGTCTATTTCGTAGTGTTGAGACCTTATTCTATACGCTTCTACACTGTCATTACTCCAGCAGTATCCCTCTGCTTTACACCAGGGGCCAGGAGGACTAGGTGGAGATTCGTCTTCTCTCGCTACGAATGAGAAGTGACCATAGAGATAATAAGCAGGTCCATTAGGAGGTATAACTACCAATTTATCTCCATACTCTGTTCCTCCTCCTACACCAGAACCACTATAAACGCAGTGGTATGCTCTTACTACCTCGTTGTACTTACTTTCTACAGATGATGTTACATAGTGAGTCTTAGCGTGCCTTTTACCTTTGTATAAGTATATACCGTAAGAAGGCCAGGTATCTATAACTGTTTTTTCAGCATTAATAAGACTAGTGTTAAAGTGATAAATTTCATAGGTATACAGTGTTCCGTATATAGGCAGTTCTTTTACTATGACCTCAT
>Ga0164318_10006818_pt1 | contig 11068 bp, 12 predicted proteins | sample GuaBasSedimGuay9_FD_113734 | JGI IMG/M metagenome (GOLD analysis project Ga0164318, IMG submission 113734) | Subseafloor sediment microbial communities from Guaymas Basin, Gulf of California, Mexico - Guay9, Core 4571-4, 0-3 cm | ecosystem: Environmental > Aquatic > Marine > Hydrothermal vents...
CCCGGAAAACAAGGCCCGGGGAAGGTCTATCTGGTCTCAGCAGCCACCGCGGCGGCCTCGGCGGTTAAGGGTTATCTTACAGGAGCGTGGTAGGGTGAAGCCAACTGTGATCAAGGGCAGGGTTTGGATGCTCACGGACGATAAGGGAAGAAGGCTGGACGATGTGGACACTGACATGATATACCACAACCGCTACCTCACGGTGACGGACCCGGAGGATATGAAGAGATATGCCTTCTCAAACCTCCCGGGGTGGGAGGATTTCCCCAAGAAAGCAGTGCCGGGTGATATACTTATTGTGGGCAGGAACTTTGGCGCAGGGTCCTCCCGCCAGCACGCAGTTGACTGCTTCATAGCACTCGGGATATCCGCCATAGTGGGGGAGTCCTTCGGTGCCATATACAAGAGGAACGCCATAAACTCCGGCTGGCCCCTCCTTGAGGCCCCCGGGGTCTTTGACACCGACCTCAAAACGGGGGATGTGGTGGAGATAGACCTGAAGAGGGGAGAGATAAAAAGGGAGGGAGAGCTTCTAATCAGGGCAAAGCCCTTCTCAAGGGTTCAGATGGACATATATCAAGCCGGGGACCTTTTCGCCTACGCTAAGACCTCCACTAAGGCGTCTCCTCCTCCTCGCTCTGGGCAGGGAAGAAACGGGTGATGCTGTCTGATCGGTCCCACGTTACCAGTTGGGCCCTTATGAGGTTCTTCACGTGGTAGTTGACAATCTGCCGGGATATGCCCAGCTCCCTCGCGATATCCTTCACCGTTATGCCGGGCCTCTCAAGGATCTTGTTGAATATCTCCTCCTGCTTTGTTATGTTGCCCCTCACCTGGTTTACGGATACCTCCGTGGGATAGTACCTGCGGTACATCCCATCTATCTCACTTCTTATGAAACCGTGCTTCTCAAGGACCCTGAGGTGATATGCCAGTGTTCCATTGTTGAGGTTTAGGTTCCTCTTTATGTTTGAATAGTGGTCCCCGGGGTTCGCTATGATATAGCCGCGTATGAGACCTCTTATCTCATGATCCAGGACGTCCTTTTTGCTCAACTTTGAGTAAAGGTTCACGGCTAGTGCAAATATAAGCGTCCCAAACATCACGTACATAATCAACGCCAGTATACCACCTCCCAGAAGAAGCACTCCAATTAACTCTGCCCTCCCAACCTCCTTCCCAGTGGTGGGCGTGAAGTCCCAGCCAGGAGATAGGGGGAAGGGGTCTGAGTTGTCTCCCACCCCATCACCATCAGAATCCTTCCATTCGTTGGGGTCTAAAGGAAAAGCGTCATCTGCATCCCCCACACCGTCCCCGTCGTAATCCTGCCAGTTCATGGGGTCGTTGGGGAAGGCATCCAGGAAATCTGGATAACCGTCACCGTCAGAATCTACAGGCTTAAATGGGCTCGGAATGCTTATCTGAACGGCGGCTGGCAGGGAGCTTTTATCGCCGGTCAGAGCCCTGATTTGAATGCGGTATTCGCCGGCGGAGAGGAGGTCATAAGGCAGAAATATGGACCACTCCTCTGTGCCTTCCGCTGGGCTCCACTCACCGCTGTCCACCCTCCAGAGGACCCTCTCTACCGGGTCGTCCTCATCCCCTGCCACGCCCCATATCTCCACACCCTCCTCTCCCATCCGTTTTCCCTCAACCTTTATCCAGATGGGGTCATCAACCGCCACCACCACCACCCACATCGTGCCAGAACCCACAACCTCTCCCTCCTTGAAGGCCTCCACTACAACCACCCCCTCCCCATAGCAGTTCCTCTGAGGGGTCAGGGTAATGTTGCTCTCCCCCATCCGGACCTGCATCCACTGGAGGCTGCACTTGGCCCGAAGAGTCACACCTTTGAAGTCACCCTCAATCTTCAAAGGCACGGTGGTTGGAGGAGAGTCCTCAAGCATGTTCAGCCTGTACGGCAGTTTCACAGACACAGGGTTCGACGGTATAAGCTTGAGAACCAGCTTTACAACAGAGCGGTTCAGCCTCTCCGGGACAGAGTAAGCCCCAGGGGCGTAGGGGAGGGGTGAGAGGGGCTCATCAGAGGCAAGGAGCTGAACCTCCACCTCGCTTTCAGCGTACAGTTCTCTCGTCCAGCCCATAAGAAGGTGCCCGGATCTTATTTCAAGGCTGAAGGCGTCCGTTATATAGGTCAAGAGGGCCTTCTCCCCGCTGAGGAGGTAGTAGAGAATCTCTTTCCCCTCCGGGTCCACTGCTGGAGGGGTTCTCTCAAGGTCAAGGAGCGTTCCACTATCTCCCCGAACGGTGAACTCAAGGCTGCCGATGGTTATCTCAGGGGGCTCATTCTCCCTCACAACAATAAGCTCTATCGGCGGGGCATCTACAGACCACACACCGTCGTAGGCCGTCACCTGAATAGTTCCGTGTATGGGGGAGACGACCGTAAGGGGCGGACCTATGCGGAGGATGGACCCCTCCAGGTGAACCTTGATTCCGGGCAAACAATAGGTCTCAACGGAGTATTGAAGTTCATCTGGGGGGAGCATGTCATCCCTGAAATGCTCAGATAGATCAATTATCACCTCCTCCCCGCCCATTCTCAGCTTTACCTGCCCCGGGAGGGGGGAGAATATCTCCGGCGGGGCATTCCACAGCAGGTGAGGGGAGGAGAGCACTACCAATCCGGGGCCGGTTCCCACCACCTTAATGGGAAGGTCCCCTGACCTGCTGACTACGCCGCTCAAATAATCTTTCAGAGTGGCGTTGAGGAGGGTGGATATGGTCACATTCAGCGAATAGGTCACGCTGAGGTTTTTAAGGAGCGCCATACCCTCCACCACCTGGAAGGGGAGGTACACCTCCTTGAAGGCGTTTCCCCATCCATCGGTAAGAACCCTGCCGGTGCTACGAATGTGAGAGGGCTCCACAACCTCCCTCCTCTCACCTCCCACAAGCTTCTCCATTCCCGCAGGAGTGGAGAGGACGCAGTACCTCCTTAAGGGGTAGTCCAGGACGAGCACTGTTCCGCCGTACACCCTGGGACCGAAGATGGTGAGGTACTCGGGCGTGAAGACCGCCGCTGGGGGACAGTAATAGAAGGCCCTGCTGACTTTAAGAATAGGTGGGTACTCACCCATACCCTCCGAGAAGGCGTAGATGGTCAGGTCCCTCCTCTGATTCCAAGCCAGAAGGTAGAAAACACCATCGGTAGGAGAGCCGAAGGACTTCAAACTCCAGGGGGACGAAGAGCCGCCGAGCCTCCCCAAGGGCAGGTGGTCAACTCTGCCCTCCTGCAGGTGAACCCTAAAAAGCGTTCTGTTATCCGGGGAGTAGAGGAGCAGGGTTCGCCCTGCGGAGAATAGAATGAACCTCTGCTCGGAGTACTCTCTTCTCCGGAAGGTGGTGTTTATCTCAGCCCCTCTGAAGGGAGGGGTGAGGGGCACCTTCAGATACTTAAGATACGAGGTGTCATCTACTATTGCAACAAAGGAGCAGTTGCCCGAGCGCTCCTTGAAGAGGACGGGGGAGTATACACTCTTTGAAAGTCTCACACTGGAAGCGGTCATGCGGGAGGTGGATATGTGATAGAGGTAGGAGGGATATTGGGTCAGGATTGCCACCTCTACCCCGCCTCTGCCTGAGAAGCCTTCGGCCCAAACGGGCCATCCGCACACGTCAAAGCCTCCCAGAAGAGTTCCATTGAGGAGTAGGTATACCTCCCTTGTGGAGATCTCCCTGGCGTCGGTGTAGAGAATTGCAGAGCGGGGAAGGGAGCGGAGAGGTACAGGGTAGAGGGGGCTGGAAAGCCCTCCCTTGATCACACTCCTTGAGAAATCCCCCTCGCCGGGTCTTAGGATCTCAAGCTGGTAGGCGCCCTGTGTGTAGTGCAGTGCCAGAAGTTCCACACCACCTTCAAGAGGCAATGTCCATTTACATCCCTCTCCGGGGCTCAGCCATCTCTGCTCCCCCCTCCCCGGGATGGGAAGGGGCTCCACATCAACCTTTCCTCCCCGGACCAGCGCCCCTTCAGGAAGCAAGAAGCCTGTGGAGGTGTTGGAGGATGGGTGTAGAACCCTTGTCCGAGAGGTGTCCATGAAGCCACTCTGCTCTCCGAAGGAGCCAAAAGGCGGACCGCCGAATCCCCACTCCAGGAGGGAGTCTGCTCCGAGGTCTAACCCCACCTGGGAGGGGTAGGGGGGGCCCGCTCCGGTGGCGATTCTCAGTGAGAACTCCTCCACGCTTTTTATCTCCCCCCTAACGCTCACAGTGATGTTTGATACAGAATCCTCGCCAGGGGAGAGGCGGATAGTGACCTCCTCCATCTCCTCTCCACCCAGTGAGAAGGTGTTCACCTCCTCCGCAGTTACAGTGGAGAGGAGCATGGGGAGGGTAAGGAGGGCGGTGAGGAGGAGTTTCCTAATCATTGGGTATTGTTTAATTTTCGTTTTATTTATTTTTATTTGTATCGGTGTCTCGGATTTGATATTAAAAGGGGTGCCAACCTCGGTGGGGCAACACCTCGTCTGCCCTTCTGTGAGGCGGCCGATGTCCCCACATGGCAGTCCATAAGCACTCTTGAGAAAACATTTTAAAGATGATTAAACAATTAGCCTTCATGATGTTATCCTCCCCGATCCCACTCCTCTTTATGTGTTTGCCCTTGTTTGTAATCGTGCGGGTGGTTATGGCCCTTATAATCTACGCTGATACAGATGGATATTACACCCAGCGCTGGCCGTGGGCGGTTGCAGGCCTCCTCGGAGGGCTCCTAGCTCTTCTGATATGGCTCACGGTAAACAAGGAGATCCCTCACACTGGAAAGATTCCCTCAAAACCCATTCCGCAATACCAGCAGACTCTACCGCAGTACCCATACCCCAGTCCCTACTACACTCCGTCTCCCCATCACTACCCGTACCCGACGGGACATCCCACATCCGGAAGGCCCGTCCAAGGCTACCCACCAGAGGGCGGATGGGGGCAGGCAGGGTATAGATATCCCCCGAGATATTACTATCAGCCCAAGCATCCCCCCGCCAGAAGGGAGATGAAGCGGCAAAGTGAACAGAGCAGTGGAGGGGCACGGTCGCATAAGGAAGAAAAAATTTAAGTGGGGGCACTCTCTACTCCTTTCAAGGTGAAAGGACATGGCACCGCCCAGAAAGTCAAAGAAGGGTGCGGGCTTCCACTCCGCCGCAGGACTTATAAGGTACTTTGATGCGGAGGAGGAGACTGCATTCAAAATTGATCCATATTTAGTTATTGTTATGGGTATAGTGGCGGCTATAGTCATTGAGATCCTGAAGCACTATTATCCAACGACGTGAGATATATGAGAAGAAAAGAAAAAAGCGTAAGGAGAGGGATCGCTGTCCTCGCTCTCATGGCTACCGCTGCTGAAATGGCGGAGGATACAGAAGAAAAAAGGGAAGATGGGGCCGCCGAGAAGGAGGCCCCGGAGAAGGAGTGAATTTACGCCTTACCCAGAATGCGGAAGACCTTGGTTCCGCAGTGGGGACACGTTCCCTTTATGGCCTTCATTCCGTTCTTCATGATGTACTCTTCCGGATTCTTCACCTCAACCTGGGTCTTGCACTTCATACACCTTGCAGTTACCATTTCAATACCTCCAGTTTAAGCGCCCCTATATTGCATGTTCAGGATATAAACCTTTTTCCTATTTGGAGCACTTAGGCCCTCAAAGGATTCTTCCCCTCACCACCTCTCCCTCCCCCACTACCGTCCCCGGGGAGAGGGCGGAGTCCACAACCACCGCCCCCCGCCCAACCCTTGCCCCATCAAGTATCACGGAGTTCTCCACCCTCGCCCCCTCCTCCAGCGCAACCTCGCCGGCCACCGTAACATAAGGGCCCACACTGCACCCCCTCCCCACCCGGGCCTGGGGGGAGATGTAGAGGGGGGGAGTGAAGGCCTTAAGGCGTGAAGAAGTGAACTCCTTAAAAGGCCAGAGGGGGGAATCCATGATTATCCTCTGGGCTTTAAGCAACCCCCTGAGGGTTCCAGCATCGCTGAAGGGTGCCCTGAGCCTGAAGGCGGAAAGGACTCCAGCCTCCGCCATCGAAGGGAACACCTCTCTCTCAAGAGAGAGCACTTTCTTCGTGGGGAAATACTCCTCAGCCCCTTCGAAAAGAACGGCTATCCCGCCGTATATCCAGCCCTCACCCCCCACTCCCTTCTCCTGAAAGCCCTCAACCCTCTCCCCCTGAAGGAGCAGAGAGCCGTAAGGAGATCGATCAGGGACGTGGAGGGCCAGGAGGACCCCCACCTGCCCCCGGGAGGCCGCATTCCGGGAGAACTCAAGGAAAGGGGTGAGCTCACCCTCAAGGACCAGATCACCGTTCACCACTACAAGGGGGGGTCTTACGCGCTGAAGGAGGGCTCTTATCCCACCTCCTGTTCCCAATCTCTCCTCTTCGTGGGATATTGCGAGCACTTCTCTGAAAGGGGACCCCTTTGCATACTCCTGCCAGATCAGAGGGTCTCCTGCGGTCAGGAGGTGTATCCTCTTAACGTGCGGCAAGACCCTTCTCAGAGTGTGATGGAACAGGGGCTCTCCGCCTAGCGGCACAAGTGGCTTGGGAAGCCTATCCGTGAGGGGCTTCAGCCTCCTCCCCTCACCTCCAAGAAGCAGAGCCGCTTCCAATCCAACACCTCTTTTAGTCGCTAAAAGGGAGCAGCAGGACGGGAATGGAGGTCTTCTTCGCTATCTCATCCAATATCCAGCTAGCCACGAAGCTTCCCTCAGTGGCCCCCATCAGTATGATGTCCGCTCTGTGAAAGCGCGCTAGGGAGATTATGGTAGGCGCCACTTCCCCCTCCGCCGGAATGAGCGTGCACTTCACCCCCTCCCTCTCCGCCTCCCGGGCGAATATCTGAAGGGGCATGTCCCCCTCCCTGTCTTGGCCCTTAACCCTTATGTGCACGGCCACCACCTCAGCGCCAAGCCTTTTGGCGATCCTCATAATCATAGGGGCATTCCTCTCGGCTGCGTAACTCCCAGAAGTGGGTGCCAGTATTCTAAGAATCCTTCCCATATCGCCGTTCATCGTCCCTCGTATCACAAACAAAATATTTAAGTTTGGGTGTGGCATTTTTTGTAGCGTGTTGGACTACAAAATGGTTATATATAGATATCTTTAATTGCACTCCACCTTTTTCGGTGTTCAACATGCTCAAGATGTGGACCGCAAGGGAGCTTGAGGCCCTCCTGGGTATCGTAAACGTGGACGAGGAGAGGGATAGGGCTGAAAGGGCCCTGCAAATGCTCAGGGGGAGCATAGCACCCCCTCCCCCCGGAGTGCTCTTCACCGGAAGTGAGCCCGCAGAGGTCCCACACATAATGGATCTTATCAAAAGCGCCTGGGAACTCGGCTTCTCAGAGATCTCTATGACCACCGGAGGGGAGAGGCTCTCCCGGGACAGAGGGTACCTTCAGCTTCTTGTAGATTCCCATCTTCACACCGCCGTGATGCGCTATCCAGGAGAGGGGGAGGCGCTTCAGACCTTGCGGGCCGCTATCTCCAATTTCCGCAGGATAAGAATGGCCCCTGACTCCACCTTCAGAAGGTTACAGCCAGTCTGCCTTTCAACCCTTCTTATTGTGAATTTAAACGGAACCTCCCGGGAGGAAGTGGCAGAAGGCTCCCTAAGCTTCGCCCTCAAGAACCAGGATGTTGTAAGGGGGGTACTCTTCGTCACCCGGGGAGGGGGAAAGGATGCACGAAGGCTCATTGAGGGTGCCCTGGGACTGAAAGAGGGGGAGCTTATCGGACCGAGGGATCTCTCCCACCTCTTCAGACTCTCCTCACTCCTCAAGGGCTCTCCATACCCCTCAAGGCTCCCCCCAGCGGAGTATTTAAGCGGGACCATTCTTGTGAGCGACGGGGAGATGTATTCTCCTCTGGCGCGTATAATCCGGTGGTGGAAACTTAAAGAGGACGTGGAGAGGCTCCTGGAGGAGGCAGAAAACACTCCACTCACGGCTTTCAGAGCACGCCTGGGGGGCATAAAACTGAAGACCAGACTTAAGCGCTACATTGAATGGGAGGAGCTCCCCAGCGGGGTGGACAGCAGGCTCTTTCTTGAAATCCTCTGGGACATTATCCAACACCCGGGGAAGGGCACAATAGCCGACCTCCTATGGCACTCCATAGCCGTGGCTCTCGTTGACCTATCGGTGGAGATCCCCCGGGAGGGGTGTCCCGCAGTCGCGGTAGATGAAGACCTAAGAATAGTCCCCGTATGTGACGGACTGGATAGATACCTGAAGGAGGTAGTGAGATGATAAGGGTAGATAAGGAGAAGTGTCTCTGGTGTGGCACCTGTGTGGGCGTCTGTCCCACCCTGGCGCTCACTCTTAAAGAGACCTACGTTGAGGTTGACCATGAGAGGTGCACTCTCTGCGGGATATGCGTAAGGGCGTGTCCCGTGGGGGCCATAACCATGGAGGGGGTGGAGAAGTGAAGACCCTGAAGTACGACGTGGTGGTGGTTGGCGGCGGGCCGGCTGGCAGCAGCGTCGCCCGCTACGCCGCCAGAGGCGGCGCGAAGGTTCTCATGCTGGAGAAGAGGCAGGAAGTGGGCTCCCCGGTAAGGTGCGGGGAGGGGGTATCAAAGAAGATCCTTCAGAAGATTGAGCTTGAGCCCCTGGAGAGCTGGATAGCCAATGAGGTGGCGGGGGCCAAAATCATCTCCCCCTCCGGCTCGCAGTTTGAGCTCTCCGAGGACCTCGCCGGAAGCGAGACGGGATACATCATACGGAGGGACATCTTCGACAAACACCTGGCAAAGTTGGCTGCAGTGGAGGGGGCAGACATCATGGTGAAGACCACAGCAACCTCCCTCATAAAAGAGGACGGAAAGATAAAGGGGGTCCTGGCAAGGCATCTGGGCGAGGAATACAGGATAGAGGCGACAGTCACGGTGGCCGCCGACGGCTTCGAGGCCCGTCTTTCAAGGGAAGCAGGGCTGAAGACCTCCCTTAAGCTCAGGGACGTTGACATCTGCATTCAATACGAGATGGTGGGGGTCAAGGCCGACCCGCTCTACACCGAGTTCTACGTAGGACAGGGCTACGCTCCTGGGGGCTACGTCTGGATCTTCCCCAAGAGCGAGAGGGTGGCAAACGTGGGGATCGGAGTGAACCTCATGTTCTCCGAGAGGGGGGCCACCCCAAGGAGGTACCTTGAGAAGTTCATAGCCTCCCGGGAGGACCTCAAAGGGGCTAAGATCGTGGAGATAAACGGGGGTGCGGTATCAGTGAGCATGCCCCCGGAATCTGTAACCCTCCCGGGGTTCGCCGCAGTGGGGGACTCAGCCAGGATGATTGACCCCCTAACCGGCGGCGGTGTCGTAAACGGCGCTGTTGCTGGGAGGGTTCTGGGGGAGGCCCTCGGAAGGATGGTCCAGGGCAAGCTATCCCCGGAAGAGGCCCTCGCCGAGTACGAGAAGGGCTGGAGGAAGAAGATGGAGGTCCAGCTTGCAAGGAACTACCTAGCCAAGGAGAAACTCCTTGAGCTTACCGATGAGGAGATGAACGATCTTATTGAGGCTGTGGGTTCGATAAAACTGGAGGGGCTCTCAACGGCGGCCATTTTGAAAGCAGTGAAGGAGGCAAAACCCTCTCTGGCAGAGAAGTTCTCAGACTTCCTCTGAGCCCCTGCTCTTTATCTTCTCAAGCTCCTCCATTAGGGCCTTCTCTATTTTATCCACAGACCTCTCAAGGGAGACGCTTTCCTCCTCTTCCGGGCGCTCCTCCACGGTGAGGGGGGGCTCATATTCAAGCCTCCGGGGTCCTTGCGTGACCTCCCGCAGCACGTCGTCCACAAGTTTAACCGTCATGGGAACCTCCATGAACTGGGAGTAGGCCACCACCCTATTCAAAGCCCCCAGCATCTCCCTCACATTCGCTGGGAACATTTTTGATATCTTCTCCAGAACATCCTCCGGGGGCTTCACCCCGAGCTCGGCACAGCGCAACTTCAGTATCTTCACCCTTGTTTCGTGCCCGGGGGGTTTCACGTCTAGAATGAGTCCCGCCTGGAAGCGTGAGCGCAGTCTGCTCTCCAGCTGCTCTAAAGCCACAGGGGGCCTGTCAGAGGAGAGAACGATCTGTGCCCCCCTGCTGTAGAGCTCGTTGAAGGTGTGGAAGAACTCCATCTGGGTCTCCAACTTCCCGCTCAGGAACTGGACGTCATCTATGAGAAGAACGTCCACCTCCCTGAACCTTTTGCGGAAGTTCTCAAGCCGGTTTAGGTCCACCGCCTTGATCATCTCGTTTATGAACCTCTCCACTGGGGCGTAGAGTATCTTCAGGGTGGGATGGGCGTTCTTCATCTCGTTTGCTATGGCGTGCAGTAGGTGAGTCTTTCCTGTCCCCACATCTCCATATATAAAAACAGGATTGTAGACCGCTGCCGGCCTCTCGACGATATTCTTGGCCACCCTGTAGGCGAAGGCGTTGTTGGAGTCCACAAGGAAGGTGTCAAAGGTGTGCTTCGGATCAACCCCCATTAGCCTCAACTCGAGAACCGCCGAGAGGTACTCCCTGGGCGCCTCCTCCGCTGTGGCGTCCGCCTCCGCCCTCCTTCCCACGGAGCTCTTCAGCTTCTCAATTTCCACTTTGAGCTCCTCGATCCTCTTCTTGTCCTCTCTCTTCTCCTTCCGGAGGCTCTTGAGCTCTTGGAGCAGCTCCTTAAGTAACCTCTCGTCTATAGACGTCGTATCCTCCCGCTTCCTGCGGGAGCCCCGGAAGAGGTCCTTAAGGCCCGTTTTCCATACCTCCTTTAGCTGCCTGGGTAGAAAGTCGGGTTCAAGGTATAAAACCGTTGCGCAACAATTCTCACCCCGGCTGAAAAACTGAAGGAGAAAAGAAATAACCACACATAAATATTTTCCCTGAAACAGCGTAATAGATTTTAAAACCCGAATAAGAGATTTTGACGTGGGATGATAATAATCCGCAAAAGCTTATATACACATAACCTTAATGTGAGCTCAGCCAATAACATATTCCTAGTAGAGAAGAGATGAGCCTGCGGGAGGTGATATTATAGGGCTCAATGAGTTATCTAGGTGCAAGA
>Ga0164318_10006819_pt1 | contig 11068 bp, 9 predicted proteins | sample GuaBasSedimGuay9_FD_113734 | JGI IMG/M metagenome (GOLD analysis project Ga0164318, IMG submission 113734) | Subseafloor sediment microbial communities from Guaymas Basin, Gulf of California, Mexico - Guay9, Core 4571-4, 0-3 cm | ecosystem: Environmental > Aquatic > Marine > Hydrothermal vents >...
AAACACAAACGAAAATTCGGACCATTACAAAAAAATTCAATATCATCAATTATTAACCATTATAAAGGCGGTGTTACAAAATTATGTTGCAAATATGATATTAATTTCGCCTGGCAAGCGCGTTTTCATGATAGGGTAATTCGCAACGAAAATGAATTAAATCGCGTTCAGCAATATATAATTGATAATCCCTTGCGCTGGGAATTAGATCGTAATAATAAAAATAATTTATATATCTAAAATTAAATAAAAAAAATTATGCGAAAAATTTTAATTAGTATTTTAACTATCGGAGCTGTTTCAGCTTTGTTAGTTGGAGGGACTATGTCGTTTTTTAGCGATACGGAAGTTTCAAGCGGTAACAGTTTTACTGCCGGAACAATAGAAATTGCAGTTGATGATCAATTACATTGGTCGCAGAGTTTTAATTGGGAGGATGTTAAGCCAGGGAGAGAATTTGAGATTTCTTTTAATATTACTAATGAGGGGATGAATCCTCTAAAATTGTGGCAGATTACAAAATGTTTAGTGACTGATGAAAATGGAGTGATTGAACCGGAGCAGGATTGGTATGATGATAATGGTGTGATAGAAAAAAATGATATTGATTCAGCTATTGTTTATGAAATGTATGTTGATGGAAATTTGGCAGTGGCAAAAGAAGCAGGTATTACTATGGACAAAATTAAAGATGCTTATCTTGGTCTTGTAAAATTAGATCAACCGTTTGAAGAGGACAATGGAGATGGAATTTTATATCCAGGAGAATCAGTTTTAGTTGAACAGAAATATTTTATGAAGAGTGATACAGAAAATTGGGCTCAAAGTGATATGATGACTTTTGTAATCGAGATTGAAGCACGTCAAATTGATGCGCCGGAACCATTGCAGCAGATGTCTTTTATGGATAATAAGTTTGTTTCTGGTGATTGGCATGTAATTGCAGATGAGCAAATGGGTATTTTAAAATATGATTATATGGCACCGACATTTAATTATGATTTTTATGGGGTTGGGCTAAATTCTGGTATGGAATATTGTTTAATTTATTATGCTGATCCTTGGAGCAGTCAAGGAAGTGGTTTAACTGGACAAACTGGATTTTTAATTGATCAAGGAGTAGCATCTAGCAGTGGAGAAATTACTTTAAGTGATAATAGTAATATTAATACTAATTTACCAAATATTGATGACGGGAATTATCCTTATGGTGCTAAAATTTGGTTGTTGCCTTGTAGTCAATATAATATTTCTGACCATAAGTTGATTGGTTGGGATCCTAATAATTTAGATTGGCTTTTTGATAACTGGCCAGGATTAATTAATTATAGACAAGGTGATAGACCTGATGAAGAAATACAATGTGAGGATAATGAAGGAGAGAATAATAATCATCAAATCATTTTTAGCGACTTAAATGTAGATCCACAGTTTGCTTATTCATATGATTATGATCAAGCAGATGTAGTTTTTAATTATAAAAGTCCGACTGTTGATAAGTTACAAGGAACAATCGTGGCGAGCGGATTAAAACCAAATGTTACTTATCAAGTAAAATTTATTGGTAAACCATCTTGTCATTATACTTATGGTAGTAGTCAAGAAGATCAGGATGCTGATGATGCCAATGAATATATTGGATATAATGGCAGATGGACTTGTTTGGATTGTTCTTGCTCCGGTGCGACTTGTAATCGTAGCGATACGCAATATGAAAGTAATACTAGTGAATGTATTGCTGGATATTTAGTTTGGGATTTTTTCACAGCAGATGAAAATGGAAATATTACTAAAGATTTGAGCACAGATAATAGCTTTCATGTTTTATATTGTAATGGAGGAGTTTGTGGAGGAGGAAATGGTAGCTTAAATAATTCAGATTGTAGCGGCACATCTCCAGCTTATCCATATTGCGATGCTAATGATGTAGGAGGTCAGCTTGAAAGACCTACTACTATTCCTTGTGATGGTCTAGTTCTTGATGATGGTATTTATAATTTAGAAGTAGTTTTGACAGAGGAGTCATTTCATACAAGTTGTGCCAGTACATGGACTACAGTTATGGATTCTGATATTAATTTTGAAATTCAATAATTAAAGAATGAAAATATATAAGATTATAAGTAATTTGTTTTTTGGGCTGATTGGCCTTATCGCTCTTTTGCTTATTATTACAATTTTCCCAATTACTGGAAATTATAAGTTTTTTATTGTGGAGTCCGGCTCTATGAATCCGGCGATTAAAACCGGGTCAATTGTTATTGTTAAACCGAATTCTCAATATAAACTTGGAGATATCATAACTTTTGGAGCTAATAAAAATAAAGTTCCAACTACTCATAGAATTTATGAGATTAAGAATGATAATGGGAGAATATCTTATATTACTAAGGGAGACGCTAATAATGCTCCGGATTTAAATATAGTTAAATCGGGGAGCATTATTGGTAAAGTTCTTTTTAGCGTTCCTTTTGTTGGTTATGCCGTAGCGAGCGCTAAGACTCCTTGGGGTTTTGGTTTGATTATCGGATTGCCGGCTGTGATTATTATAGGTGATGAGCTGAAGAAAATATTTTTGGAGCTTAAGAAAATGCGCAAGAAGAAAAATGGAAAACATAAATAAGATAATAAAATAATTAATTTAAATATTTTGTGAACAAGAGTGATAGAAATAATATTATTAATCTAAAATCTGAAAAAGATATTTCGGCTGTTTTTGTTTTTGTTAGAAAAATATTTTTTAAGACTATGCCAGTATTTCTAATTTTTGCTTTAAATTGGTTTGGTTTGTTTTCTATGTTGAATGTTTCAGCTTTTTTTAATGATACTGAAGGAAATCAGAAGTCTAGCGTTAGTGTCGGCACTTTAGATTTTTCATTAGAATCAGATAATGATTTTTCTCCGGAAATAGTTCCTAATGTAAATTCAGAGCGTGAGATTAGAATTGTTAACGATAGTAATAGTATGGATTTTAATTATGATATTGCTATTGATTTTGTTAATGGAGCTAATGCTTTATGTCAGATTTTAGATTTAGAGGTATGGAGAGATAATCTTTTATTATCATCAAGTTCTTTGATGAACTTTTCTTTGAATAATCTTTATTTAGCAACAAGCACTTTTGATAATTTAAAATTTATAGCAGTTTTAAATAGTAATGATTATAGTTATTGGAGTGAGACCTGTGAATTTAATTTTGTTTTTGATGGAAGACAGACAGATGGAAAAGGATTTTCTGATTCGGAAACTATTTCTAATACAATTATGAGTGGGACATGGGAGAATTTTGCTGATCATTTAGTGATTAATAAAGTTTATTATGATGTTGACAGCGAGCATGGTGTAGAAAAGAGAAATGAATGGATAGAACTTTTTAATCCGACCGATGAAGATATTAATATTAAAAAATGGAAAATATGTAATCACAATAAATGTGTAAGAATAAATGCCAGCACTACGATAGAAGCGGGCGCTTATATTTTAGTTTCGCATGATGCAAGCACTTGGAAATATTGGGAAGTGCCGGATGATGTCCAGACAATAAACGCTTTAGGTGGTAAATTCGAGATGGATAATAATGCCGATATGCTTATTTTAAAAGATAAGCAGAAAAATATTATTGATCAGATGAATTGGGGAGTGCCGGATGAAAATTGGAAGAATTATAATATTGATCTTTGGAATCCTGCTATACCTGATGCGCTTGAAGGTCATATGCTAGGGCGAGTTCTCAGCGGGTATGATACGGATATGGTTTCTGATTGGGAAGATCTATCTTTGCCTAAAGTTGAAGTTTTAATTCCAAATGGCGGCGAGGTTTGGTGGGTTGGGCATACGGAGGAAATTTTCTGGAAGGCGAGTAGCACTAATGAAAGTGCTGATAGCGAATTATCTATTAGTTTGTATTATTCAAGTAATAGTGGATATACTTGGGGCTTTATTGGAACGACAACTAATAGTGGTTATTATTCTTTTCGCGTTCCATTATTTTTAGAAGATTTTACATATTATGTTCCTTCATCTCGTGCGAGAATAAAAGTTGTAGCTACTGGCCCTGAAAATTTTATGGTTCAAGGGGAAGATGAATCAGATGAAGATTTTTGTCCTCCGATTGATTATGATTTATTGACCGAGGAAGAGCTTCTAGCATTAAAAAATCTTGGCTTATATAGTGAAACAAGCGGAAATAGCAGTGTTTCCGGTGGATTATTGGATTTATCAATTGATTTGGCTAATGAGAATGAGAAAGATGATTTAGATTTGGATGATGATAATGTAGCTGAGGAAAATTTAAATGAAGAAGGTGAAATAACAGATGAAATAGAAAAAGAAAATGATGAGTTGAACGAAGATGTGGAAGCAGTTGAAAGTGGGGAAGGAGATGAAAATTTAGGTGAAGATGATGATATAATAAATGATGAAGAAATATCAGAAGAGGAAGAGGTAAAATTAGATGAAGATACGGAAGTAGTTGAAAACGAGGAAGGACCCTCCGACGCTGAAGCTTTGGAGGACAGGGATGAAAATTTAGGTGAAGAAGAAGTAATAGAGGAAGAATCCTCCTATGCTGAAGCTTCGGAGGACAGGGATGAAAATAATGGCGATGAATTTGTAGAAGAAGATAAAGAAAGTACTCCAATTTCTAGAGAAACAGAACAGGCAGAAGAAGAGTCCTCTTATGTTGAAGATTCCCCTGACGCTGAAGCTGTGGAGGGCAGATTCTCCGATGCTGAAGTTATGGAAGGTGGGGATGAAAATGAAAATGGTGATGAAGAAGATGCTGAGGATGAGGTTGTGGAAGAAGAAATTATTAATCCTGTTGATGATATTCCCACAAGTTCGGATGATAATATGAATGGTAATAGTATTACTTTTGGTACTTCTCTTAGACAAGAATAAAAAAGACAAAATATGTTTAAAGAAATAAGAAAAAATATTTTTATTTTCACTATAATTTTCCTTATAGCCGGTTTTTATTTTCTTTTACCCGTACAAGCCGGAGAGATTTTAGATATTAATTTTTTTGGTTATGATCCTCTTTTTGAAGAAGCGAATTTTGTTCCAGGAGAGAGTGTAAGTCGTTTAGTGGAAATAGAAAACAAAACCAGTGAATCTCAAGCTATAGCCGTAAAGGCTGAAAAAAATTATGATGATGGACTGGGAGGACAAATGGAAATGCGGATAATGGAAAATGCAATTATGCTTTATAAAAACAGTATGACTAATTTTTTGAATGCTGGAGAAATTTATCTTTCTGATTTAGCACCAAATAAAGTAAGTCAATATAATTTTATAGTTAGTTTTTATAAAACAGTGGATAATAATTATCAAGGTACAAAAATAAATTTTGATATTAATATTGGATCGCAAGTTGGAGAATCAATTGGTGGTGAAAATGGAAGTAGTGGTGGAGGGTATGTTTATGGAGATTTAATAATTTCAAACGAAGGAGTGGTAGTTAATAATAATAGCGCTACTATTTCTTGGTTAACAAATAAAGCGGCGACTTCGCGCGTAATTTATGATACAACTTCTCATCCGGATATTAGCTTAAGTAGCCCGCCAAACTATTCTTATCAATTTTCCAATACTGAGGACAGCACTAAAATAACCGGGCATTCTATGGAAATTACAGGTTTAAGTCCCAATACTCAATATTTTTTTCGTCCTCTCTCTAAGGCTTCTCCGGAAAAATATGGGAAAGAATTATCCTTTATAACAACAAATACAGCGGAAAAAATAAGAGTTCTAGGAATGGAAGGAGAACCGAATTTAGAATTAAAAAATACTATTACTAAAGAAATTGCTCATCCGGGAGATAGGGGAATTGAATGTCAGATTATTATAAATAACAATGGTGATTTTCCGGCTTATGATGTGAGCCTAAGTGGAACGCTTCAAGAAGGATTGTTTTATAATGGCACGCAAGATGGAACTAGGAATTGGAATATAGGAGATATTGGTGGTGGTGAATTTAAAAGTATCTCTTATATGATTGATATTAATGACAGAGCAGAAGCAGGCGTTTATAGTAATTCCGTTAATCTTTACGCTTCTAATCATAACACTCTTAATTCTTCTGTTAGTATCTCAGTGCAAAAAATAGAAGTTTTAAGTATGGAATTTATTAAGTCCGGATTTAGTTCTAAAGAATTCTTTTTGTTGTTTGGTATATTTATTGTTTTAATTATTTTGAGTTTTTTTATTGCTAAAAAAGTAAAATAGGATTATTTGCTATATTGATAAAATATATTATAAGTATTAAAAAATTTTAAAATTTTTGACAAAACAAAAATATCTTGATAAATTGATAATAATAATTTAACTTATTATTAATCTTAATAGTATTATTTTTTAATCTTGCTATTAACAAAAAAACATGAGTACAAGGAGGAGAAACAAGGTGCCTTTGTATCTAAACGCAGGCATTTTTTTAATTTTAGGTGTATTTTTATGCCTGACAAGCGTTGATAATGTTCAGGCGGGTTTAGCTGATCATGTCGTTATTAATGAAGTTCATCTTGATAGTATAGATGGTGCTGGGGGATATAATGATGATTGGGTGGAATTATATAATCCGACTGGAGATGATGTTATTTTGGATGGATGGTCAATTCAGAAACATGCCGAAGCTTCAAGCAGTAGTATTTATAAAACTGAACTTAACGGTTTTATACCTGCTGGCGGATATTTTTTGATTGTAAAAAATGATGCAGATGCAAGCTTAATAGATATGGCTGATATTTTATCGTCTAATCTTGCTTTAGCTGATAATAATACTATTTATTTAGTAAATAATAATATTAGCATAGAGGATTTTAATGATGAAAATGTTATTGATTATGTTGGTATGGGAGACGCTGAAATTTTTGAAGGATTAGCATCTGCACCTAACCCAGCAGACACAAAAAGTATAGCCAGAGTTTCTGATGGTGAAGATACTGATGATAATTTTGATGATTTTGAAGAAATAGCTAATCCGACTCCACAAAATTCAGGAATAGAAGTTGGCGATGATAATAATTTAGAAGGCACGGTTCTTTTAACTATTACGCCTAATGCGGAAACAGTACAAAACATTGGTCCGACTAACGCTGATATTGTTTTTGAACTTAATGCTAATGGAAATGCCTTAATAAATTATGGACTTGATGATACTTATGGTGAAGCCACAGATCTAGAAGCCGTTGTTCTTAATACGGAAACGGTTATAAGTTTAACGGGCTTAGTTTGCGGGACGACTTATCATTATTCTATTTATGCGGAAAATGAAAGTGGAACAGCAAATGATGCGACTGCTGATGCTACTTTTACAACTTTGCCTTGCGGGATTGTGGTTGATTCTTTAGTTATGACTAAATCTTCCGCTAAAGCTAATAATGAATATGTGGATGGTTGGGAATGGGAATTTAGTATTACTGTTTGGGATATGAATGAAACTTCTTTAAAAATGAAATTTGATACATGGGCTGGAGTAGGTGCTTTAGATTCTGGCGCTAATATGCAATTTTCTGTTGATGGCAATAATTGGATTGATATTTTAGCTTCGGATGTTTATCCGAGTGTTGGAGCGGATATTAGCGGGATTGATAATGATTTAGGATCTGCCGGAAGGCAAGTACAAATTAATGTACGCATGAAGCTTCCAGTAGGAACACAAGCTGGAAACTATAATTCAAGTTATGGAATTTTAACTGAGTAATTATTATTTTACATTTCTCAAAGTGGTGTCCGACACCCTATAGGGTGTCGGACACCCCAAGGATTTACAAATAATTACTTATTTTTATTTTATGTTTAAGAAAAATTTAAAAAAAATAATAAATATTTTAATAATATTTTTATTATTATTTATGTTTTCGCGTAGTTTAAGTGCTTCAGAAATTTTTGGGCGTATTAGCACTAATATGAATTATCAAGAAAATATAGATGATCCAGATCAAGACGATTCCCCTGGAGAAGATGTTGATGATTCTACTGATACGCTTTTAAATAATTCTTCTGGAGGAAGTTTGATATTTACATTTAATAATCAGGGTGAAGAGCAGGGAGAAATAAAAGTTTTAGGTGTAAGCCAATATGTAGACGGCACCTTAGTTAGAGGGAGTGATCAAAAAATTTATGTTATTTATGGAGATTTTAAGGATTATATTTGTTCCTTTATTAAATTGCAAAGATATGCAGGGCAGATTATTTATAGTATTTCAGATGAAGACTTAGAACGATATAAGACTAGAAATTATGTTCATGGCGATTTAATTCGGGAAAAGGAGGATGAGAAGGTTTTTGTTATTGTTTCGGGAAAATTAAAGCATATTTTAAGTTTAGAAGAATTGAGAATTAATTTTAAGGGGCAGGAGATATTTAATGTGAGTGGGGATGAGATGGGTCTTTATTATTAGGCACAATCATTTTTTTTGTCATTCCTATATGAGTTAGCTAATTTAATGATGAAACTATATTTCTTTTTGTCATTCCTGGCGAGCGGAGCGAGGGAAAGGAATCTAGGAGGAGAAGATATAAAACTTTTAAAACCTAGGGAGATTTAAGTAGCACATAGCTTTTCCTCCTGGATCCCCGATAAGCCTTCGGCTTTCGAGGATGACAAATAGGAGGAGATTTATTTGTGTTTTTGTTGTTGGATTAAATATATAAGAAGATTGACTTTAGCCTTTAAAAGTGAAATAATACAACAAAGTCCTAAATAAAAAATATGAAAAAAATAGATTATTCTAAGGAAAAAATAATTAAAATATCTTTAGTTTTTATTGAAGTTATAGCTTCTTTGATTTTATTTTATTTAATTTTCCTTCCTTTTTATCCGGAATTGAAATATCGTTTTTTTTATTCTCGGGAAGAAACTGTAGCTATTGATAGTGTAAGTTCTAGTACTGCTCAAACTCATAAAAGTAATTTTCCAGAATCTGATTTTAGCATATCTCCTAATCGGGTTATAATTAAAAAAATTGGAGTAAATGCTCCTATCGTGGAATCGCAAAATTCTAACTATGGGCTTTCAAAAGGAGCTTGGCATGTTCCGGAAAGCTCTACTCCGGATAAGGGGAGTAATACGGTTATAACTGGGCATCGTTTTAAATATTTGCCTCCCAATAATTTAACTTTTTATTTATTTCATAAATTAGAAGTAGGGGATGAAGTTTATATTATTTGGGATAAAGAAGATTATTTTTATAAAATTAAAGAAATTAAAATTGTACCCGATACGGAAATTTCTATTTTAAATCCAACATCAAATCCAATTTTAACCATGTTTACTTGTGATCCTATTTATTCCACTAAAAATCGTTTAGTTGTTATTGCGGATTTAATTGAGTAAATTATTTGTTAGAGGTGAAACCTCTAAAGATTTAGAGGTTTCACCTCTAACAAATAATTTAATCTTTTTTTAATTTTTATTTGTTATTATTTTTGTATGAAGAAAGATGAAGTACAAAATAATTTGCGAATAAAAATAGTAGCTGGGGTAGCTCATAGTCCTAAGTTTTCTTATAATTTAAAGTTTAAAAAAAGAAACAAGAATTTAATTTATAATTTTTTAAGACAGAAATTAAGAAAATATGCTTAAAAGATAAAACTGTTTTCCTTTTTGAAAGAAAAAATAAGCTAAAATTAGCCTTTTATAGGGCTTTTTTTATTTTTTGCATTTGTCTCTTTTATGTGATAATTTTATAGTATGAAGAAAATAATAGTTTTTTTGATTTTAATTATTTCCCCAATTTCTCTGAAAGCCTCTTTGGGCGCTGATTTGTCAGGATTAATTTTGTTGGATGTGGAGAGAAATGGAGAAGCTTGGTATGTATATCCGGAAGATAATATGCGTTATTTTTTAGGTCGTCCAATAGACGCATTTAAAATTATGCGTGAATTAGGACTCGGAATAGATGAGGCTAATTTTCAAAAAATTGCTCAAGCAGGGATGTCTGTTGAAGGGGATATAGAATTAACTAAACGTTTATCAGGAAAAATAATAATTCAAACGGAAAAAAATGGTGAAGCTTGGTATATTTATCCGAAAGATTTAAAGAAATATTATTTGGGTCGCCCGAAAGATGCTTTTAAGATTATGCGTGAATTGTCTTTAGGGATTAGCAGAGAAAATTTAGCTTTAGTGCATAAACCGGGTTTGGAGGAATCAATAGATCAATATAGTTCTTATGAGCATAAAAAGATTAGTACTAAAAATGGAATATTTAGTATTGACTTAGTCACTATAGATTTAAACAATCCCAAATTGAAAATTATTACAGATACAGCAAGCCCGGCGCCAAGTGAAGAAAGAAAGACTGGGAATTTTGGCGCTAAAACTTTAGGAGAATTTGTCTTAGAGAATAATGCTTTTGCTGGAATAAACGGAACATATTTTGAAGCTTATAATGCTAACCAAAATTATTATTTTTATCCAGTTTATGATAGTAATGAAGAAAAATTAATTAATGCTGATCAACTTAAGTATTGGACTACTGGACCGATATTTGCTTGGGACATTAATAATAAATTTTATTATTTTAAAGATAGTAGGGAATTTATAGGAGTGGATGATTTTGAAACTAATAATATAAAATTACAAGCCTTGATTGGCAATAGACCTCGTCTTATTGAAAATAAGATGAATTTATTAATTGAATGGGATATTGATGATAAACAAAGAAATTCTAAAGCAGGCAGAAATGCTATCGGGATTAAAGATAATAAAATTTATTTAGTAATAGCCCATAATGCTACTGTTCCAGACTTGGCAATCATTATGCAGAAACTACAAGTTGACTATGCGCTTAATTTAGACGGAGGATATTCTTCCGCGCTTTGGTATAATGATGAGTATATGGTTAGACCGGGAAGAGATATTCCTAATGCTTTGGTTTTTAGTGAGAATTAATTTTTAAATTTTTAAATTTTATAATTTTTAAATAAATCTAAAATCTAAATTTTTAAACAAAATAAATTTATTTATCCCATTTTGTTTAAAAATTAAAAAATTAATATTTATTTAAAAATTAAAAATTACAAAATTTAAAAATTAAACATCCTCTATGTTAAATAAATTTGC
>Ga0164318_10006820_pt1 | contig 11068 bp, 8 predicted proteins | sample GuaBasSedimGuay9_FD_113734 | JGI IMG/M metagenome (GOLD analysis project Ga0164318, IMG submission 113734) | Subseafloor sediment microbial communities from Guaymas Basin, Gulf of California, Mexico - Guay9, Core 4571-4, 0-3 cm | ecosystem: Environmental > Aquatic > Marine > Hydrothermal vents >...
ATTTTTTTCTTGTCAATGCCCTTCAACAGATGAAGCTGCGAAAAAAGAAATAAATCAAATTTTACTGGAACAGCAAAATGGTTGGAACAATGGGAGTATTAAAGCTTATATGCAAGGCTATCAGAAAAGCGATTCATTGCGTTTTGCCTCGGGCGGAAATGTGAGCTATGGCTGGAAAACCACCCTCGACCGCTATTTGAAAGGATATCCCGATAAATCTACCATGGGTAAACTCACCTTTTCAGAAATCGACATCAAAATAATTTCCGAAAATTCTGCACTCGTTTTTGGAAAATGGGAACTGGAAAGGGAACAAGATCATCCCTGGGGACTGTTCACGCTTGTATTCAGACTAACCGATAATGGTTGGCGAATTGTGCACGATCATACTTCATCGGGAGAGTAATCGAGTATTACTAAAAGTCCAAATTAGTAATTCAGAATAATAACCTATATTTATACCCTTTTACCAAACCCGCAGAGAGTATGCCACAAAGCGAAAAAAGTGAATTGTACAAACAAATGATGGAGAAGCTGAACGAGTTTAATCCGCAAAGCTGGAAAGATATTGATGCTATTTTGATGCAGCTGAAAAAACCGCTGGAATCCAGGCAAGTTACCGGAACACATGCTTTCCCAAAGGAAATAAAAAACGGCATCGCTTTTATTACCTACGATTACGGAATTGATGGTGTTTCTATCGAAATGACGAAATATGCAACAAGTTTGCAAAATTTTGTGTTTCAAAATACAGAACCGAAAATCCATTTTATCGGTGGCGATTTTTATCCGCAGGCAGAAACTATTATTAAACCCGAATGGGAAAAGTTTCATCTAAGAGGCTCAAATGGCTGGGGCAAATGGGAGAACGCATTTTGGTACGACCAACTGTTTAATGAAGAAATGTCCCAAAACAGTCAGCAGTCCGACAAACTTGCAAGGGAAATCTGGAAGCAGGCAGTTTCGCTGAGCCAGCGGCTTGGAAAATATTTGGCAGAAAATAACATCGGACTTTTGTTTCCGGTAAATATTTGTTCCAACCCCGGTAACCTTGCACTTGGCCTGTGTATTCCTTTAGTTACCGAAGGGATGGATTTGTATGTTTTAAACTCCAATCACGATTATTACTGGGAAGGCGGAAAACCTGCAACAGAGAAGAAGTTTGGCGAAATGTCCGGCCCAAGAGACCATTTTTTCAGAAATTATGAAAACCACGATTTCTTCAGCTTCTTCGAAAAGTTGTATCCGTGGAACGGTGCAAAGTGGATTCAAACTAATATTAATAAACTGCAATCGGACAGATTGATTGACAAATACCATTTCAATCCAACAAAGGTTTTTGAACTGGCAACTTCCATCAGTAATGATTTTTTCACCAATTATACAAAAGAAGATGTGAAATCGGTTCGTTTGCGGATGGCACACATTCTATCAGATGGGCATCCGATTATCCATCCACAAGCTGTGAAAAAGCATCTCGCAAATCTGGGACACTGGATGAAGAATCAGAAACCGGTAGTTTGCACTTGTTCTGAAAACCTGGAACTTAACCCGACAACTGACGAAACGATTTATCTGCTGCAACCAACACGGGTTATCGGGCGAAAGCGAATAGAAAAAGATGTAGAACTTATCGGGGCACTTTTGCAGCACCAAAGTTTCAGAAAAGAATTCGATAACAATTCCAAAAAGCAAATTATCCTGCACATCACGGGCCCTGTCCCCATCGAACATCAACACGATTTAGAAGTTATTTTAAATGCATTTACCGCGCTTTGTGAGGAGTTGCCTCAATCCGTTTCAAATCGTTTGTTCCTCGCTTTTTCGGTTGGCACAGAAGAACATCCTGTTTTTCCTGAAAAAGGCTTCGATCGTTTGTTTATTCACGATATTTATCAACTGGCAACTGCCATCGTTTTTCCAAGTGAAACCGAAGGGAGGGGATTACCGATTGTCGAATCAAGTGCCGGTGGAATTCCCATTATTTGCAGCCGCTATTTTCCGGTCGAGGTTTTCGATGGTGTTGTTGGAAAAACAATGAGTGAAGAAGAGCAAATAAAATACACACTTTTCCCTGAAGATGATTTTTCTGTTGATTTTTTAAACCGTGTTACCGATTTGCTGCTTTATCCCGAAAAGAATAAAAAAATTAACGAACACAACCAGACGGCTGTGAAAAAAAGATACAGCGAAGCTGTTATGGATGCTAATCTACAGGACTTGTTAAGTAAATTTGATTAAACCAAACAATTAAACTGAGGTGTATAATTAATTACTTAGTTTAATTAGCAATAAATAAATAGTTTATGATGAAAAATATTGGGAAACGGCTTATGATAGATTTTTTGCCACAGATTCACAAATTAATTCTATTAAAATAATTATTATAATCTACCTACTAGAAATTGACCAGATTAATTATATCTGTCTTCGACAGATATTGTCTGTGGTAATTTTTATAAGACAAATCAAAAAATAAATTGATAATAATCTGTGAATCTGTGGCTTACTGTATCATTAATCATTACAAACTATTGATATCAAAAAGATAAGAAGTTATTTGTACACCTCATTAATTAAATATTATGAACATAGGATTTATTGAAGACACCCCTTTACGTGGTGGAACACAGATTTGGGTAACGGAAGCAATACAGTATTTTTTGAACAAAGGAGAAAAGGTGACCCTTTTGGCTCCGGAAGGAAGCTGGGTAGCTGACATCTGTAAGCAAATCGGCGCTGATGTGCACACCTACGACTATGACAAAGTTGTGAGCGAGGATGCCGAAAGCAAAAAAATATGGACAGAAACGCTTCGTTTGTGCGATGTTGCCGTCTGCACGGTACACCCACCAAGAGATGGTTTTCATTGTGCGGTATTTGCCGGAACCTGTATTAAGGATGCCGGATTAAAAACGGTGTTGATGCCAAAATCAGGCACCATTGTTCCCGATTATTTGCGGAAATTTTACGTCCCCTATGAAAACATACCACTAAAAGTAATTGCAATTACCAATTTCACGCGTGATTATATGCTTGAAACTTACAAGATACCGGCCGAAACTGCCGAATTAATCTATCAGGGTACCGAGGTAGAACTATTCACTCCGAATGCCGAAAGAAAAAAGGAAGCTTTCAAACGCTACGTTTTACCCGAAGACGCATTTCCGGTTATTGGTTGCATTGGCACTTATGAAGAACGAAAAGGGCAAACTGTTTTGCTGGAAGCGATGAAAGAGCTTGTAAACGGCCCCTTGCCAAAAGCGTTTTTGGTGCTGGTGGGCGAAGGTCCTGATGAGGCAATGCTGAAAGCAAAGGTGAAAGAATTCGGACTCTCCGACAGTGTTAGTTTCTTTGAATTTACACGCGAACCTGTGTATATTTATGAGCGGATTGACGTGCTGGCTTTATCAAGTTTGTACAAAGAAGGTCTGCCCAATGTATTACTTGAAGCCATGTCGATGGCAACACCCGTTGTTTCGTCGCGAATGGCTGGAGTTCCCGAAGTCGTGATAAACGGGGAAACCGGTTTCATGGTCGAACCGGGCAGTAAAGATGAGCTTTCGGCAGCCATTGTAAAATTGTGTTCCGATGAAACCGTATTGAAACAAATGGGCGAAAATGGCCGCCGCATGATGGAAGAAAAATTCGACAAACAAGTTCAGTTTGATGAATTCTTGCAGTATTTTCACAAGGTTACAGGGAAGTAGGGCTGGCGGGTTGCGCATGATCATACTTCATCGGGGAAATGAAATACTAAAAATACAGTTTAACTCTGAGGCATCATTTGGCAGTTTTTGCGAAGGCATGCCGGGAGAGTCCCGTTCTATATAACGATACGATTTGCAGATTTTTTCGGCTCGCCCACCCCTTTTCTTCAAGAGGATGCCTCAGAATTAAACGGGGTATATTTGAGTAGTGGTTTATTTCATGCCTCGATTTAAATTTAAAACTTAAGCCAGAAAGTAGTTCAAAACCAAAACCCGAAAAACCCCAACCCACTACTCAAAAACCCTACATTTGCATTAATGGAACGCATCACCCTTTTTGCTGATATTCTGCTGCCTTTGCCTGTCAGGGGAACTTTTACGTATCGCGTACCTTACGATCTAAACGAGTTTATAGAAGTAGGACAAAGGGTGGCTGTGCAGTTCGGACGAAAAAAGATTTATGCAGGTCTCATTAAGAAATTGCATCAGGAAGTTCCCCAATATATTCCAAAATACATTCTTCACCTGCTTGATGAAACGCCACTTGTAAACGATTTGCAATTTCGTTTTTGGGATTGGATTTCATCCTATTATATGAGTACCACCGGGCAAGTTATGCAAGCCGCTTTACCGGCAGCTTTTAAATTATCCAGCGAATCAAAAATATTGCTTTCGCCCGATTTTCTTCCCGACAGGGAAAACCTGGATGAATTTGAATACCGGGTAACCGAAGCTTTACTTGCAAAAAAACGATTGGCTATCGATGAAATTTCAAAGGTGGTTGGCTTTCAAAAGGTTTTGCCCCTATTGAAAAAAATGATCGACAAGAAAATGTTGGTAATGGAGGAAGAGTTGAAAGGCGGCTACAAACCCAAACTGGAACGTTTTGTTTCCCTTTCGGACGAATACCGCGATGAAGATGCCATGCGCGAATTAATGGACGGACTGGGTAATAGGGCGCATAAACAATTGGAATTGCTGATGCATTTTCTGCGTTTGGCAGGTTTCCCGATGGAAATGGGTTTTGAAATCAAACAAAGCGAATTGTTGAAGCAGGCAGAAAGCAGCCCGGCAGTACTCAAAGCATTATCTGATAAGGGTGTTTTTCTAATTGCAAAAAAGGCAGTCAGTAGATTTGATGAAAAGGGAAATGACGATAATATTCCCAATGTGGTGTTGAGTGAACACCAATTCGAAGCTTACCAAAAAATCAACAGCGAATTTACTGGCCACAATGTTGTGCTGTTGCATGGAATTACTTCTTCCGGTAAAACCGAGATCTACATCAAAATGATTGAGGAAACCCTTAAAGCAGGCAAACAGGTACTTTACCTGCTTCCCGAAATTGCCTTGACTACACAAATAATCAATCGCTTGCGTAAATATTTTGGCGATGAAGTGGGTATTTACCATTCACGATACAACCGCAACGAAAGAGCCGAGGTGTGGAACAATATTGCACAACGGGATGAGGACGAAATGCGTTCTGCCTATCGGATTATTTTGGGGCCACGTTCGGCAATTTTTCTGCCTTTTAATAATTTGGGGCTAATTATTGTTGATGAAGAGCACGACCAATCTTACAAACAATACGAACCTGCTCCACGTTATAATGCCCGCGATTCGGCCATTTATCTGGCATCGCTTCACCAGGCAAAAGTGGTTTTGGGTTCTGCCACACCGGCTATTGAAAGTTTTTACAATGCAAAATCCGGAAAGTATGGACTGGCTACACTCACAGAAAGGTATAGCGGGATTACACTACCGGAAGTGGAGGTTGTAAACATGAAAGACCAGATGCACCGCAAATTACTAAAGTCGCATTTTTCATCTGTATTGATTGACAATATTAAGGCTGCGCTACAAGAAAAACAACAGGTTATCCTTTTTCAAAACAGGCGGGGTTTTTCATTACGCATTGAGTGTGAGATTTGCAACTGGGTACCCGAGTGCAAAAATTGCGATGTAACCCTCACATACCATAAACACAGCGAATTACTGAAATGTCACTATTGTGGATATTCGACAACTATTCCGGGTACTTGCTCCGATTGCGGAAGTACTGATATGAAAATGAGAGGTTTCGGAACGGAAAAGGTTGAAGAAGAACTGGGATTCCTGATTCCGGAAGCTCAAATCAGCCGAATGGATTTGGATTCGACACGCAGTAAAAATGCTTTTCAACGCATCATTCATGATTTTGAAACCAGGAAAACGGACATCCTCACCGGAACACAAATGGTTACCAAGGGTCTGGATTTTGACAATGTACAAGTGGTGGGTGTTTTGAGTGCCGACAATATGCTGAGTTTCCCCGATTTCAGGGCACACGAAAGAAGTTATCAAATGATGACGCAAGTGAGTGGCAGGGCAGGACGAAAGAACAAAAGGGGAAAAGTAATTATTCAATCGTGGCAACCCAGTCATCCCATTATTAAAGATGTGGTTACAAACAATTACGAAGGGATGGTTGAACGGGAACTGGCCGAGCGAAGACGATTCAAATATCCGCCCTTTCACCGATTGATTGTTATCAGTATGAAACACAAAGATCCGCGAGTTCTGGCCGAGGCTGCTTCGGTTTTCGGAAGAGAAATTAGGGCAAAATTTGGCAATCGTGTTCAGGGGCCAGAACCTCCTTTGGTGGCACGTGTCCGTTCTTTTTACATTCGGCAATTGCTGCTGAAAAGCCCAAGGGAAGCCAATCATTCGGCAGTAAAAAAGATACTGCTTGCTGTGTTGGAAGAATTCAGAAAGATTGCAAAGTACAAATCTGTTAGGGTACATTTTGATGTGGATCCGCAGTAGGGGAGGATATCTGACCTTCCAGCGTGCAAAGCTCCTGGAATCGTCAGCTTATGAAAGGGATAAATGAATGGAAGATTGGAAGATTGCTGATAATTATACTTCAAGCGTGGACGCTTGAAGCAGACTCAAGACCCATCTCATGAAAAAAACGAAAGTCAGCCCCATACTCACTGGCACAGCCCAAGCTTTTCTACTTATTCAGGATGGTAAATTTGGCCTTGTTGATTCAGGAAACAGAAATACAGAAAAGCGTATTCTCAAAGCCATTACTTCCAGGGGGCTGAAGATAAAAGAACTCGGTTTTATTTTTCTGACGCATACACATTTCGACCATGCAGGCAATGCTGCTATTCTGAAAAAACTGAGTGGTGCCCCTATCATTGTTCACCAAAGTGAAGCCGATTATTTACGCAATGGATTTCATCCCATCCCAAACGGAACAAACCCACTTTATAAATTTATTGTTTTCCTGGGACGACATCTGGCCAATAAAAAATTCTCAGCTTTTGATGCCACTGAACCGGATGAATTATTTGAAAGCCGGTTTAACCTTCAATCTTTTGGATTTGATGCGCAAATCATTCACACACCCGGTCACACCTCCGGATCTTCTATTCTTATTACTGACAGGAAAGCTTTTGTTGGCGACACTGTGTTTAATGTGATGGGAATAAAATATCCCCTCTTTGCCAATGATGAAGTTCAATTGTTAAAAAGCTGGCAGCAGTTATTGGATTTGGATGTTGACTTTTATTATCCTGCGCATGGAAAACGAATCAAGAAAACCGAATTTATTAAAGCACTTAAGAAGCATGGAATTATGTAGAACCCAATAAGCACCGCGTTTCATATGAAATGACAATAATCAAAACTCAAATAATAAATAAATTTCAAAAAGGTAAATACCAAAAATCAAAAGCTTAGCTAAACCTTTGAAATTTGTTTTTTTTAGGATTTGAAGTTTATTTGAATTTTAGGATTTTTCAAATCGCTTAAGTTGTAAACTTAAGCCAGGTCTTATTCATCCGGAACTAGCACAAAAACATCCTCGCCATCTTTTTTCATATAGTATTTTTCACGGGCATACTTTTCTAATAGAACGGTGTCGGTTTCCAAAACATAAATGGCTTCGGAATTGTTTTTTATTTCTTCGAGGTAAAACTCTTTTTGGTCTTCAAGTTCATCCAGATTTTTACTGAGTTTCAATTGCTCAACAATATTTTCCTGATCGAAAAATACCATCCAAACAATGAATAGTAGACCGGCATAAAAGTATCGGTTGTTGATGTATTTTTTGAAAAACATAATATCTGAATGAATTTTCAAAGATACACTTTGACAACTCAACAACAGTATTTAGTATGATATTTTTTTAAACTATTGATTGTTAACACCGGCAAACAGGCCCGCCAAGTTGCCCGGTTTTTATTATGTCGAAGAAAAAGAAACCAATAGCTGTTAACCTGAGTTCGATATAACAAATGCTGATACAGAATAACTTATGTCTTGATAATCATTTCTTAGTGTTTTCCTTGTGTCTTTGTTCCGATAGCTATCGGAATAGTGGCAGAATATTTAGTCACAAAGACAGGAAGACACTAAGAACCACAAAGGAAGCTTCTTACAAGTAATTGAATATCTAAAGTATAGATGAGGTGCCTTAAATCGAATTCAGGTTGTTAGTTTTCTTTCAAGCCTTTACATTTCGCCCCTTACTTCCAGTTTAAACCCAATTCCATGTACATTGGTAATTTTTACATTAGGATCGGCTTTCAGGTATTTTCTTAGTTTGGCAATAAATACATCCATGCTTCTACCAATAAAATAATCGTTGTCGCCCCATATTGTTTCAAGGGCTACTTCGCGAGGCATTAAATTGTTTTTATTGAGGCAAAGCAACTTAAGCAAGCCGGCCTCCTTTCGTGTTAAGTTTCTATTGACCTCTCCATTACAGCTCAACATCATATTATCGCTGTCGAATTCAAACTTTCCGATACTAAATATTACCGCTGTATTTTCCTCATCGTTACTTCTGTTGATGGCACACCTTTTTAAAATAGCCTTAATTCTCAGGCTTAATTCTTCGGTGCTAAATGGCTTGGTTATGTAATCGTCGCAACCATATTGAAAACCTTTTATCCGGTCTTCCTTTAGACTCTTTGCCGTTAAAAAAATAATAGGGACAGTTTGGTCAGTTTCCCTAACATCCTGAGCAAGTGAGAAGCCGTCTTTTTTTGGCATCATTACATCGAGAATAAGCAAATCGTATTTATTGGACAGAAAGTATTTGAGGCCTTCCTCGCCATCCCTTGCATGATTAACTGAATAGCCAATCATTTCAAGATAATCCTGAAGGATCATGCTTAAATTTGGATCATCCTCAACAAACAGTATCTTAATGCTTTCACTTTCTTCTTTCATTTTCATAGTTTTTTGTAAGTTATACTCAGTTGTAACCATCAAATTTCAAAACATGAATTTGACGCAATAAATCCCTTTTCCTTACACGGTCAACTTATCATCATTAAAGGGCAGAAGAATATCAAAACTTGAACCAGTTCCCACTTCACTTTTCAGCTCAATATTTCCGGCATGGTGATCAACAACAGTTTTAACATAAAATAAGCCCAGACCAAATCCCCTCACATCGTGGATATTACCCATAGGAACCCTGAACAGGTTCTTGAAAACATTTTTTTGATATTCGGGGCTAATACCGATGCCATTGTCTTTTACCCGAACTATAATGCCCTTTTTCGTATTCCAGGTTTTTATCTGAATTTCAGGATTGTTGGGTGAATACTTAATGGCATTGTCAAGTAGGTTATAAAATACATTTAGCATATGGGTTTTATCAGCAACCACAATCTGTCGCTCAGCTTCAAGAAGAATATCAATTTTAATATTGTCCTCACTTATCCTGAGTTCAAAGCTTTCCAATACCGATTGCAATAAATGATGAATGTTGGTTCTTCGATACTTAAAATGCTGATGACCCTTTTCAAAAATAGCTACCTGAAGGACTTGTTCCACATGGTTTTGTAGTCGCAAATTCTCATCGAGAATCACACCGGCATACTTTTTAATCTTTTCTTCATTGCTAAACACTTCCGGACGGAGTATCATTTCTGCTGCCAGTGAAGATGTAGCAATAGGTGTTTTGAGTTCGTGCGTCAGGTTATTGATAAAATCTGTACGCATTTCAGAAAGTTTTTTTTGCCTTAAAATGGTAAATGCAACCCAAATGAAACTGATGATTAATACCACGAGAAAAAATATGGAAAGCAACAACCATGCTTTCATTTGTCCCAAAACAAATCCGGTTTTCCCTAAAAAAACAATGCTTAAATAATAATCGCCGGGCTTGTACAAACTGGCTACCGAAAACTGGTAAGGTGAATCTAAAAGGTATTGCTGAGCACCTTCGTAATTGCCTGTAACAAAACGATCATTTAGTCTATTATACAAACAATAATTAAATTTACTATGCAGCTCCATACAATGTATTTCTTCTGTTAAGAGTGAATCCAGCATTGCAGGCTGAATAATATCGGTAACATCCAATTTTGGCTTTCGACATGACAAATTCAATAAGTGCTGCTGAAATGTTGTGTCATTCTTATTATCTAACAGTTGGTTCAATACGCTTTTCATGGCGATACGGACACTGTTGTCAAATTGTTCTGACTTTAAATCAAGGGATTTTTTAACCCAAAACAATTGTGTAAAGACAATACCAACAAGCGAAATGGAACTAAAAACAATAACAAGAATAATGGCTTTTCTCTTCATTTTAGATATTCAAAATTAAGCTTTGATTACAGTAGCTGCTATATTTTAACATTTCGTTAACAGTTTTTAACAAGGGTTTAACAAGTGAAGGATTCTATCCGACTTACTTTTGTCTCATTATTTGATCAGTAATAATTTAAAAAAAATACGATGAAAAAAAAAGTAATTGCAATTAGCTTAAGTATCCTCTTCTTCGGAAGCATAGCAACAACAAGTTTTGCGACTCCTGTTCAAGTTGCCAGTCTAACAACAAAGGTTGACAATGATGACGACAAAGATAAGAACAAGAAGAAGGCAAAAACACCTGAAAAGAAATCGGAGAATAAAACAAAAGATTGTAATACAAAAAAATCCTGCTGCAAGTCAGAATTGTATGAAAAATCATGCAAGGACAAAAAAGGTGGCGGCGATAAAAAATAGCTTTTTCATTAATTAATTTGGTTTGAGCTCCCCGGTTTTTAATCGGGGGGCTTTTTTTGTGCCCGGTGTTTTATACCAAATAGTCATCAGGATGCGCCTTTTCAATCAAAATATTTTATCGCTTAGCGATTTGCAAAAAATCTTGCATCCCCGATAGTTATCGGGGTAGTTACGGAAGAATTTTTCAAAGAAGCTGAACGGGAAAAGATAAAGATTGAATGGCGCATTTTGGTGATTAATTGGTATTAACCTGAGTTCGGTATAACAAATACTGATACAGAATAACTTATGTCTTGATAATCATTTCTTGGTGTTTTCTTTGTGTCTTTGTTCCGATA
>Ga0164318_10006821_pt1 | contig 11067 bp, 10 predicted proteins | sample GuaBasSedimGuay9_FD_113734 | JGI IMG/M metagenome (GOLD analysis project Ga0164318, IMG submission 113734) | Subseafloor sediment microbial communities from Guaymas Basin, Gulf of California, Mexico - Guay9, Core 4571-4, 0-3 cm | ecosystem: Environmental > Aquatic > Marine > Hydrothermal vents...
AAAGCATAGAAATGGTCAGGGATGTGAGTGTGGACAATGTTTACTGGGATGGGAATAAAAAGGTTCTTTTGATAAAGGATGAAACAAATACCTATGACAAAAAAACAGGAGAAAAAATAGATATGGCATGCACCACTGAGTATCATGGAGTGTATGCAGACACATCAGAAGAGGCAAGAAATTATGGAGATATGGAGAGGCAGGGGCTATACACATTCCCCCCGGGAACTGAAAAGAAAAACTATTTAATGTGGAATACGGAGATTAACGCACCCTCCATGGCAGAATTTGTAAGAGAAGAAGACCATGCAGGAATCCATACCTATCTTTTTGAAACAAAAGAAAATAGAATTGTTAGGGATACAACCCTTGGTCCACCATTAACTGTTAAGTATATAACCACAACCTATTTCTGGGTTGAGCCCGAGACAGGGATTATAATAGACATGAAAAAAGATTCCGTCAAAAAAATAAATCCACTGGAAACTCTCCTGGGCGTAAGAGGATTTTTCTGGATGGATGTTTACAGGCTGACTCTCTCTTTCCCAGAAGAAACGGTTAAAGAAATGGTGGAAAGTGCAAAGAATATGATGGGATTGGTCAGCCTTTCAAATTCAAAGGTTCCAGCAATGGAAATAAATATTCATACAGAAAACATTATGGATGGATTGGAGAGTGCGAAACAGCAGAAAATGATGATTGAAAAACTTTCAGGTAAAAAGGTGAAGGTGATGGATTTAACCTACTGGACAACTGAAAAATCTGTTAAGGAAATAGCAGAGATGGCGGAACAATCCGCCTTTCTTCTCATGTTCATGCAGGTGATTGTGCCTGCCTTCCTGGTGGTGCTGGGGCTTATATTTATAGCAATATGGATTAGGAGGTAAAAATCATTTAAATCGAGGTCTCTGGCTTATTAACATGGGGAGAGAAAGTCCTCTCAAGGGGAAGTTTTTCATTTTTTCCTCCACCATTTCATTCAATTTTTCCAGTGTTATTTCCTTTTCCTGGCATTCAAATCTATATCTCGGTTTGAATATGCCTTTTCTCTCCTCCTCTCCATACACAATTATTATGGGCACCCATTCCTTCTCCGCCTCTCTTATCCTCTTTGAAACACTCATATCCCTGTCATCCACGTCCACCCTTGCATTTATTTTTTTGGCGAGAGAAATGCATTCCTTAACAAATTCCTCCTTTACTGGAATAAATCTCACCTGGGTGGGAGCAAGCCAGAATGGAAAATTTCCTTTATGCCCCCTTTCCATTTTTATTGCTTCCTTTTCCAGAATGGCACAGATATTACGTTCAACTCCTCCAGATATGGAAGCATGCAGGAGATATGGGTATTTTTTTTCATTATTTTCATCAATATATGTTATATCAAAGGAATATGGATTTTCCACATCTATCTGGACGGTGGATAAAGCAAATGCCTTGCCAACATTATCATTCATGTTAATCTCAAATTTCATGATGAAGTAGAAATATCTCCTGTCCCACATTTCCACCAGCACAGGTTTACCCCATTCCCTCACCAGTTCAACAGCAAATTCCCTGTTCCTTTCGAAGAAATCCCTCACAAATCTCATGGCAATCTCTCCCTCTATTTCTATAATCCTTGCCCATTCCACAGAAAGCATGAATTGCCTCCTGAACTCCTCCAAAGCCTGGCTTTCATCTTTACATATGGTATGCATATCCGGCATGGTGAAGGCTCTCAACCTTTTTATTCCCGTAACCTCCCCGTGTTGCTCTTTCCTGAAGGATTTTGCAATTTCAAGGAGACGGAGGGGCAGGTGGCGATATGATATAACCATGTCGTGAGCCATTAAATACTGCCCAAAGCATGCGGCAAATCTGAGAAACATTTCTTTTCCCTTGTCCGCCTTCACCCTGTACTGGCGGGCTGGAAATTTCTTGACGTATTTGCTCAGAGCGGGATGATTCAAATCATACATTATGGGCGTTTCCACCTCCATTGCCCCTATATCAAGGCACATCTCCTCCACTTTCTCCTCAATCAATCTCTTAATCAAATATCCCTTGGGATACCATCTCATGTTTCCATAATCGGAGCCGGGTTCATAGTCGACAAGTTCATGTTCCTTCATTAATCTTACATGGGCAGGCTCACTGCTGGCAATTCTGCTTCCATGCGCCTCATATTCATAAAATTTTTTCAACTCTTCATGTCCTTTAAAATCAAATTTATCTGCCTCTATCAATTCACCCTCTGGTGTTAGGATATACCACTCGGATTTTATCTCCTCTTTTTCCTCCTCCTTTTTGCATTCCACATGCCTTGACAATTCGGAGAGAGGATGTCCTTTACAACTTATTTTGAATGCTTTATACCAACCAAAGGGGGAACGCTTTACATTGTAATCCTTCTTCAAATCCTCTTCAATATTTTTAAGCATCTCCACCGCTTTGGATGGGGGGGCGAGATTGCTGGAGAGATGAGCATAGGGGTAAAGCATTATGTTATCTGCATTCACCATTTCAGCAACATTCCTTATTTCCTCCACAGCCCTTCCATGCCATTCATCATCCTCCTCCACTGAAACGAAGGCAACAAGAACATCGTTCATGGAATCACTTTTCCTCTCAATCTCCTCCGCCCCCTCTATTGCCTTCTCCCTCGCTTCATATTCCATATGATCTGCATGGATGAAGAGAATCTTCATGGGAATAAAAGAGGAAGAATATAAAAACTATACTCCTATGAGAATACGGAGCAGGTCTCTCATCCCGGGGGATAAGCCGAGGAAGAGAATAAAGAATTTTATTGTATTTTTCAGATTCTCCTTCAAATCATCCACTGCATAGATTACACCAATAATAACAAGAAATTTTAACAGAGGGTATCCAATACCGTAAAAGTTCTTCATGAGAAAATCGGGAAGGGGATGTTTCTCCCCATAGCTTATCTTCCATCCAAAGGGATTTATCACGGCAAAATAGGTTGTTATGCCATCCAGCATATGCCCAAAAATCAGCAGCAAATTCACCTTCTCCTTCAAAATTTTTATATTCAGAAATTTACCAGATGAAAATGTGGCTGTTGCTACCGCCAGAGCAATCAATGGCGATATTAAAATGATAAAATTGGGATGTCTATCTCCGATGGATAAAAGAAGAAGGCAAAGGGAAGAAAGGAGGGCAAGACTCCCAAATGAGAGGAGAGATGAATTGTAATCCATGTCGGATGAAATATAAATCCACAGGGAAAGGAGGGAAAAGATGACAAAGAAAAGAGGGTGTAACGTAGAAGATGAGGGAAAAGAGATGAGATAAAAAAGGATATAAAAAACATTTATTCCAAGGAATAAATAAGCAATTTTTTTCTTTTCTTTTAAGTAAATCCCACATAAAATGGAAATAACAAAAAGAATGCCTACCTGGATATAAATGAGGGGAGAAATAAAAAGGTATGAAAGGGGTTTTTCAAAAGCCCCCGCATCTTCCAGCACCCGCCCCACAGAGCCGTAAATTATGAAGGGCATTGAAGAAAACATGAATTTTAGGTTCACCACCACTCCAAACCTTTCAAAAAAGAGATAGATGAGATAGATGAATATCACCATAAAAATTCCATATACGATTTCAGATATCATGGAATAGCCTTCATGAGCCCACACTCCATTATGTTCAACGGGATGCCCTCTGGCGTCAGCCACAACGGGTCCTATAAAATATTTCCAGAGGAAATTATCATATATTTCATGAGGGAATATGGCAAGCAGTATTATGAAGAGGACTGCTACGACAAGGGCAACATATCTCCATCTCATTAAAATGCAATGCTATGAAACATTTAAATTTTGCAATGGTATTGGTTTCAATGGATGTGGAGGAAATCCTCAGGAAGGTGAAAAATGGAGAAATAAGCGTGGAAGATGCTTTCGCAATACTAAAGGATTTACCCTTCATGGATATGGATTTTGCCAAAATAGATTTTCACAGGAGATTGAGGAGAGATATGGCGGAAGTGATATATGCCCCGGGCAAAAGCATTGAGCAGATAAAGAAAATAGCAGAAGAGATGGCGGAAAGGGAAAAGGTGTTCATAACGAAGGCAAATGAGGAGATATATCGCCACCTCCAGCACATGGAAAATTCCCGATATTACGAAAAATGTGGCATGATTGTAATAGGAGAGAAGGCGGAGAAAAGGAACGAAGGTTATATGGTGGTGGTGAGCGCGGGAAGTAGCGATGCACCTGTTGCTGAAGAGGCGGCGGTGACGGCAGAGGAGTTAGGCAACGAAGTGCATCGCATATACGATGTGGGTGCCGCCGGTTTCCACCGCATCATTCCATATAGGGAGGAGATTGAAAAGGCAAGGGTGGTGATAGTGGTGGCGGGCATGGACGGCGTTCTTCCCACTCTCGTCTCCAATTTTGCTTCTTCTATAATAATAGCAGTTCCCACAAGTATTGGATATGGCACCGGGCTTAATGGTGTTGCCGCCCTGATGGCAATGCTGAATAGTTGCTCACCTGGCATAGTGGTGGTGAACATAGATAATGGATTTGGAGCAGGAGTGGCTGCACATATGATTATGAGGTGGTGACAAAAGATGGATGGAGGAATGGCATTTCCTTCCATATTGTATGGATTTAAAACGTCCAAAATTTTATTCCTTTAAATGAAAGGCACACATAAAATTTTATAGCGGGTTTTAATTAATGATTGATGGAAGAAATTGAGAAGGCGGTGGAGGAAATTCTTGCCACTGTAAAGGCAGATAAAGAGAAGGTGATGGAAGATTTGAAGAAGTTTGTGGATTATGGCGTCCCCTTAGAGCAGGCAAAAGAGGCGGTGATGAGCAAATATGGAGAGGTGGTGAAGGAGAAAAAACTGAAGGATATAGAGGCGGGGGAACGCAATATATGCACCATCGGCAAAATAATAGCCATTGATGAGAGAGAAGTTGAGGTAAGAGGAGAAAGGAGAAAGATATATCGCGGTCTTTTGGGAGATGATACCGCCATATTGCCCTTCACTGCATGGAAGGATTTTGGATTGAATAAAGGAGATGTGATAAGAATAGAGAATGCTTCCAGCAGTGAATGGGAGGGACAACCCCGCCTGAGCCTCTCAGAATGGAGCGGGGTGGAGAAGGTTGATTATGATATTGAACTGGTGAAAAGGGCTCCCCAGAGATACAATTTGATGGATTTGAAACCTGGATTATCTAACGTGGAGGTAAGAGGAAAGATTCTTTCCATTGATGAGAGAGAGGTGAATATAGGAGGGGAAATAAGGAAAGTTTTTTCTGGCACCATGGCTGATGAGACAGCCAAAATCAGATTCACTGCATGGAAGGATTTCGGGCTGCAGAAAGATGATGTCATAAAAATCAAAAACGCATATGTAAGAAAATGGAGAGGAGCGCCCCAATTAATATTTGATGAAAATTCCACAGTGGAAAAAATTGATGAGAAAATAGTGATGGAGGAAAGGGTAACGCCTTTATACAAAATAGTGGAGGCGGGGGGAGGAATAGATGTTTTGATGGAAGGAGTTATACTGGATGTAAGAGATGATTCCGGCATAATATTCAGATGCCCTGAATGTAACAGGAAGTTGAGGGATGGTATATGCGAGGAGCATGGAGAGGTGGAGGGAAAGGCGGATTTGAGGATAAGGGCTTTGCTGGACGATGGCACGGGAGCTGTGGAGGTGATATTCAACAGAGAAATTTCGGAAAAACTTCTGGGAAAAAGTATGGAGGATTACATGGAAGTAGCAGAGGAGGCAATGGATTATTCAATAGTTCATGAAGATATTATTGATAAAATTGTTACAAAACCAGTGAGGGTGAAGGGGGATTCGCTATCAAGTGATTTTATAGTTACCATATTTGCCAGAGACGCCCAAATCATAAAAATAGATAAGGAAAAAGAAATGGAGGAGTTGATGATGCAACTGGAGGGATTGCAATGAGGGAGCCTGCATGGAGAATTTTTGCAGCAGAATATAACGAGGCAAATCATGTAATTGAAAGCAAGGGAGAAAAAAAGCCAAGATATGTCCTCACTCCTCTGGGAGCAAAGGTGAATCGACTTTTCATAATAGGTGTGCTTACTGATGTGGAGGAAATAGGGGCAGAAGGGATAAGAAGAAGGGCAAGGATTTCAGACCCAACGGGCATACATGTTGTTTATGCAGAAGCCTTTGAGCCCGAAGTGGCGAGCATACTGGCTGATATGGAAGTGCCGAGTTTCATAGCAGTGGTGGGAAAGGCAAGGATATATGAGCCAGAGGAAGGAATGCTCTATGTTTCTGCAAGGGCTGAAATGGCGAAAAGAAGTGACGAAGAATCGAGAGATTACTGGATTATGGAAACATGCCGCAGCACATTGATGAGAATAAATGCAATGAAGGATGCCATGTCAATGAATTCGCCAACAGCCAAGCAGTTAAGGGAACTTGGCTATCCCCCCATGGTGGCGGAGGGAGTGAGTGAGGCATTGAAAGTTTATGAAGATGTTGACATGGAGCACTATGAAATGATGGTGAGGGAAGCAATATCTTTCATAACCACAGGAAAAAAGGAGGTGAGAAAGGGGTATGAGGAAGGGCAGGAAAAACTTCTGAAAATAATAGCAGAGATGCAGGGCGAGGATGGCGCCATATGGGATGAGGTTATTGAAGAGGCAACAAAGCAGGGGATGGAGAGAAGCGTTGTGGAGGAAGTGATGGTTATTCTGCTGGAAAAAGGGCGGATATACGAGCCACAACTCGGAAAAATAAAGATGGTATAGTTAAATCATTTTACTTACCACTCCCAGACAGGAATTGTATATGATGTCTATTCTCTCCTTATATTTTTCAATTACTTCCATGTTCTCCGAACCAGGCTGAAACCATATTACCCTGGCATTTACCTCAATGGCTTCTTTGACTATCTCCTCCACAAAATTTGGATTTCTGAAAACGTCCACTATGTCTATGCTCTCCTTTATTTCCTTCATGGATGACAACACATTCTTTCCAAGAATTTTCTCTCCAGCATATTTGGGATTGACAAGAAAGAGATTGTAGCGATTCATTATCTGCTCTGCTATCTCATAACTTGCCCTTTCTTTATTTTTGGAAATCCCCACAACAGCAACATTTTTTGCCTGCTTCGCCACTTCCAGAATCTTTTCTGGCTCTGTAATAAGCATGGTGGTATATGAAAAGGAGTTTTTATTTTTATTGGATTGGATACCACACCAACAATTCATTCTTGTTTATCCAGCACAAAACATTTCAGAAGATATAAAAACACTGCCACATTTAATCAAAATGACAGGATTTCATGCTCTTGAAAATGAAAAGGTGGAGAGGAAGTTAACGCCACATCCTCTCTCCTTCATGCATCTCCATGCCCTGTGGATTTTTTTAACTGCATGGGCAGCATTCCTTGCATGGTTCTTCCATTCGTCCTACTGGCAGAAGATGCCCGACATGGATGTGCTGCAAATAGGTGGCGCCGCCTCTTTATGGCTTGCGGGGCTTGTTCTGGGAGGTGTTGTGGCATCCCTTTTAATGATAAGATGGAGGATTTTTTTTATTTATATGGCAATATTTGCGGCGGGCATGCTTCTTTTCTGGATTGGAGGAGTGATGGACTACCTCACCACCTTCATTCCCCTCTATACCCTCATTATTTCCTTCATCGGATTTTTCGTTGTTGAGATTTACAGGAGAAGCCATCGCTATTTCATAACCAACCTACGCATAGTAATGAAAGGAGGGCTTATTCTGAGGAGGGAGAGAACGCTGAGATACGACAGAATAGCAGATGTTGATTACTCCCAGGGAATACTGGGCAGATTATTTGACTACGGAAATGTTGTTCCCATAACTCAATCTGGCTTTGGACTGGGCAATGACACAGCCTTTGCAGCGGGCGGGGTGGCAATGGAGACAGGAAAAAAGAAAAGGTTTGGCATATTCGGATTTGCAGGCGGTGGCAAGGAAGTGCAGACACCAAGGGCAAGAAGTTATTACGAACTTCATGGTGTGCATCCCTTTCACGAAATAAAGGTGATTATGGAAGAAAAAGTACAGGAAGGAAGCATAGCACCCTATGAAAGAGAGCAGGTTCGCCTTCAGAAGGAAATGCTGGATTTACTGAAGGGAGAAAAAGAAGAAAAAGAGGAGGATTAATCAATCCATTTCATTATGCCTGAGGTGGGCTTCCTCGGCAACGGCTTTTTTGGCACCTTCTCAGGATAACCAAAAACAATGCAGGAAGCGATGTGATGATTGCTGGGCACTCCAATTTTTTCCCTCGCCTCTTCATTCATCTCCAGAAACTTGGCAAATCCTATCCAGCAACTTCCTATGCCCATGCTCCAGGCGGCGAGCATCATGTTCTCGGCGGCACAGGCACATGACTCATCATTGAATGCCCTGTCCTCTGTAATAATGAAGATAACAACAGGTGCTTCATGAAATATGACGTCTTTGCTTGATTTGGCAACTGCCTGAAGGAAAAGAAGTGTCTCCCGCTCCTCCAATTCTTTATATTTTTTTCTAAACTTCCTTCTCTTCTTCAGAATCCATTCAATCTGTTTCTTTGTTTCTTCGGACAGTTCCTTCATTAATTCCTTATTTGTTATAACAACGAATTTCCATGGCTGCCTGTTCTCGGCGGAGGGGGCATATTTGCCTGCTTCAATAATTTTTTCTATGGTTTCCTTTGGTAATGCCTCTTCTCTATAATTTCTTATGCTTCTCCTGCTCTTTATGCATTTAATGACTTCCTCCTCCATGATTTAAAGGGCGAGATAGAATAAAAATTTATGGATATTGATAAAAGTTCGATAGATTTATTATAATTTTTTTATTCAATAAATATGGTGCAAAGATTATCCATTTTTGTTATCATAATGCTTTTGTTTACATCTTTCCCTCCACCACCTTATGAAGGCAGCGCAACGAATGAAAACTTCTCAGCCTTACAAAAATCTCATGTGGTTGTGGCTTTGCTGGACACGGGCATAAATCCATATCATGAAATTTTTAGGAGAGAGAAGATGGAATGCCCCTCCTATTTCATCCAATCCCCCTCCATCGTCACATTAAACCTGACATTTGGCAGAGATTACGAAAAGAATGTTCAATCGGATGATGAAATTTGGAAGAATGTAAAGCCAAATACTCTTTACTGGTTCAGTGAAACAAATATTATTGCAATAAGTTTTGGAAAATTTTCAGAAAGCGGAGAATACATACTCGATCAGCAGGGTCATGGAACAGGAACTTCTTCAATCATTGCTCAAGAAAATCCAGATACAATAATTTTGATGATTCAGACAAATGCTGAAAATCTTACAGAGGCTTTATCGTGGGCAGTGAATCAGTCATGGATAGATATTATTTCATCCCAGTTTTTTTATAAACATAGTATTACAGGTTCATATGCGGAATGGAAAAAATATCCTGAAATAGCCAGAAGAGGGGTGGAAAATGGAAAGATTATTATAAACAGCGCTGGAAACAGAAAATTTCCACCATGGTATAGCAATGTCGCCGGTCCACCATGGATTATCAATGTTGGAGGAGCAGAAAATTATTCCCATGGAATTGATTTGCATTCAGCATGTTGTGCAGATTATGTATCGAGTTTTACGAGGTTTACAGCAGATTATAAAAATACAACACATTACTGGATTGGGGGAGGGACAAGTTTGGCAGCCCCTTCTGTGGCGGGGGTATTTTCCTCTATATTGCTTAAATTAAGAATGGAGTATAACTATAGTGGTGGCATAATAAATAACTCACTCATTTACATTCCAGATGAAAGAATCAGAATAACAAATCATGATATAAGGAATGTTGTCAATCATACAGCAGTATACTGGCACACATTACAATGGCAACCCTGGAAATCTTTATGGTGGAAACTTGAAGTGCCGTTGAACCCAGAATACAATCTCAGTCCATTAATTCAGCTTTTAATAAATCTCATATTTGGATTTTTGATGAAGGAAACGGTAAGTGCAAATATTCCTGTAAATCCATTTGCTCCATGGTTACAGATGGGATGGGGATTTGTGAACAAAAGTATAGTTAATGAAAGTGTGGATGTTTTACTTGGCAGAAAAGAAATGCCTGAAAAGCCAAAGGAGGCGATAAGATATATGGAAAACCTTTACCACATAAGACAGAAAATATGGGGGATGTAAAAGGCAATGCTTCTCTTTCTCCAGAGAATAAATAAATGCTGCAAACGGATTATTAAAAGTTACTCATAAACCCATTTCTCGTCATTCATGTCGTAGTCGACTATTTCATCATTGCTGAACCATAATGCAATCTCCTTTTCCGCCGTTTCCTTTCCATCACTTGCATGTATGGCATTTCTACCGATATGCTGGCAGAAATCCCCTCTTATGGTGCCCGGCATTGCCTTCTGCGGGTCCGTGGAGCCAACGAGCATGCGGACTCTTTCTATAGCATTCTGCCCCTCTATCACCATTGCCACCACAGGACCGGAAGTTATGTATTTTATTAGCCCTTCATAGAACGGCTTTCCTCTGTGAATCTCATAATGTTTCTCAGCCATTTCCTTTGAAACTGCCATAAACTTCATTGCCACAACTTTCAATCCTGCCCGCTCAAAACGCTCTATTATTTTTCCTATGAGGCGACGTTGCACGCCATCTGGCTTTATCATCACAAAGGTGCGCTCCATGATTACACCTTCTTATGCAGGAGGCTCCATCTCACCTTTTTTGGATCTCTCCTCAACTCCAGCATGTTCTTTCTACACTTGCTTGAACAGAAATGATAGATGGTGCCATCTGTTTTAACATACATCATGCCTGTCCCGGGCTCTATATCCTTCCCGCAAAAACTGCATTTCTTTGCCATTATTTCACGCTCAACCTCTTTGCCTCTCTTTCCTCTTCTCTCAGCATGAGTATGTCTCCCATCTTCACAGGGCCCATGACATTCCTTGTGATAACTCTGTTCTTATCCTTGCCCTCCAAAATCTTCACTCTAACCTGTATAACCTCGCCCGACATCCCTGTTCTGCCTATTATCTCCACAACCTCA
>Ga0164318_10006822_pt1 | contig 11064 bp, 10 predicted proteins | sample GuaBasSedimGuay9_FD_113734 | JGI IMG/M metagenome (GOLD analysis project Ga0164318, IMG submission 113734) | Subseafloor sediment microbial communities from Guaymas Basin, Gulf of California, Mexico - Guay9, Core 4571-4, 0-3 cm | ecosystem: Environmental > Aquatic > Marine > Hydrothermal vents...
GGCATAGTATCTCACGGAACATTTAAACAAACAATCAACAGATTTCTGTGGTCTGTATCTATTATAAAGTGAAGCCAAGGTATAATAAATAAGGTCATCATCATATTTATTTGCAAGTTGTTTACAGTAATTTATATGTTCTTCAAGTTTAATTTCGTGCTTTTTTACTATTTCATTGTATTTTTCATCAAATATATCATTGTCAAATAGCCCGTATCCATACCTAAAATATTCATCTATTATTTCTCCTCTGCACCATTTTTTTAATAATTCTTTGTCGTATTTCATCTATATATCTTTTTTAAACGGTAAACTTAATCCCTGTCAGTTTTTTATTGTCAATATTTTATAGAAACCCACTCCCTCACATTTATTTAAGAATGAAATCCAATTGGTCCTTTTTGAGGTTCCTCTGCTTTCTCAATTCTTCCGAGTTTATCTTCATACTTCTTTAAATTTTCCTGCAGAGCGGCTACCATCCTTTTCATATGCCCGGGACTCATTATTACCCTTGATGTAACAGTGCCTACAGGGGGAGCAATTAACATAAAATCTAAAATAAATTCTTCTTTGGTATGGCTAACCACCATATTATTAGCATAAACACCGCCTCTAAGTTGCGTGGGAAAATCGATTTTAATCTTTTGTTTTTCGTTACTCATATACCATCCTCCTGATTTAGGGGGTTAGCTCTCCATATTACACACATTTCTTAGAATTAAAAACCTGCCACACCCAATGAAATATGTCAAATATGGAAACCTGCCCCCATTTACTTAATTCCTCAATCCTTTCAAAGCATGTATAGTTCTTTTGACTACAGTTAAACAATTTTTTAGATTCCTATAGATTTCTGCACTGGAAAATCTCAAAACATGCCAGCCAAAGCTGGTCAGTTGATTATTGCGAAGACGGTCTTTAGTATAAGCACCAGGTAGATTGTGATATCTTTCACCGTCACACTCTAAATCAATGTTTGCCTTTTGACAAAATATACAGAAATCTAAACAATAGACCTGCTTACCTAAATAAACATACCATTGTCTTTCAGGGTAAATCTCCCTTTTCTTTAATGCCTTATACATCTTCTCTTCCAAAGGACCGGTATCATATAAATCATTTATCTCCTTGGCAGTAAGTAATCTTTGGAGACTAGTTGGAATATGAACAATCCTCCTCCATCTTTTACTGGGAATAGGCCGAGGTAAATCTTTAATCTTACCTAAATGAAATTGATAATAATCCTCATTTCTTCTGGGATGATTAGGTTCATCAGGAAAAAGCTGGATTCTTTTGACAGTATCTATATTTAAAACCGGGGCGTAATAGATTACCTGATATTTAAGTTTTTCGCCAAAGGCAGAGGGAAAATAAAAAGCTACATATTCCACACCTAATACATTGCGGGGAGCTGATTTAACCGGGATATGATACCATCCCTTATTTTGAATTATGGACCAGAGGTTTTTTCTGGGAACAATACCTACTAAAGCAGGTTTATCTGATTTATTCAAAATTTTCTCCCTTAATAAATCTTCTCAGAAAAATTTGTCCGTCGTAGTCTTGATGAAGAAGAATAGAATTACTCTTCTATCTCTCAGTAATATTAAATATGGAGTCTACCCCTATTTATGCAGTTTCTATTATAATAGTAACTGAACTACTGTCAAGTCCTTCACTCAAACTGCTTCTATTTCTTTTTATTAAAGAAATCTTTTCTTCCTTTATTAAGTCGTATAATTCATAACCCATCTGATTAATCTGACTTTTGCATTCTTTGACTTTTGCCTGTTTTTGTGGATTTTGGAGATAGTCCGTAGCACAGACATTCTTGTCTGTGTCTGAATCACAAGCAGGAATACCTGTATTACCTTGGGTGAAGGAGAGGATTTTGTTCTTTTTTTTCGTTATCACCTCAATAAGAAATCCCCAGATAATTGCTCATCCGGTATCTTTCTTTCTAAAGGCAAGTATAAATTTACTCGTATTTTTAACTTCGCAAGATACCGACAAAGCATTGGACCAACAGTACCCCAAGGTAACCATCCAAGCCCACAGCCTAATGCTGGAATTGCTAAAGATTTAATCCCCTCTTTTTCATAATGAGCAACAAGCCATTTTAATCCTTCCTCTATCCCTCTAAAATCTGCCATTTTTCGCCAATCAGTTTTAGTAGGAAAAAGCAGAAACCAAGTTTGTAAATTCAAATTTGTTAATTTTTCTGATTCATCAGCCAATACAAAATCCAATGATCTTACTCGTTTATAAAGATATGGTTTGCCCATTTTTAAGATTCTTTTCTTGCATAAATCCTGATAAACCACATAAACACGAGGAAATTGATATTTAGCTCTTGAAGCAAGTCCCTTACCCATTACACCTACTGTATTAACACTTATAGTAAGCGTTTGCATTCTGGAGAAAAACATATCGCCTTCAATAAGTGAAAGGTTATTTGTAAGAGAAATTTGGCGAGAAGGCTGAAAAAACAACTCTGGTTCAGGAATAATTGGAATATTCCGACTACCAACCTTGGATCTTACCTTATTTAACGCATTTTGATTAGGAACATAGATTTCACTAATATAATCAGGGTCTATTTTATCTGGAACTAAACATTCAGCCATCAACTCCCTTTTAGAGTCATCTTCAGAGGACCACCATTCTTTATCAGTTTTTTCTATTATAGATTTAATATATCTTTGTGCATCCTTTGATGGAATAAATTCTGTATAAGGACTCGCCGCATTCCCGGTAGTAACAAAAATATCTTTTCTGTTTAAAATACTTCTTTTGAGACCGATAATTATTATATCTTCCCGTCTTGCTCCACTAAAAAATACTACTCGATAGAGCATTGCGTTTCGAGGTTGAAAATATAAATTTACAAAATCCCAAAGATTTCGCCCATCTGATAGTTTCTTTTCTCTTCTAGTAGCAACAATTTCTGCATCATAAATTGGAGTAAAAGAAATTTTTTCATCTTCTATCTTTCTATGACACAGAATGCCTCTTTCTAAAATTGAACTCAAATTATTAATATGGGTAATATAATATAATCCTCTCAATTTTAACATAATTTCTCTCCTTGTTTATCCCTATCTGAAAATTATTTTACTCTCATTTTCTCCCTTCCACAATCTTTATCTCTTCTTTTATCAATCCATATAATTTATACGCCAACTGATCAATCTGACTTTCGTATTGTTTAACTTTTGCCTGTTTTTGTGGATTTTGAAGACCTACCTGCGCCGTACTCGTCACAGCAGGTAGGTAGTCTTCGAATTGAGTGAGAGAGAGTTTTGTTGATTAATTTCATTTCTTTAATCCTCAAAGAGACTCTGGGTTTTACTATTGCTTAAAGGTGTCCCTAATTTGATATGATATCTTTTATTATTTTTCTTGCAGAAACTTATTATCTCTTGAGCCATTGACTTATAAAAATCGTCATTATCTTTCCATTTGTTATTATATCTTAAATTTCTATTATTTTCAGTCAGTCGCCGATAGTTTAGCTTCCCGAAAATTATCTTGTCAACAAATGAGATCTTCTCTAAAATTTTTTCAATACCTCCGGCATGTCTATCTAAATCTAATGTAGGATATGGCTCCATACTCACCCAAGTTCTTAACCCATTATCCGATAACTTCTTTAATGAATTGACTCTTGCTATATAAGGTGCAGAATAAGGTTCAAATTTTTCTTTAAACTCATTGCTCAGCGAAACTAACGTAATACCATATTCATTCCTTGCAGAAAACTTATCTGTATTAAGTAATTCATCAGGATATATTCCTTTTGTAAGTGTTGTTACTTTTATACCTTCTTTGTTTAACTTTTCAATTATCCTCAATGTCATATCTTTTATTTCTGGTACTAAATTTTGTTTCTCATAATCATACATAAAGGGATCGCTCATAAAACAAAGGTGGACAAAATTTATTTTGTTCTTATACTTGGAAATTTCCTTCTCTAAAAGTTCCAATGCATTCTCAACAACTTTTGGTCTTCTCCAATCTCCATAATCCTTAACCCATCCAAACTTTTTAGCCATCATCATGGCATAACAAGGAAATCTGCATCCGTGCTTACATCCAACAATGTGATTAATTGTCCAGTTGCCATATTCCACTTTTGTCTCATAAAGTAAAGTTTTTCTTCGTATTGTTTGTATATCAGAAGTGATCGTTAATATTTGTTTTTTATAAAATTCCTTTCCACCAAATAAAGTTGGACCAGATATTCGCTCTTTCTGTTTAGCATATATATCCTTAACTATGTTGGTTATTGACAATTTCTTTGATGCAAACAGAAGATAATAGAGAATATCATTTCTATCGGGATATCGCACATCATAAGCAACAACTTTTAAATCTTTGGAAGTGAAAACAGAACAATATTTCTTTAAAGCCTCTACATCTGATTTATTAATCACATCAATATCTCTTCCTATAAACTTCTGCAAAGTCTCAATCGTCTTTATTTCTCTGATGCTAAGTTCTTCTCCACGTCGTCCCTTCCTCGCAACCCCAACAGTTCTCCTAACACCCTCCAAAATATAATTAAACATTATATCTTTGGGATTTTGTAGACTTATAAGTTTTTTGAGGCTATCTCTCTTAATCTGTAATCCTGTAGGATCTATCAAAATAAACATTGGATGCTTTTTATCATTTATTACCTGATACAGGATATCTCCTATAATTATATTGCAATCCCCCAAAAAGTACCTAACCTCAACTTTATTTTTAATTTGAGGAGAGATCTTATAATAGTTCTCAATATTAGATTTTAGCTCATTAAAATTCTTCTTATTCTCTTCTATGAGAAATATTTTTATCATTATCTTTTGTCTCAATCTATTCATCTTCTCAAAAATTTGTTCAAGAAAAATTAGAGGAGAACCATTTACATCATTGGTTCTATCAATATATTTACCTCTTCCAGCAAACAAATCTATAATGTACCATTCATTAGATATCCATTTTTGATTATTCCAGATTGTAAGCCATATATTAAAGACCTTTTCCAATATTTCAAGCTTTGTTTTTGTAGATGGCCTATTAGTTATATCCCATAGCTCCTCACTTTTTACCATAGACTTCTCCTTCCACAATATTTATTTCCTCTTTTGTTAAACATATAACTTATACACCAACTGATCAATCTGGCGTTCGTATTTTTTGACTTTGGCTTGTTTAGAGAGATTCTCAAAGTAGTTTTAGGATTTGATGAAGGAAAATTATATCTAATTATAATAGGTACCATTTAGTCATTTCCTTATATATTAACTTTTGGTGGCCAAAATACTCCAATAATAATCCAAGTCCCATATTGTAAAGTAGTTCCCACAAAAAAATAAACATCTCTATTGGGAGCACATATTACTTTTAAAAACCTCTCTTTTATCTTTAGTAATGCTTCTTTTTCCCCATATTTATCCCGCATCTTTCTATATAATTCCATTACCTCCCAATCTTCTATCATCATTTCATGTCCTCTGCAATTTTCTTCTTCACATATAAACCTGTATTTGAATTTATAAGGAATTTTTTCTAAAGGTTTATTTTTCTCAAAAAGAGAAAGTTGATTTAATACATTAAGTTGTTTCCCTGACCACTCTCTACTAACCTTCTCCCAATAAAAATCTTCAATCTTTAAAGGTCTTATTGTAGCTAAAGAAATAACTTTCTGCGATTGTCTTTGCAACCAACACATTGTTTTAATACCACTAGTCAATACATATTTTTTCCTTTCAGCCCATCCATTTTTAGTAGAAAGAGGTTCTCCTAAAATTTTTATATCACTTACGGGCCTAAAACTTTCTGGGCGAACATCTCTTTTATGTTTTTCTACTTCCACCTCTATCCACTGGTATTTTTTATACCATTGAGAATAATCTCTGTATCTATAATTTATAGGATATAACCGCACCCAGATACCATTTTCTTTCAATCCTGCAGTACAGACAATTTCTTTATATCGTTTAGACGGCGTAGGATATGTTTTAACTGTTATAAGAATTTTTACTTTAGTTGATGCCATTGACTATATTCTTTATTAAAATCAATTATAGGTAAGTTTGTTAAACGTTGAACTTCCATTGCCAGTTGAAATCTATGGCAGTCTAAAGGGTTCTGCTCAAAACACATTAACACTGTGGGTTTAGACTGCATTTCCTCTGTTACTTTCTTTATCATCTCTCTATTATGTTCCAATTTCTTTCTATATAATTCCCACAGTCTCCTTCTATCAGGAAAAGACCTCCTGATTTTATTTTCTATTCCTAAAGAGGGTATATTTTTGTATTCTATTCCGAATTCCGGTAAATACTTTCTCAACCAGAAATAACTAAAACCATATTTATATGAAAAAGGTTTGTTTCTTATATCTAATATTACCCTTATTCCTTTTCTAATAAGTGTATCTATAAACAAATCTATAGATAATCCTTCATAACCTATAGTGTATATAGCAATGGAGGCAACCTTCTTCTTATATTTTACTTTTTTTATTCGGGAATTCTGTGTATAATAAGGATAATTTTTATAAATATAATTTAAAAGTTTACTTTCACTCCACCTAGAATAAAAATTTACTTCTTTGACATTAATAGAACTTGGAAAATTAAAATTGGTTGATTTCATAAAAATTTTATTATCTACCATAACCAGAATTCCCATTTTCTCCAGGAGACGCAAATCTCTATCCATTTCAAAAGAATATGGTCCAAATTTATAAGGAACGAATTTATAACAATCTATGCTTTCGTTCATTAAAAATATTATTTTAAAAAACTTCAAACGAGAAATTTTTCTTTCCTTAACTGAATTTAATAACTCAACTAATACCTTCTGACGATTATTAATTCTCATCTTGATTTTTCTATAATCTTTATTTCTTCCCTATTTAAATTATATAACTTATATACCAACTGATCAATCTGACGTTTGTATTCTTTGACTTTTGCCTGTTTTTGTGGATTTTCAAGATAGTCTTCGGATTGAGTGAGGGAGAGGATTTTGTTTATTATTAACTTATATCTGTTATGAACCATATACATTCCTTTTTATTTTAAGCTATTCCCTAATGCTTCATAATGATCCTTGTCTTTTTCTTTTATTGTTCCAAGGATAAATCTAACTACGTCGGTGACCTCTTCTACATCCGGGAATTTTTTGCTATGAGTTGGATTTTCTTCATGTGAATATTCATCCATTAGCTTTATAGCTTTTTGTTTGTCACTTATATTTGTATTTTTTAAAAAGTTCCCCACCTTTTTAGAAAATTTTCTCCCATCTGGATATTTCATAAATAGATATGCCTCAAAGAATCTACGCAATATATTGGGAAGTAAATATAATAATTCAAAGTTTGATTTGTCATTTGACTCGTTAAATGATTTCAAGATACTAAACAAATAGTTATATTCGCTTTTATACTTTAACAAGGTATTGGGCAAGTTTTCAATAGATGAAAATTCATTTATTTGATTTTTAACTTTCTTAACCAGATAAAATTTCCCTTTATTTTCAAGATCATATTTGCTTAAGTCCTTCAATAAATTAAAAAAATCAAAATTATGTGTGGTAATAAAAAGCTGACCACAATCTTTTAATCTCTCATTTATAAATCCATATACTTTAAAAATATGATTGCTATCCAGACTTGAAACAGGGTCATCAATGAAGATTATTGTATTATTAAAATCAAAGCCCGTTTCTTCAAGTTTCGCAAAGAAGTAAACAAGAGAAATTATATTTTTTTCACCTGTACTTAAGTTCTTGGCTATTTTATCATTTCTATAAAGTTTGTATTTGCCGTCATCCATCAATTCAACTTTCAGTTTATTATCATTGAAAAATTGTTTTAAGTATTCATTTATTTTATCTGCCCCAATAGCCTCTGTTTTTATTTGGCTATTTATATCTTCTATTTGATTTTCTAACTTACCTATTTCTGATTCCAATGTCTGAACATCATTAATCATTCTTTTTATTTCTTCTTGAATTCCAAAATAATTTTTCTCTTTTATAAACTCAGCAGCAAAATGGTTAATCAATTTTTCTTTTGCTCGTTCTTTCTCTTTTTCAAAAAAGTCTACCTTTGAATTGTGTTTATCTATAATCTTTTCTATCTCTTTAAGAACGTTTGTAAACTCTGCTGAATTATCAGTCAATTCTTGTATTTTTAAAGAATCAAATGGCTTCTTCCTTTTTATCTCAAGTTCATTTTTTAATGCTTCAAGGTTCTGAATATATTTATTTTCTATAGTATTTGAAGAATTTAACTTGCTTTCAAAATCTGGTTGTAAATTTTCAAACAGGCGAACCTTATCGGGCATATCCAGCTCTTTTATCTCATTAATATGATCTGATATTTCTTTTTCTTTTTCTTTTATTTGATTCATCAATTTGTCAAATTCTTCAGAAAAATGTTTACTTAACTCTTCTAATCTCTCCGGTTTCAAAGGATTACCGCAAAATTGACATACTTTTTCATTTTTGTGTAAGTCAATCCCTTCTTTTACCCAATCGCTCAATTTTGGATTTTCTTTTAGCTTTTCTATGATTTGCTGTGCAGTTACTTTTTGAGAAAGGATGTTCTTAGCATCAGATATAAAAACAGAAAGTCTCAATTGAGGAGTTTCAAAAGTAATCTTTTCCGCCTTTTTACTTCTGTAAATGTTTAATGTCTTTTCTTTCTCATCAACTAATAAAAGGCAATCTTGGAAAGAATTTTTTATGGTCTTAATCTTTTCCTCTAATTTATTTTTATCGAACTCTTTGGGATTTGTAATTCCCAAAGTATTCCTTATTTCCGATGCTTTATCAGTAAGATAATTATTTAACTCACGTTCTTTACGTTCCTTTTCTTCTTTAATTTTTTCAAATGTTTTTTCTTTTTCTCGTTTTTGTTTTGTTAATTCCTTTGCCTTGATTTCTAAATCTTTTGCTTCTTTTCCTAAAATTAGAATAGGGTCTATTTTTGCGTCCTCATTATTCCATTGGAAATTATCTTCAACAAAATCTTCATTAAAAACACGAATTGGATAATCCTTGGAAATATCTCGTTGAGTTACATTCCCATTATCAGTTTCTAGAGAAAATTCTGCATCTGGGAAATCACTATGTTGGGCTTTAATTTCTAAACATCTAAACATTCTTGATAAGGTTGTCTTACCAGAATAGTTCCAACCGTAAAAAAAGTTGTATTTTCCAAACTCCTGGCAGTCATCCGGCCATTGAAAATCATTAAATGTTCCAAAATTTTTAATTTTTTTAATTTTTTTAATTTTCATCTTAAATCCCTTCTTCCACAATCCTTATTTCTTTCTCTGTTAAACCGTAAAGTTTATAAACTAATTGATCAATCTGGCGTTCGTATTCCTTTACTTTGGCTTGTTTGGCTGGATTTTGTAGATAGTCTTCATCTTTGGTAATAGATAGGATTTTATTGACAAGATCTATAAAAGGTTGCTGTTTTTCTTTGCTAATATCCATAACAGGTAATTTTTTCAAATCTGCAATATGAACTTGAGGATGGACCTTACCGGTCTCTTGAGTTAAAGTTACATATATAAAATTTAATAACGTACTATTAAGTAATGCAAGGATATATTCTATAGATAATTGTGCAGAGACTTCATCGTTAGGATAAATATTATGGACCGAATTTCTTGTATAAAAAGCTTGATTGTCTAGTGTCATAATAAGCCTATTGGATGTCTGACGGCTACATATTTTAGGAGTTCGCTCAAAAATAGTCCTATCCCGTAACTGACAATTAAATGGATGTCCTTCTTTCGGCTTTGGATTATATTCTATTGTCTTATCATACTTAATATATCTTCCTTGCCATAAAATTCTTGTATACTTATTAAACTCACCACCATCGATAATCTTCTTATGAACCTTTGGATCGAAAGGCTCTTTATGTCCACTCAGCGAAATAAAAAAAGGGCCTTCTTTTTTCCCAAGTAATAATTCTGGAAATGGTTTAAATCCTGTACTAATGCCATCCTTTACTTCATATATTTTCCCCAATTCAACTGACGAGCTTTTACATTTTAAAATTACATTAGAAACTTCTTTCGACATAGAAGTCAATATCTTATAATACGGATCTGCTACAAACATATTCTGTAATATTTCTTGAAAAGGCTTCCTTTCTAAATTGAAAAATAATTTAAAATAACTCTCTTGCTTTGCATATTGCTTTTTAACAAAAAGAAGAATACTTTCAACTATTGCTAATTCGAATTGCATTTCTTTAAATTTTACAATTTCTAAAAAAGTTGAGTTTGTTAATAAAAATTTTCTAATAGCCCAATATCTACTATTCTTAAGAAAAGTTGAAGGAATAATAAATGTGCTTATTCCTAACTGTTTTAAAATAGAAAATGCTTTCTCTTGAAACAAATTAAATAAATTAATTTTTCCTTGAGCAGAAAAATACACCTTTTTAAGTGCTTTCTGTTCTTTTAATAAAAGTTGCCTTCCTTCAATATACGGTGGATTCGCAATCACTACATCAAAACCACCTTTTTCGTGGAACACTTCGGCAAAATAAAGTTGCCAAGGGAAGAACGGCCTGGCTTTGTTACCGGAAGTATATTCTCTTAGTTGTCGCTCAACTTGCTCTAGATTAAATCCAGTTGTTTTATAGAGTTTATCTTTTTCTTGCTGGATAAAAGATTCTCTTTGCTGAAGGTTAGGAAGACTTTTATATCTTTCCTCACTGGCTCTCAGTTTCCGAAAATATTCTTGTTTTTGTTTAGATAATTTCTTCTCAAAAATCTTTATTATTAAATCTTCTATTTCTTTCCTTATTGCCTGTTTCTCGTTAATACTTGTTTTGTTGAGATACTCTCGTTTCTTCTCTTTCAATATTTCAACCAAATTATCTACATCATCGTCGCTCAGTAATAATTGCTCCTTCTTTGAAGTTTGTTCTTCATCAAAGTTTATTCCCAAAAATTCAGAAATTAGACTATTGCCCTGCATTATCTTATAATCCAGATTAGGCAAAGGTTTAATCTTTTTTATATCTTCTTCATCTAC
>Ga0164318_10006823_pt1 | contig 11064 bp, 1 predicted proteins | sample GuaBasSedimGuay9_FD_113734 | JGI IMG/M metagenome (GOLD analysis project Ga0164318, IMG submission 113734) | Subseafloor sediment microbial communities from Guaymas Basin, Gulf of California, Mexico - Guay9, Core 4571-4, 0-3 cm | ecosystem: Environmental > Aquatic > Marine > Hydrothermal vents >...
ACTATTACTATCAATGGAGTTGATGTCTCGACCACTCTTTTTGACAATGCTGATGATTCATATTCTCTCACCTATACAGTTCAGGAAGGGCACAGCGATATCCCAGATTCAAATGACTTGCCTATATCTATTACACTTTTAGACCCAGCCGGAAATGAATCCCTAACTTACAACACAGCCGATTCCGCCAATCGACCAGGAGTTGATGCCAACACTCCCACAATCTCAAATGTTACTTTTCTGCCAAGTTCAGGTCTCTTAGGTGTTAGTGATTCAGTAATAATTACAATTAATGCCAGTGAAGACTCTTGTTCTGCCTCTACTATAAATGTTAATGGGATTGATGTTTCAGGAACTTTAGTTGATATTGGAAGTGGTGATTATACAATTACCTACACTGTCGATACGGGTCACACCAATATTCCTGACTCAAATGACTTACCAATTAATATTTCTTTAATTGATCCATCTGGAAATATTTCTCTCGCCTATACAACAGCAGATGCTGGAGGAAGGCCAGGAGTCGATTCAATTAATCCTACAGTCCCAGGGAGTTTAAGTTTTGCTTCTAGCTTAAATAATTCAATCACTATTTCTTTTGGATCAGAAACAGTGGACACAAATTTTTATGAGTATAAGATTTTTTATAAAGAGGGAATAAGCGGTGTTTTAGAGTCCGACTTGGCTTGGACTCAGGTAGAGGATTCTGATTTAGGAAATATTAGTTTTAATGGAACAAGCGATACTACTATTACAGGGCTTGGAACAAGTACTGATTATGTTTTTAATATTTACGCTTATGATTCGGCTGGCAATAGTGCCCAGGCCACAGAACAAAGTTTTAAAACAAATTCATATCCTGGGATTCCTGGTGATTTTGCTCAGTATAGAAGTGACGGTACAACAGAGATTCCAAATAACACCTGGATAGATGAACGTGATTTATATTTTACAGCCAGTTCAACCGATATTGACGCTGGTGATAATCTTGATTTGTATTTTGAGATTATAGCTAGTTCAAGTGATTTTTCAGTTGCGAGTACGGTTCCATCTAGTGCTTGTGTTTCAGGAACAAATTTCGGAAGTTGTAGTTCAAATATTTGGGAGGCAAGTGGAGTGAGTCCGGCTTGGTATGATAATGACTGGCAATATCGAAAAAAAATAACAATTGAATCTGATCAAGTTTATTCAAATGAAATTGATTTTGTAATTTTGGCCACAACGACTGACTCAGATCTTTCAAATAAGGCACGTGATGATGCTTTTGATATTTTCTTTACGGATGCTAGTGGAAATAAACTTGATTATGAAAGAGAATCTTATGCTAGTTCAACTGGTTTATTGGTCGCTTGGATTAAAACAGATATTTCATCAATCACAGATTCTGATATTTATATGTATTATGGAAATTCAGCTAGTTCAGATAATTCAAGTTCGACTGCAGTTTGGGATTCTGATTATCGAGGTGTTTGGCATATGAATAATGACCCTGACGGATTGATTTTAGACTCAACTTCCAATGGAAATAATATGACAGCAGACGCTTCTATGGATTCTAGTAACCTTGTTAATGGAGCAGTTGGGCAAGGTCTTAGTTTTGATGGTTCTGCTGATGAATTAGTAAATACAAACCCAAGTGGATATACTGCTCCAAGTGATTATACGATGTCTGGATGGTTTTATTATGCCAGTGATCCAAGTGGTTATGATAATCTTTATTCACATACTACAAGCGGTAGCGATTATGATCCACAATGGACTTTTAACAATACAGCCCTAACTATTTATGATGGATCTGGAATTTCTTTTGGTGATTATTCTGGTGGTTCCGGTTCATGGCATAAAGTAGATTTTATTCGTTCAGGAGATGCAAGTGGAAATTTAGTTGCCTATATTGATGGTGTTCAATTTGGGTCTACCCAATCTCACACTGATGATTTGCTTGTTCCGACAACTGTTTATATTGGTGCTTCATCTCTTAATGGGGAACTTTGGAGTGGTTCATTGGATGAGTTTAGATATTCTGAATCAGCTCGATCTGTTGATTGGATTAGAACAGAATATAATAATCAAAATGATGTCGCTTCATTTATTTCTTTTGATTCTGAAGAAGAATCTATTGTCAAAATATCTGTTCCTCAAATTCCAGAATCAAGTGATGGTTATAAATGGCAAGTACTTGCTTGTGACCAGTTGGATGCTTGCTCTGTTTGGGAGTCTTTCAATGCAAGTATTCCAAATTTCAAAATTGATTTAGCTGCCCCAAGTGCTCCTGGTGCTTTAACTCAAAACACTATAAATAATACAAGCATTATTTTTAATTTAGGAGCAACGACTACTGAGTCAAATTTTTCTGAGTATAAAATTTATTACAAAATAGGAGACACAGCTCCTGGTGAATCAGATTCAGTATTTGATCAAAATGATAATTCAGATTTGGCTGATATTTTATTTAATGCTTCATCAACCTTGACTATAGATAATTTAACAGCTGGGACTGAATATAGTTTTAATGTTTGGGCCTATGATGCTGCTGGAAATAAAGCTAGCTCTAGTTTTATTACATTAAATACAAGTGCCTCAAATAACCCTCCAGTTACTATTTTTAATTCTGTTGCTCAGAAAACAAATGGCTCAGGAGTCGTTGATATTTCTATGGAAGTTGATGACTTAGATAATAATGATGAAGTACGAGTAAAAGTAGAATATGTTTTAGGCTCTGATTGCGATTTTAGCTCGCCTCTAGATCCGAGCTTAAGTGAAGCACCATCTGATATTAGTTCCGATTTTGGAGCGCCTCTTGTAACAAATGATAATCCATATCAAATAGGGACAACGAGTGCTTGGATAATAACGTCTCCTGGTTCAAATACTATTAACTTTGATTGGGATACAAAAACTGATTTGCCGACAGCCAATGGTGTTTATTGTTTGCGTTTAATAGCTAATGATGGAACATACACTCAAACTAGTCCAGCGACAAGTACACTCTATATTGATAATACAAATCCAAGCGGACTTGGGCCTTTAACTCCAATAGCAACTTCAACTTCTGAAGTTACTTTGCAATTTGGTTCAGAGGTTACGGAAACAAATTTTTCTGAGTATAAAATTTTCTACAAACTTGGTGAATCTGGAGTGACTGAGGCTGATTCTTCTTGGGATTCTGGGGACGATAATAATCTTGCAGATCGTCTTTATAATTCTGCAACACAAACAATTATCACTGGGCTTAATTCTGGGGTTCAATATGTTTTTAATATTTATGCTTACGATATCTATGGCAATGTTTCTTCTAGCACAGAAGTGACAGCAATCACAAACTATACTCCAGATGCTCCAATCGAAATGAGTCAAAAAATAAATGGCGGAACTGATATTACAAATGGAGAACTTATAAATAATTCAAGCGTTGTTTTAAACACGAGTGCTACTGATGTAAATTCTGGTGAAAATATAAGTTTTTATTATGAGCTAATCGAAAACGGCAATCCATTTACAACTTCAATTATTGAGCCAACTAGTTCTTGTTCAGATGGCGATGATTTTAATATTTGTTCTTCAAAAATATGGAAAGTTTCAACTACTACGGCTGGCTCAATGTCCGATTGGTATAATTCTGATTGGATTTATAGAAAGAAAATTACTATTAATGCTACAAAGGTGGCATCAACAGAAACAAATTTTGTAACAGTCGTAAACATTACAGATGCAGATTTGATAGGAAAAATTAGAAGTGATGGTTTTGATATTGTTTTTACTGCAGATAATGGAACGAGTGTTCTTAATTATGAAAGGGAATATTTAGACGCCGGCACCGGGAAAATAACTGCCTGGGTAGAAACTGATATTTCCTCAACAACAGATACAATTCTTTATATGTATTATGGAAATGGGGGAGCGACAGTCGATAATGCCAACCCGAGTTCTGTTTGGGATACAAATTATAAAGGTATTTGGCATTTGAATGAAACACCAACAAGTGGAGCAAGTGATTCATCAGCCAGTGGTAATGATATGGCGATGAATGGTTCTATGGATTCCAATGACTTGATTGATGGTGCCATTGGTCAGGGTATCGCTTTTGATGGCGGTGATGATTTTTTCAATGATACAAGTCCAACAGGATATGGCACTCCTGGTGATTATACTATTACGGCTTGGTTTAAATATTCAGGAAAGTCAGGTTACGCGACAATATATAATCACAACACCTATGATCCCCAAATTGGTATGAACGACAATGTTTTACTTGTTTATGATGGCGCTGGATTGACATCAGGGGGTCCTGTAACATACACAGACAATGAGTGGCACAGAGTTGATTACAGACGTTCAGGAACAGCTTTGACTTTTTTGCTTGATGGTGAAATTCACGGGACAGCTACTCACGATGATACTTTCCCAACTGCCACAGCAATCTATATTGGTTATTCAAACTCTGGATCTGAATATTGGAGCGGTTCTTTGGATGAGGTTCGTTATTCGGAATCAGCGCGAACAAATTCTTGGATAAAAACAGAGTTTAATAACCAAAATGACCCCGGAGCTTTTATGAATTTTGATACTGAAGAAGTATATAAATATAGCTATAGTGAAAAAACAATTATTAATAATATCCCAAGTTCTAATACAGGCTATAAGTGGCAAGTCCTAGCTTGTGATTCTGATTCAGCTTGTTCTCTTTGGAGTGATTTCAATGTTACAATCCCAAATTTCAAAATTGATGTTGATGCTCCAGAAACTCCAGGAAATTTAAGTCTAGTCTCCCAAACTGCAAATTCTATTACTCTAGATATGGGAACAGGAGCAGTTGAAAGTAATTTCACGGAATATAAAATTTTCTATAAAGTTGGAAATTCTGGAGTGAATGAAGGCGATTTGGAATATTCCTCAAGCACCGATTCCAATCTTGGTTTTATAGATTTCAATGGAGCCTCAACTACAACAATAAGTGGATTATTATCAGGAACAGAATATGTTTTTAATATTTGGGCTTATGACATTTTCGGTCAAAAATCTAGTGCTAGTGTTGAGTTAGTAGCGAGCACTAATTACTTTCCAACATCTAGTATTCTGTCAGCTAGCAAAAGAATAGATAGCACGGGGATAGTTGATTTGTCCGTTCAATTCAATGATCTCAATCTAGATAATCTTAGAGCGAGAGTTGATTATGTTCTCGGTAGTGCTTGTGATTTTAGCTCGCCTCTAGATCCGACTCTAGATGAGACAGACGAAAATGCAAGCTCAACAGTGGGAGATGCTAAAATTGAAAATGATAATATATATCAAGTTGGAAATAGTTTAGGCTGGATTGAAACAAGTGGAGGCGCCAATACCGTTGATTTTTCTTGGCTAAGTATGACCGATATTCCAATAGCTAATGGCACCTACTGTCTTCGTGTAATTGCTAATGACAGCATTGATGACCAGCTTGTTGAAGCGACTACAACTTTGATAATTGACAATGTCGCACCAAGTGTTCCTGGTCAATTATCTCTTGACGGGAGATATTCTACTAGCCTTGACCTATCTTATGGAGCGGTATCTAGCGATACAAATTTTAAAGAGTATAAAATATTTTATAAACAAGGAGCAGCAACTGTTTCAGAAAATGATACCGAACATATAGATATCAATCTTCTGGATATTAATTTTAATAGTGTTGCCACAACTGGAGTGACAAGTCTTTTGGTCGATACTCAATATAGTTTTAGAATTTATGCTTATGATAATTATGGAAATATAAGCTACTCTGATCAGATTGCCTTTACAACCAACGCTCCACCAACTGGAGTTTTCAATTCGGTTGCACAGAAAGTAGATGCTTCAGGCAGGATAGATATTTCAATTGAAATATATGATAAAAACGGTGATGATGTTGAGGTAAAGCTTGAATATGTTTCAGGAGGTGCTTGTGATTTTACAACGCCACTTGATTTAAGTTTAGATGAAGATGTGGTTAATATTTCAGCTGATTTTTCTTTACCTGGAATAGAAAATGATGAAGAATATCAAATTGGAACAAGTGGGGCAATGATTATTACAAATTCTGGTTCAAATACAATTAATTTTGATTGGTTAACTCAAGCAGACCTACCAACAGCATCTGGTGTTTATTGTTTGCGCCTAACTGCCAATGATGGCAAAGATGATCAACTGGTTCTGGATACTACAACAGTAATAGTTGATAATGTTTCCCCAAGCATTCCTGGAGATCTTTCAATATATGACATGAGTGGAATAAGCGCTTTCATCAGTTTTGGTTCAGTCGCTGCTGATGATAATTTTAAGGAATATAAAATATTTTATAAACTAGGTACAGTTGGAGTAAATGAAAATGATTCAGAATTTAATGAATCACTTGATGAAAACTTGGCTTATATAAATTATAATGGCGCAACAAGTACAAAAATTACATCTCTCAATCCAAATTCAAATTATGTTTTTAATATTTGGGCTTATGATGATTATGGAAATAAATCAAATGCTGCAGTTGAGGTTTCTTCAAGCACTATTGTTTTACTTTCGGCTACTTGGAGAGAAGTGGAAGATACAAAAGATCCTACTCTTGGTTCATATATTGGGAGAAATGAAGCAATTAGACTGAGAGTCGCAATTGCTAATACTGGTGACTGGAAGTCGTTTGGAGAAAATTATTTATTAGAATATGGAGAGAAGACTAGTGATTGTTCTTCTATAAGTTCTTGGAAAGCTGTTCCGATAACAAACACCACAGAACATTTTGAAATAGTCGATAGTGTTTATTTAAATGATATGTCGACTACTACTGCAAAGTTAATAAATAGTGAAGGGCATATTTTTGAAGAAGGTTATGTTGTCGATAATAATTCAAATACAACAGATATTATGAATTTACTTGGTGGATATTATACCGAGCTAGAATATGTTTTATCAGCGACAGCAGAAGCAGTGGCTGGTGGAGAATATTGTTTCAGGGTAACAAACAATGGAATTGAGCTTGATACATATAATACTTATCCAGAATTAATTTTAGCTCCACCAGCAACGGCAACATTTAATTCAGCTAATCAGAAAACTGATGGTTCAAAAGTGAGTGATATTTCAATCAGAGCCCTAGATGGTGATGGTGATCCTCTGCAAGTTAGACTAGATTACGCGCTTGGAACAAGTTGTGATTTTAGCTCACCTCTAGACCCAAACATTGATACAAATACTGATAATATTTCAGCTACTTATGGAAATCCTCATATTGATAATGATAATCCCTACCAGATTGGAACAACATCAGGAATGGTTGTTACTGAATTTGGGACAAATGATGTTGATTTTGATTGGCTTTCAAGTGTTGATTTGCCAGGAATAGAAGATACCTATTGTTTACAGTTAAGGGCTTATGATGGCTTTGAAGTACAACCCACCCCAGCAACAACAACCATTAAGATAGATAATATAAATCCAACAAAACCTGGAAATTTAACGATTGCCGACAAAACAAGTAATAGTATTACCCTTGGGCTTGGCACAAGCACAATAGATGGTAACTTTAGTCGCTACGCAATCTATTATAAAGAAGGGGACTCAGGAGTAACAGAGTCTGATAGTCTTTGGGGAACAAGCTCTGATCCAAATTTGGCTTTTACTGATTTAAATGGCGCAACTACTACGACCGTAACAGGACTTAATGCAAACCAACAGTATGTATTTAGAATATGGGCTTATGATAACTTTGGAAATAAATCAGTCTCAGATAGTGAAGTAACTGTAGTTATTAGGTATCAAGCCCAAACAGAAGATTGGCAATGGTTTCATGATGAACAAAATGAAACACCAACTACGTCAGCCGCGGATTTAAATACAGCCCCAAATGATATTACTGATGGTGGAACAATTAAGCTAAGACTGGCTATTAGAGAATTAGAAGGAATAAATGGTGATAATGTTAAGATTCGTTTACAGTATTCAACATATTCAGATTTTTCATCCAATGTTTATTTAGTAGGAGAAATTGGAGCAACGAGTACTTGGACATATGGAGATGGTGCTGATGATGATAATGACCCTGTTTTAATACCGTTAATTCCAGATATAATTATAGGTGGTGGACATAATGAGTCTGGTATTTCAACAACATCTTATGATTTACCGGCTGGAGATATTGGAGAATGGGAATTTACGATAAGAAACAACGGGGCCTTAGTAAATACTACTTATTATTTTAGAGCTTATGATAATAATGCTAAAGAATCTATACCGAAAGAAGGGAGTGGCACATATCCAAGTGTTTTAACCACAGAAGGAAGTGTTAGCTATTCGGTAGCTGGCATTGCTGCAGGTGGCTCCAGCGAGGGTGTAACTGCTAATATTAGCTCAACCCCAAGTGGCATATCTTTCGGCACTTTAGTTCCTGGGATGGATGCTATTGCCATTCAAAGGTTTAATATTAGCACAAATGCAGGAACTGGATATCAGTTATTTGTGTATAATTCGCAAAATTTAGTTTCAAATAGCGGATCAGAGATTTTACCAGTATCTTCATTAAACTCTGCTCCAAGTGCTTGGCCAAACTCAGTTGATCCTAGTGCTTTCGGTTATCATACTGGAGATGATACTCTATCTGGTGCTTCTCCATCAAGATTTGCTCCAAATAATACATATGCAAAGTTTGAAACAAGTATGCAAGAGGTTTCATACAGTGAAATACCAGTAAATAGCGAAACGGTAGATATGGTATTTAGAGCTAATATTACAGAAAACCAGGCTGCAGGTGATTATGAAACAAATATAGTATACATTCTAGTCCCATCTTTCTACTAAATTATAAAATATTAGTTTTAGGAACCGGACCCCCAATTGGGGGTCCGGTTCCTTTTTGAGCGCGGTATTGCAAAACATCCCCAATTGTAGACAAAAGCGTAGAATATTCTCTTTCTTTTTATGATTTCTCCACTCACTATCGTTTGGTCGAAATGACAATATTATATACCCCTCCCTCTTTGTCATCTCGAGTGTGGTTGGAGAAATCATAAAAAAACCAAATTGTCATCCTGAACTTGATCCAGAATCCAGAAATAAAGAGACTTTAAAACCCTTTCTACTTTCAATTTTCAATTTTCTACTTATTTCATATACAAAACCATCAAAAAGTGTCATAAATAGATATTTTAAAAGATTATTTTTTGAAAATTAGGCCTATTTTCCCTGTTGATAAGTATATTCTAAAAAAAATATAAAATATTATTTTTTCGATAATTTATTTAATATTAGCGACAAGTATAAGTTCAAAACTTCCTAATATTGACTAAAACTAGCATATAGTGTATAATGGTAGTATAAGTTAAAAAAAGAGAAGTTCGTTGACAATTAAAAAACATCAAAAAAGACATATTCTGCTAAAAATAGGTAGAATACAAAAATAAAAAGCAAAAATACAAAATTGAACTATGAAAGTGGTTTAATACAAGGAATATTAATATATTCGTTAAATTGGTATAAAATTAATATTTTATATAAAAAAATGCTTTTTGTTTTAAACAGAAGGCATTTTTTTATACTAAATATTGCTTTCACAAAAAGGTCGAAATAAAACAAAGTGCTAAAACAATAGCACCTTAACATAAGTTTAAATCCTTATATATAAAAAATAAAAATTAAAAACAAAAACTATGAAAAAATTAAGAAAAAAAGTAGTTATTTGGATGGTGATGCTGTCCATGATAACTATGTATGGATCTGTTCCATACGCAAATGCGGTTGATTCTTTGACCAGCGCTAGTGATACAATCACTGATTCTGACCCAGGAGCAGTTGCAACCCACACTTTTGATTTTACAAATGTTACTCAGTTAGAAATTGGTGAAAAAGTTGTTATAGATTTAGACCCACTTTTTACAGGTTTTGTTCAAGGGGATATTACTTGTCCAACTAATTTTGGTTCACCTACTTTGGTGGATGCAGACACTGTTAGTTGTGATGCAACAGCTCAAATTGTTGCAGCTACAGATATGACTTTAGTTTTAGCAAATGTTACAAATCCAGTTGTTAATAATTATAGAATGACAATTACAACCACTAATGCAGCAGGTGATGTTGATTATGAAAGAGCAGAACCAATGGTTGCTATTGTTGATAATGTATTAATGACAGCGAGAGTTACTTCTACTCTTAACTTTACAATCTCAGGGACAACTACAGCGGCGACTGTAAATGGTGCAGCTTGTGACGTTGATACATCAGCTTCATCGACTCTTCTAGACTTTGGAACCTTAAATGTTGGAGCTTCAACAACAATTTGTCAGGAACTCAGAGTTACTACAAATGCATCTGATGGTTATTCAGTCGTTGTTTTTCAGGATGATGAATTAAGAAATTCTCAAGGTGATTCTATTAATAGTTTTATTGATAGCCCTGATGGAACTGGTTCAACCTCTCCTCACGCCTGGGTTACACCAACTGGCATCTTAGATGACTACGATACATATGGTCATATGGGTTTAACATCAGATGACCCCACATTAACAGGTGGTGATGACTTCGGTGATGAATTGTATGTAGGGTTTAATGGTTATACCTCAGCAAATGCGGTTGAAGTTATGCATCATAGTTCTCCTGCCGATGGAACAACTATTGATAAAGGTAGAACATTAGTTGCATATACAGCAGAGATTTCAGCATTGCAACAAGCAGGTGATTACGAAACTACAATTACTTATGTAGCCACGCCTACTTACTAATTAGTCAGACAAGCAAAATTATATAGCATGTCTAGTCGAAACATGTAAAAAATAAAAGCTAGACACCTCTACTGGGGGTCTAGCTTTTTTGTCATCTATTGAATACTCTTATTAATTTAGGAGCTGGGCTCCCAATTGGGAGTCCAGCTCCTAAGTTAATGTGGAGGATAATATGCATTTTTAATTAACCCCTGTGGATAAAGTTTTTCCACAGGGTTTTTTATTTTTCTAAAGATTAGAAGAGTTTTATAGTAAAAGTTAGTATTTATAGGCTAAAATTAAGAATTTAAAAAAAATTTTAGAAAAATTTTATCTTTGTGGATAAGCCCTTAATAAACTGTTTAAAATA
>Ga0164318_10006824_pt1 | contig 11064 bp, 10 predicted proteins | sample GuaBasSedimGuay9_FD_113734 | JGI IMG/M metagenome (GOLD analysis project Ga0164318, IMG submission 113734) | Subseafloor sediment microbial communities from Guaymas Basin, Gulf of California, Mexico - Guay9, Core 4571-4, 0-3 cm | ecosystem: Environmental > Aquatic > Marine > Hydrothermal vents...
CACTGCAAGGGACTTGTTGAAGAACCCCGATTATGTCAGCAATGACAGGAATAAGACTTTTTCAACAAGCCGCGTTTTTACTATTTGTCGTTCCTGTTTTCACAGGAACGACAAAATAAAAAATATAACAGCAGAATAAATAATCACAGATAATAGGGGGATGAGTAGCCCACTCTGCCAATGGCAGACAGTGAGAGAAAATAGGAGAAGTAGGTCATGTCTCTCTTTTTTGGAGACATGACTTTTATAACATAGTAACTGCCGTCCACAGAATTCCCTGTATTTTTTATTTTTTTCTTATTCTAATTTTTGTATTATTATTCCATGACAGAAACAAATACATTTTTTGATATTACTTTGCATTATTTGGCTCCGGTTGGGGCAATGATGCTTTTGGGGCTTCTTGGGGGCAAACTTGCAAAATTCTTCAAACTCCCCAAAGTAACCGGATATCTTCTAACAGGAACATTAATCGGACCTTCGATATTAGGGCTAATATCCCAAGAAACAATCGAGAACCTATCTCTGCTTAATGATATAGCATTAGGTTTAATTATGTTTGCTATTGGCGGCGTATTTGAAATACATCATATCAAAACGGTAGGTAAAAAAACATTATGGCTTACTGTTGCTCAATCTCTTGGGGCAATGATTTTAGTTACGATAGCTTTAACAATTGTCGGAGTTTCTTTTTATCCGGCATTGCTGTTAGGAACAATCGGCATTGCCACTGCTCCTGCGGCAACATTGTTAGTGATTAGAGAGTATGAATCAAAAGGAGAATTTACAGATTCATTGATAACAATTGTGGCTATGTCAAATATCGTATGTATTCTATTCTTTGAATTATTCTTTTCCTATGTTTTGCTTAAAGATGGCGCCAGCTGGTATTATGCAATCCTCAGTCCTTTGTATGAATTGGGCGGTTCACTGATAATTGGCGGTACGGTTGGCTATTTAATTTCAATCTGGGAACAAAAAATAGATGATCAGGCAGAGATGCTGATGATTATTGTAGCCGGAGTGATGCTGGTAACCGGCTTAGCTTTCACTTTGAATTTACAACCTCTTTTTGCCACTCTGATAATGGGAGCAGTTACAACTAATTTGTCATTGATGCACCGATTAGTCTATATAGAAATGAGACAGATTGAACAACCTTTGTATATTGCATTTTTTGTAATTGCCGGAGCTTCGCTACATCTGGACCTACTGCCAACAATTGGCATTGCCGGTATCGTTTATCTAATAGCAAGAGTTTTGGGGAAAATAAGTTTTATTTATCTTGTTAGTAAATGGAAAAATTTCTCAAAAGAAACAAGAAATTACTTGGGGTTTGGGATGATTGTTCAAGCAGGAGTAGCAATCGGATTAGTAAATATTGTCAACAAAGTTGACAAGGAAATTGGTGATTTTTTAACACCTATAGTTTTATCTACAATATTAATTTATGAAACTATCGGACCTCCAATAATTAGATTTATCCTTTTTAAATCAGGCGATGTTAAACAATAAAAAAAGACCGTCCTGAGGGGTTGAACGATCTTTTAATCAAGGTAGGAACTTTTTTTCAGTAAGACCAAATTAGTTGGTACTTTTTTGAAGCCATTCTTCCATGTAATCTTTTATTGGTTTTGTTCCGCCTGTATCAGGATATGAAGCCATTTCCATCGGAATAACTTCTTTAGCCTGTTTCAAACCGGGAATATCAGCAAATGATTCTTTGATGATTTCAACAATCCTGCGAGCAACTATTTCAGCCCCTTGTCTTGATGTCTCAGGAAATAATAGTCCTATTTGGTCGTCAGTCACAAATGAGGCACAATCTATATTCCGAATATTATCACGGACAACATTTAATATCTTATCAAACCGCTTTTGCTCATCTGAATTAATATATTTCCTAAAAGAAGAAAAATCGACAACAGTTAGTGAGATAAAAATCCTATAACGCTCAGCTCGCAACAGCTCGCGTTGTAACTTATCTACGAAAGGACTACAAAGATTTTTTTCCATTTTTTCCTACCTACCAATATAGACAAAAAACTGTCTATAATTTATACAGCAATATTCATACCTTTTATAGCTATGTTTAGCATTTATGGAATTCTTTTCCTGATTATCAGAGTCGGAAATTACTCAAAAAAATAAAGCGATTGAGAGATAATAAGTTACAAGCAACAACTCGACAGAGATTTCTTCACAATTTCAAATAATATAAAGCATCGCATGCAATATAATGCTCAATAATTGCACAATAATACAAAATTATATACTAAGTTTAACTATTTAGAATTCAGTTTATAATCATTAATTTTATACAGAAGTGAACGATAACTAATCTGAAGCAGTTCAGATGCTTTACGCCTGTTCCAATTTGTGATTTTTAGAACTTCAGAGATAAGCTTTTTCTCTTCTTCGGCTACTATTTTACCAATTCTTTCTTTCAAAGAATAATCTTTTTCTTCTTCGATATTATTTGACGTTACATGATTAGTGGAAACGGATTGATTGGAGTGCTTCGACATTTGAGAATTCGATAAAATCTGATCTGTTATAGTTGAATCATCATTACGAACAATTGCTTGTCTTACCATATTTTCCAATTGCCTGACATTTCCAGGCCATGAGAAATTATGCATTTTTTCTAATACTTGAGGAGAAATAATGATAGAATCTTTTTTTAACGCTTTAGTATGTATTTTCATAAAATGGTCTATCAATAGTGGAATATCTTCTTTTCGCTCTCTTAAAGATGGAAGGAATAGAGTTATTTCATTTAACCTGTAGAAAAGATCATCACGAAAATATTTTTCAGCGATAGCATTTTCAAGATTAATATTAGTTGCACAAATTATCCTTACATCCACATGAATATTATGAATTCCACCAACTCTCACAAATTCTTGTTGTTCCAGAACTTGTAATAGTTTTGATTGTAACTCCATAGGCATATCGCCAATTTCATCTAAGAATATAGTCCCTTTATTGGCAACTTCGAAACGACCTTGCTTTGATTTATGTGCTCCGGTAAAAGAGCCTTTTTCATGTCCAAACAATTCAGCTTCCAGTAAATCTTTTGGAATAGCAGCACAGTTTACCTTAACAAACGGTTTGCCTTCTCTCTCTGACAATTCATGAAGAGAACGAGCAACAATTTCTTTACCTGTCCCAGATTCACCGCGAATTAAAACAGTAAGATCAGAATCTGCAACCTGCTCAATGATTTCTTTAACTTTGTGCATCTCATCCGAATCACCAATAAATCCAGCATAAGCAGCTTTACTTTTAATTTCATTCTTAAGTGAGCTTACTTCCTGCTTCAGCTGTTTCTTCTCTAAGACGCCTTTGATATGAATTTCAACTTCCTGAACGTCAAATGGCTTATTGATAAATTCTGCCGCACCTAACCTTATTGAATCAACTACATAATTTGTTTCACCATGTCCGGATATCATAATAACTTCCGGTCGTTCATCAATTTTATTAAGTTTTTCTAATACTTCAAGACCACTCATGCCCGGCATTTTAATGTCCAGAAGAATCATATCCGGTTTTTCAGTAGTAACCATTTGCAATCCTTCAAGCCCATCACGCGCAGAAACAAATTCATATTTTTCCGAAAGACCCTCAGATAAAATCCATGAGACCTTAGGGTCGTCATCGATAACTAATATTTTCACTTTTTCATTTACCATAATTAAACCTATTTTATAAACATATCGGCAAATTCGAGAACAAATCAAGTTATTTTTATAAAGTTTTGCTTAATTTCAGCAAAAATATGCAGTAAGTCTATATATCATAAGGGAAATAGAGCGTAAATATTGTCCCCTTACCTTCGGTTGACTCTAATGCAATAGTTCCGTTATGAGCCGACATAATTCGTTCAACAACAGCTAATCCAAGACCGGTGCCGATTTGTTTGGTCGTAAAATATCTATCGAATACTTTTGAAATATTTTTCTTAGAAATGCCACATCCATTATCAGAAATTTTCACAGCCAAAAAATCTACTTTTCTGTGAGATGGCCGCTCTAAAAATCCCTTAACTTTTAATTCACCTCCATCAGGCATGGCATCTATTGCATTTATAAACAGATTTAACAGAGTTTCTAAAATTTGATTTTTATTGACAATAATATCCCAGTTTAGGTCTTCAAATTCCATCGAAGATTCAATTTTTTTCTTTTTTATATCCGGATCAACCAACTCTAAAGCTCTTGAAATGACAGACCTTAAATCAATTTTTTCAGTTTGATATTTATTTGGGTTAGAAAAATCAACCAATTCTTTTACCAGTTCATTAAGGCGATGGACTTCTTCTTCAGTAATTTTAAACAAATCAGAATCTTGTAAATCTTTTGGTAATTTCAGCCTGATAACTTGCAGACCACCCTTAATTGAAGTTAGTGGCTTTCTTAAATCATGAGAAATCTCAGAAATCATGTTCCCCATCGTAAGTAATCTTGTTGCATTTAATAGCGATTGTTCTTTTTCAAAAAGAAAGGCTCCCTGAGAAACAACCAACCTTGCCAAAGAAATATCTTCGCTTGAATAAGGCTTATCCGACACAGCACCAAGACAGAAAACAAATTCCGGTTCTCCTCTTTTTTTAATTGGAATTGCCATTAAAGCACTACTGCTTTGTGGATAAGATTTTTTTTCTTTTATGCTTTTGCTAATTTTTTCAGAAAGAGATATAATATCACTTAAATCAATCTTTTTTAAATTATAATCCTCAAGAATTAAATCATTTTTATTGGCTACATTGAGATTTATTTTACCACTTGCTGTCATTGGCAATTTAATTTCGCCGGTTGTAAATTGAGGAATAAGGATATTATTATCAGCATCCCAACGAAACAAGATTGAATAATCTATAGGAAATATTTTTTTTAGTTTATCAACCAGAATTATTCTGAAATCATTTATGGAGATGATGTTATAAAGTTCTGCATTGATTTCATGAAGGATTTTATATTCCTCCATCATCCGACGATTTTTTTCAAACTGATTAGCATCATCAACAGCAATAGCCGCTTGAACTGCAAAAGTGGAAAGCAAACGTAAATCATTTTTTGAAAAATTGGCATTATCTTGTTTGTTTGCCATATTAATTACACCAATTACTTTATTTTTAATTTTGAGAGGTGTACAAAGCAAAGATGCCGCACCATAACGTTCCTGATTATTACGCTTGAAATGTTTATGCTGTTCAATATCATCAATAATCAACGGTTCACCAGTTTTAGCAACAAATCCGGCAATTGATTCACCAATAGGCAATTTTGTCTTATCAATTACTTCCCGAGAAAGGCCGATTGCGGCTTCAATCGTCATATATTTCTGACTATTATCCAAAAGCATAATCGACCCAACTTGTGCTTCGGTAACATTTGAAGCCAAAGCAACAATCTGTTTTAATAATTCTTTTAGATTAACCGAAGAACCGATAGATTTTCCCGCTTCGTACAATGCGTTCAATTCGTTGATACGCCGATTTAAAATTATATTAGAAATCTTGAGCTCTTCTAGAAGTTCTAAGCGAGATAGTTCTGAACGTCTTTTTTCCAATGCTCTTTTTACAACTAATTCAAAATGAGCAAATTCAACCGGTTTTAATAAATAGTCATAAGCACCAAGAGAGATGGCATCAACTGCTGACTCCATTGAACCATATCCTGTCATAAGTACAACAGGAATACCATCATCAACTTTTTTAACAACTTCTAAAATCTGAAGCCCGTCCAATTCAGGCATTTTAATATCAGTAATTACTAAATCTACACGGCTTTTGTTTATAGCATTAGCAGCCTCATGAGAACTTTGATATGTATCTACTTGATATCCATCATTAATCAATAACGTCGCCAAAGAATCACACATTCTCTTTTCATCATCAATAATTATAATTTTCTCTTTAGCAAATTCTGTCATTTTTTCTCATTTTCAATCGGCAGCATAATTTCAAAACAACCGCCTTCATTCTCACTATTATTATACCTTATCGACCCTTTGTGCCTTTTAATAATACCATAGCATACAGAAAGCCCTAATCCGGTGCCTTTGCCCGGATCTTTTGTTGTGAAAAATGGTTCAAAAATACGCTGGACGATTTCATCGGGAATACCAGGACCAGAATCACAACAATCAATTTTGACTTTGTCGTCTACCTTAGAGATTTCTATCTTTAATTTGCCTCCGTCAGGCATTGCGTCAATAGCATTAAAAATTAAATTCATAAAGACTTGTTTCAAACCTTCAGGAGATCCATAGATTGGGAAAGTTGTTTCTGGATAATTCTTGTAAATCTTAATTTTCTGTTTGTCTAATTGCCTATTCATAAACTGAAGGACATCGTCTAAAACATCCACAACATCAATAATTCTAAAATCAATACCGATAGGACGATTAAAATCAAGTAGCTCTCTCACAATCTGAGCGATACGATCTATTTCCTGACCAACGATTGTAGCATATTTATCCGCATCAACCTTATTTTCAATGGAACGTTTTAAAAGAAGGATGTAATTCTTAATAATACCTAATGGGTTGTTAATTTCATGAGCAACTTTAGCAGACATTTCGCCCAAAGCGGCTAATCTCTCAGAATTAATAAGTTTTTCCTGAGTTTCCATAAGTTGATTTGTTGCCATTTTTTCAGCTTTATATAGTCTGGCATTTTCGATTGCAACAGAAATCTGACTCCCTAAAATTGAAAGAAACTCAATATCATCTAATTGGAAATCATGACTTGAAATTTTATCAGCAATAATAAAAACACCACTTAACCTGCTTTGGTAAATCAATGGAACAAAAAGCCCTGGTTCAAAAAATTTCAAGAATTTCTTCTCATGAGAAGTTGCCATATTTAATATTAGCTCGCCTACAGATTCTGGTCGATTCAATTTTGTTACTTGTTTCATGAGTTCAGTATTTTCGTGAAAATACATTTCATCAAGCTGATTTTCAATAAATCCTTTACTGATAGCCAATTTAAAATACTTGCTTTCAGTATCATCTTTAAGAAAGAGCACTGCTTTTGTTGCACCAACCTGGGCAATTGAAGTAAGAATAAATGTTTCAAGAAGAGCTTCGTAATCCAGAACAGCATTAAAATTTCTACTTATTTCTACAATAGTATAAAGATCAAATATCTTTCTTTTTAACTGTCTGTTTGTTTCTGTGAGACCAGAAATTTTCTCTTTCAATTCTAATAAAGCATCAATCCCTGGTGTTTCTTCTGCTGTTTTTTTAGATACTGTATTACCAGTCTGTTTACGATTGACTGTTTTTTTCTTTTTCCCAGTATTAGAAGCCATAATTTTTATACTTTTCGAAAAATTCACCTATCAGATAATGTGAACCTATTATTATTATTATATCGTCAGAAAAGCTATTTTTCAAACAGTTTTTATAGGCAGTTTTAAGAGTGGCATATTTTTTTATTTTACTCTTTCTCCAGTGAATATTTTCTATCATTTCATCCAAATCGACAGAACGACGGGTAGATAGAGGAACTATATTGATTTTTTTGGCAATTCCACCAAGTTTATCAAACATTTTCTGATGTTCTTTTCTTTTAACAAAACCAGTAATAATTTCAGCTTTTTTTTCACCGAAAATCATCTGATAAGATTTAACAAAAGCATCAATTCCCTCTACATTATGACTTACATCAAGAATAATTTTCGGTTTTGATTTATTTTCAATAATCTGGAAACGCCCCTGCCAGGAGACTTCATTAAGTGCTTTTCGTACTTTATTCCATGATAGTTTTAATCCTGATTGTTTTAGGATTTTCACAGCTTTAATAGATAGAGCAGTATTATGTAACTGAAAAATTCCATTAAGCGAAGTTGAGACATTATTCAATTTGATATCATCATCATTGTAATCAAGTGTCATTTTTGATGGATTTATTTTGAAATGATTTTGGCTCAACTTATAGAGTTTTGATTTTTCTTTTTTGCATTTTTCTTTAAAAACTTTAAGTGTATTTTCCGGTACCAAACCAACCAAATGCGGAACAGTCGGCTTAATAATTCCTGCTTTTTCTTTGGCTATTATCGGAAGACTTTTGCCTAAAATCTCACTATGATCTTTACTTATACCAGTTGTGATGGTCAATATAGGAGACAGGACATTGGTAGCATCCAATCTTCCTCCAAGACCTGTTTCAATAATTGCCACATCAACTTTTTGTCTGCTAAAATAATCAAAAGCCATAGCAGAAATCAGTTCAAAGAAAGATAATTTTCTTCGCGAAAGTTCTGATCTATTCCTGTTTATAAATCCAGTAACGGAATTTTTCCTGATTAAATTCCCATTAACTCTAATTCTTTCACGGAGAGAGACCAAATGAGGCGATGTAAACAATCCTGTTTTGTATCCGTTTTCCTGAAATATTGCCGCCAGGATTGAAGCTGTTGAACCTTTTCCGTTAGTCCCTGAGATATGAATTGTAAGATATTTTTTTTGCGGGTTATCAATATAAGAAAGAAATTCAGTGATGTTTTCCAACCCGAGTTTCATTCCAAAAAATTCTCGGGAAAGGATAAATTTTTCAGCAGAAACATATGAATGTTTCCGCATTATTTTCTCCACATAAACTTTATCAGGCTTGCAACTATTGATTTTAATTCATTACGGTCAACTATCCGGTCAACAAAACCTTTCTCAAGGAAAAATTCTGTAGATTGAAAACCTTCAGGTAAATCCTGCCCGATAGTCTGTTGAATAACTCTTGGTCCAGCAAAACCTAAAAGTGCTTTTGGCTCGGCAATAATAACATCTCCCAGTGAGGCATACGACGCCATCACTCCGGCTGTAGTTGGATTGGTCAATATAGAAATATACGGGATTTTTCTCTCTCCAAGAACTGCAAGCAATGCAGATGTTTTTGCCATTTGCATCAAAGATAAAATACCCTCCTGCATTCTTGCTCCACCTGAACAGGAAACAATAATAAGAGGAATTTCTTTTTCAATAGCCCTGTCAATAGCACGAGCAATTTTCTCCCCTACCACAGACCCCATTGAACCACCAATATAATCAAAATTCATAATAGCAAAAGATACATCAACCCCATCAACCTTACCTAATCCGGAAATAACCCCTTCTTTTTCACCGGTTTTTTTCTGAGCGGCTTTTATACGGTCTGGGTATTTTTTTGAATCTTTGAATTTTAAGGGATCTTTTGATATAAGATCTTTGTCAAATATTTCCAGCTTCCCGTCATCGAGCAATAAACTGATATATTTCCAACTGGATATTCTAAAATGGTAGTTACAATTTGGACAGACCCAAAGAAGCTCTTCCATTTTTTTGCTATATACAATTTCACCACAGGATTTACATTTTGTCCATAGCCCTTCAGGGATATTTTTTTTCTCTCGGGGTTCAATACCCGATTTTGACTTTCTAAACCATTCCATTAAAAATTACTTACCTTCATCATTAAAATAATGAACCATAACATACGCATCTTCAGTTGGGTTTTGGTAATAACCCGGATAACGGCACAACACATTAAAGTTGTTTTCATCATAAAAAGAGATAGCCGATTTATTGCTCAGCCTTACCTCCAGCAAAATATATTCACAATCCTCTTTTTTTACAGCTTTTAAAATAGTAGCCAAAAGGTGATAAGCAACCAATTTTCTTCGATAATCAGGATCAACCGCAATATTAGTCAAGTGAGACTCAACGCCAACCATCACATAGTAGGCGTAACCTATTACCAAGCCATCACTTAACGCAACAACGCCTCCCCAACTATCATCACTAAATTGTTCTTCAAACACTGACCGAGGCCATGGATCAGGGAAGATATTTCTTTCTAATTCTAAGACTCTATCCAAATCATCTTGAGTCATAGGTCTTATTGAAAAATTTAATGAATTATTTGTTTCGTTTATCAAAATTAATTTCAGCTTGTGATTTTTTTAAATACAAAGGTTCTAATAATTCGATATCTTCATTATAACCTGATGACAATTTTTCAAATCCGAGATATAGAATATCTGATGAGTCATACTCGATTATTCTAAATTTCTTAGATATTTCAGGTATCTGCTTATTCTCCAAATTTAAGCCAATAGCTATAACAGGAAAAGATTTTGTAACATCTAATAGTTCATTAATTTTAACAGTACTTGTAATATCCGGGTCGAAAATTCTGTCTTCACGATTGGCAATAAAATACTCGTCTCGAATATATGGCATAATTAGTTTATAATCAGAATTGTCATCTTTTAATTTGAAATTTGCAATATCTAAAAGAGATATTCCAACAATTGGGATGTTTAAAGCAACCGCAATTCCTTTAGCCGCAGAAAGAGCAATTCTCAATCCAGTAAATGAACCCGGTCCGGTACAAACAATAATTGCATCAAGTTGTTCAATTTTCATTCCTGCTGAATCTAAAATATCCTGAATCTTACGAATAAATATCTGTCCGTGGGATTTTTCAACCGGTTCATTGAGTTTAAGATATCGATCGCTTCCAAACTGCAATCCCAATCTTAGAATTTTAGAAGAAGTATCTATGCTAAGAATATTTTTAAATTTATCACTCATTAGATTCCAGACTTATATCAATTTCCCGTTCATTTTCATTAAGAAGCTTAAAATTAATCTGATAGTACTTGGAAGGCAAGTAATTCTTCGCCTTCTCCCCCCATTCAACAACAATTAATCCTCCACGGTTAAGATATTCATCCCAGCCTATTTCATATAGTTCATGTTGGTCACACATCCGATATAAGTCAAAATGATAGAGTGGTTTTTCTCCCTGATACTCATTAATGATTGTAAACGATGGTGAATTAATCAAATCTTCATCATGTCCCATACCTTTCGCCAATCCTCTAACAAATACCGTTTTCCCAGTGCCTAAATCTCCGGTTAGAACAATAACATCACCAGTCTTAAAAAATGCGGCTAATTTTTCTGCTAAACCAACTGTTTCAGACTCTGAATGGGAAATTACATTTAATATTCTACTCATACTATTTTGGGTTCATTACCGTTACAGGGATAATCATTTCCTCAATTGAA
>Ga0164318_10006825_pt1 | contig 11062 bp, 20 predicted proteins | sample GuaBasSedimGuay9_FD_113734 | JGI IMG/M metagenome (GOLD analysis project Ga0164318, IMG submission 113734) | Subseafloor sediment microbial communities from Guaymas Basin, Gulf of California, Mexico - Guay9, Core 4571-4, 0-3 cm | ecosystem: Environmental > Aquatic > Marine > Hydrothermal vents...
CAGAGTAACAGAAGCACCCTCAAAAAAGGCAATTGCTGCAAAAGAGCGTATGAAGGCAAGATTAATTGAGGCATTGGATAAGGGGAAGTGGGAAAGAGGATTAGGGAAATATACGCTTGAGCAGTGGAAGGCTGACATGAAAGAGAAAGGTATTCCTAACATTTCTCGTGGAATTGAGAGGGCAAGGGATAAATTGATTGACTTTTACGGGCAGTTATTCCCATATCAGGACGCTTTGAAAAAGAAAATTGAAGAAATTGAAAAAGTGGATATTGAAGACAGCATCAGGCGTGTTGAGACTTGGATTAGGGGTATGCATGCTTTTGAAAAGAAATAAACAAAAATTTTTAATGGAGGGATGCAGCTATGAGAATTAGAGAGGAATATATCTTTTACCAAAAAACATTATACGACACTGACACAGTAAGGGAAAAGCTTAATATAAGCGACCCGATTACAGCGTTGGTTGTAGAGTTAAAAGCTGTGAATGGAAGCACTGATGCTAAAAATAAAGAAATACATGAAGATGTAAGTAAAGTGGGAGTTGTTGATGGTGGCACTGATATAAGTGTTTTGAGCATGACAGATTGGCTTGGTGTAAGCACTCTTTTTGAGAAAGATTATCCAAGGTGCGTTCTGACAGAGAAAGGCGGGCAAACACAGGTAGAAAGGTTTATAATTCCTTTTGGACGCTATATTGGTGACGATGAGTATTATTTTGACCCGAATTTATATGATAATCCAATGTTTAGGCTTGAAATGAGTTTAAACATTGCGTCAAGTGGCGGTTTTCAAAGTGGTTCGGCGAAATTGACAGTGATTGCTTTAATCATGGAAGGATTGAGAGGTGCAAAACGTGGAGTTATGAAGTATAAACAGGTAGCATCTTTTACAAGTGGCACAAGTGGTGATTATCCTGTTGTTATTCCACGTGACGCTGTTTTGAGGGATATTTTGATGTTTGCAAGGCTTAATGGATATAGACCTGATGAAGTTATAAGTAAGGTTAAGATAGATTGCGACACAGGTAAATTTATTCCTGTGGAAGCATATACTAATGATTTGATTGACAAGCAAATCAAAGAGTGTGGGCGTGTAAAAATAACAAAACAGTTAATGGCTGGAGAGGGAGATTTAAAATATTTAAATCTTTATGTAACAGAAGGCGGAAATGCCCGTTGTTCGGCTGATTTGACTTTCGCCCAAATAGCAGGCACTTATGGAAATAAAATAAAAATAAAGGGCGCTAAATTGACTACCTCTCCATCCGTGGCTACATTACCCAGCGATAGCGATGTTTATGTGGAGGTATATGGACAGTGTCCGTCGGGTGTGGTAAGCTGCTTGAGGGGTAAAAAGGATGAGCCAGATGTTTACTTTGACCCGACACCTTACAAAGGAATTACAATGTATTTGACACAAGCAGCGGCTGGCAACATTTCGGTTGTTGTAAATCAAGTGGCTGATAGATAAAAATGAAATATGTTACAATTACGCAAAGTGGCATATTTGCGGTTAAGCCTTTACGGATATATAAGGTAATTTTGACTACAAAGGCAGGTGGCACGGGAATTGCATCAATATATAAGGGTATGAAAGAAACAGGTGAGCGATTAATAAGTGTCAGGGCGGAAATGAATGAAACGAAAGAGATAAATTTTCAAGATGGATATTTGATAAATGGAGTTGTTTATGTGGATTTAAATGATTTTGTTGATGCATTAATAGTAGGTTTTGAGTATGAGCAACAATAAAGATGAAATAATAGCCGAATTAATAGAAAATACAGGCTGGCTAGCAAAGCAGCCTATACGGGTATATAAGTTAATTGTAAATGGAGATGGGTCTAATGGCGGATTGATAGAGCTTTACGATGGACACCCTAGCACGGGCAAAAAAATGATTATTCTCAGAGCGCCAGGCTGGAATACATGGCAGGTTGACATACCTGGTGGATTGAAATTTCCCCGTGGTTGTTATGCAAAGATAAACGCCTATGCGACAACACCTATTGTATGTTTTAAATATGAATAATGCTTTTCCCATATAAAATAACTATTCCAAAAAATACACCAACGAGTGCGCCCTTGCGGCGCACTTTTACTTTATTTAGAGGGGTTATTGTTTCGGTGGATGTGGCTTTTCCGTTTGGGTGCTGCTTTTTAGTAGGAATAAAGTTAAGACGTTTTGGTGTGCCTATTTTTCCCGTTGGTGGCGATGAATGGTTTATAGCAAATGGAATTGATAGGAGATATGGCTGTTTGGTTGACTTGCGTGATGAACCGTGGCAAGTGGAGTTTGAGGGGTATAACGAGGATGATACATATGACCACACAGTAATTATAAGGATTGAATGCGTGCGTCCGTGGCAATTAAATCCGTTTAGTGATGAATATTATTATTTGGCGCATGACTACCCATTTAGGGTGTATTAGGAAGGAAAGGAAAAATGGCTAGGGGGATGCAGGATTTTTGGATTTCAAGTGAAATTGATATTCTAAGTCAAACACTTCAATATTTAACACAGAGACCTTATTATGGTGATGGAAAGGCAATGATGGAGAGTGGAATTTCATTAAATATGTCCACTTTTGAAAACATTGTTAATTTGACAGGTAAAGGTAGAGTGTATGGAGGAATTGTTACTTTTAGGGGAATGGCGACAGATAATCTTGTTATTCAATTTATACTTGATGCAGAGGTTTTATCATATACAACGTTAGAAAGTTATTGGAAATATAGAATACATGGAGGAGCAAGCACACCATTCCGTTTTGTTAAATATGACGAGGTAAACCAAATATATGCGTTTTCAATTAATGCATACATTCAATATGAAGTAAATTTTGTTATTCAAGCAAGAAATGTTTATTCAAATGCTGGTATAGCTAACGTTATTTTGTTTTATGCTGCAGCAGAGGAGTAGGCAATGGGTGAAACAGACCAAACAAGATGGGTGGGCGTAAGACCAATCGAGCCAGCCGAGACAATACCTGTTTCGGATAGGCGGCTTAAAATGTGTAAAGCAAGTGCTTATGATGTTACTGTTGACCCAAACGGCGCTTATGAATTTTTGTCAGTGAGTGGTGCAGGTAAAATAGATTACTTTAAATTTGAAAGTGATAATATACCAGCAGCGGACGCAAGGATGAGTTTTGATTTTGATGGTTTGGGGTATGAAGAAGGCACTTATCCTTGGGATATTGCATCTTGCTATAATTTCAATTTGACAAGCGTTGGTTTTCATAATTTGGGAAGAATAACATTACAAATTTATATTTGGAATACTAGCTCAAATATTTATCAAATGAGAAAATATCTTATTGATGCGTATTTTGCAGAAAGCTTAAAAGTGAGACTTAGAAATTTGAACAGTTTAAATTCAGCAACAATGTATATCACTTTTAGGTATAATCTTTTTACTTCATCAAGGTCAATAAAAGTAAAGACACATAAACATATTTTAGATTATGTGCATGAAATAAGAAAAATGGTCAAAAAGGATTTTGGGCAGTGTGATGCGGTTGTATGGCAAATTGAAGCAGAAAAAGTGAAAGGAAAAGAAAATGTTTTTGTAAATATTCCATATCTGCATATTGTAGTTAATGATGACGTTTATAAGTTATTCAAAGATAAAATCATAAACAGGTTGATAAAGGAAGGATGCTTGAAGCAGTAAATATTGCGTTGATTTTATTTTTGCTTAAATGGCTTAGAAGCATTGAAAAAAGGCTTGCAACATTGGAGGGTAGGTTGTATAATATTGAAAATGACATAGGGAGGGTAAGGCAGTTATGCCAAGAGAACGCATCTACTTGTCGGACGAGGACATACAGCGGTTAAAGGCGATGGAAGAAGATTTAATTTGGCTGGAAGAAGAAATTGCAAGGGCGGAACGTGCGGGAATTGACGTAACGGATTTACGCAAGAGGTATGACGAAATAGTGAGACTTAGGGAAGGTTTGATAAGAGAGTATAGCCCACCAAAAGAGGAATGATACCAAAACAGATAAAAAACCGAATTGATTTAATTCATATTGAAAAAGAGGTTAATCGGCTTTTAATGCTAAAAAGATTGCCATTCAAAGGGAAAGATAAAATTCAGAAAAGGCATCTTTTAAAAGCAAAAGAATTGCTTGAAAAATATAAAAGGTTGATTTATGGGCGCACTGGTTAGTTTTTTTGGCGGTGTTATTTCAACAATTTCAAGTGTTATCTCATCTATTCTTTCAACAATTGTTTCAACAATATCTAGTGCAATTACAACAATTGCTTCAAAAATTACCGCAATAACAAAAGCAATTGTGGCATCAGTAGCTAATGTTGCTTCATTGATTGGAAGCACGATAAAGAACGCAATAAGTGTAATTGTCAATGCGGCAGGCAGGATTGGAAGTAGTGTATGGAATACTTTAAAGAATTTTTCAAGTGCTGTGTATAATACTTTACGCAGTGATGCGTGGGCGCTGGCGCAGGATTGCTACGCAAGGGCAAGGCAATTGGCACGGGCGGGATATAAAGCAACGGCGCAGGTAATGGGTAAGCTAGGAGATTTAACAAGCTCAATATTGAACAGTATTGCGGACATGTCATCGGGTATGGTGGATATGGTAAAGAGAATTGCGGGTGGGCTGTGGGATTTTGTAAAAAGAGGTTTTGAGGGTGTAAGGGCAGCAATCGGTGGAATTTGGGATTTTATACATAAGGTAGTTATAAGTAAATTGGAAACAGCAATAAGATATTATGAAGAGTTTAAAAATAAGGTAATGGGAAAATTACAAGGATTATTTGATTTTTATGACAAATACATTAAAGGGTATGTGGATAAAATAGCGTGGATTATACACAAAACAAGTGAAATTAGCAAGATTATTGGGTATTTTAAGGCAGGTAAGATAAAGGAAGGTATATTAGCAGGAATTACTTTGACCAATGAGAAAGTAGGGAAGGAATTGGCAAAGGTGCTGGATATGATTGGCAAAGCAATAAAAGACCCGTTTGAAGCAGTGGGAGCTTTGGCAGGACATGTTTTAGGAAAAATAGAACATTTAAATGATAGAATGCGTATGGTTATTGGGGATTTACAGGAGATAGCGAAAAATATTGGAGTTAAGGAGTTAAGGAGTGTGGCGGAAGCAATTGAGGCTGTAAGGAAAAAGACATTGTTTTATGTGAACGATAAGTTAAGGGATGTAAGGGCAGAAATGAGAAAAATTAGCGCAATGTTAACAAAAGAATTGAGCGAAACAAGCTATTTTATAAGGCAAACACTTTATGACTATCATAAGTATGATTATCTTGTTAAATTTGCAGAGTTAAAGAAATACAACGCAATTACACCCATTCCCTATTTTCCTATCATTAATCTTTGGAGGTAGTCATGCCTAATGGCACAGGGCTTTTAGAGCTTGGCGCAATGATGAAGACTTCTTTAGAGCCAAGCATGCGAGAAACTATCAGTGTTTTGGATAAAGAAGTAGATGAACGGTTTAACAAGGCTTATGTAGCACTAGTAGAGTATTTCATAAATAAATATAAAGGAATGAAAGAATATGAAAAGAAGAGTGAAGCAGAGATAAGGGAGATTGCGGAGGCGGAGGCAAAGAAATGGCTGGAGCAGAACAGGGCAACGGCTTGGGTAATGAATACGGTTTTATATGTCTTTTCTTTTCTTGCGCATGCGCTGGGGTTTGCATTAGGTGTCTTGGATAACGCAAGGGAAAAAGGAGCAATTGAGGCAAACAGAGTTAACCCTGTGCGGCTGGCAGACATAAGCGTGCTCATACATTTATATTTCAGAGGCAAGTTAAGTTTTGAAGAGTTAAAAAACCTAGCTAGAAAATTAGGGTTTGATGAAAAAGAAACAGAAAAAATTGTTGAAGCAAGTAAACCTTTATTAACACCAGAACGCTTGATGGAATTGTGGAGAAGGGAGGCAATTACGCCCGATTTATTGGAGAAAGAGCTAAAGAAGCATGGATATAGTGAAGACCAGATAGGCGCTCTTTTAGAGACAGCGACAAATTTATTAAGTGCGGATGTGGTGCGGGCGTTATGGCTTAGGGGGGAAATTGACACAGAATTACATGACACATTTCTTAGAAAATTAGGATATACGCAGGAACAGGTAGAGCTTTTAAAGAAGCTTTATTATTACATTCCTTCCATACCCGACCTAATCCGTTTGGCTGTCCGTGAGGCTTTTTCGGCAGAGGCAATTGAAAAATTCAGGCTGCATGAGGATTACCCAAAAGAGTTTGAAGAATGGGCAATGAAACAAGGGCTTTCCCCTTATTGGTGTAGGGCTTATTGGGCGGCGCATTGGGAATTGCCTTCTTTGACTATGGGTTATGAAATGCTGCATAGGCGGATAATTAGCCGTGAAGAGCTTGAGCTTCTTATGCGGATGCAGGATATAAGCCCGTTTTGGAGGGATAAGTTAATTAAATTGAGTTATGCGCCATATACACGTGTAGATGTGCGTAGGATGTATCGGGAGGGTGTGATTAGTGAAAAGGAAGTTTATGAAACATATCTTGATTTAGGTTATGATGATGAGCATGCAAAGAATTTGACGGAATGGACGATAAGGGAGGCAACCAGTGACGAAAGAAAGTTGATTGAAAAGATAGTAAGTGAAATGATTGAACAATATGGCATAAGTGAAGAAGAGGCTATAAAAACATTGGTTGATGCAGGATATAGAAAGGAAGTAGCGGAATTGAAGGTGCAAGTGATGATTTTAAAAAGGCATAATGATTGGTTAAATAAGGTGAAGAATAGAATTAAGAAATTGTATTTAATAGGTATATATGACGAAGATAAGGCAGCAGCAGAATTAAATAAATTGAATGTGCCAGCAAGGGAAGTGTCGGCGTTGTTGTATTTGTGGGAGCTTGAGAAAGAAACGAGTGTTAGGAGATTATCGGAGCATGACTTAGAAGAGGCATATAAGTATAACATAATTAGTTATGATAAATTTATTGAAGAGTTAAAGCACCTTGGATATACAGAGGATGACGCAAAAATTAAAGCTGATACATTAAGAGCAAGGAGGTAGTTATGGAGGAATATGACAAAAGAATGCAGAATATTAGGAAAGTTATTAATGCGACAAAGAAACTAAGTAAGCTAATCAAGGAAGGAAAGGAGGGTGAAAAGAGTGAAAGGAAGAAAAAAGCTGGCAAGCACACTAAGGCTTAAAAGAGAATATGAAAGATGTCAAAGAGAAAGTATCTGGATTAGGCAAACTAAACAAGAGTGTCCTTTTGATAATTATAAAAGAGCTTTACAAATGTGGGAGTTAATGCTTAAGGGAAAAATGGAGAGACTTAAAAAAGAATTGAGGGAAAGGGGAATTGAGGTATGAGAGCGCCTAGCGCTGTGGGTGAATATATATTTCAGAATTTGTTAAAGCGGAAATATGCGGTAGTTATTGTAGATAAAGCAAAAAAGATTTATGGATGGGAGTTTTTTGACTTTCTTAGCGAGGCATGTAATAGAGCGGCAGAGCTTGCAAAAAATTATGAAGGAAAAAGAATAATTGTTTTAGAAGCAAAAGAGGTAATGGAGCATGCAAGGATATAAAAAGATTTCAATATTTGACTTAATTATTATGGCTTTGACAGTGTTTGGGGAGGCAAGTATATGTGCGGATTATGAACAGGTTAAGGTGGCGTGGGTTATATTGAACAGGGCGGAAAAGATGAAGTGGAATATAGCAAGAGTGTGTTTCACTCCTTGGCATTTTAGCTGCTGGAGGCAAAACAAATATTTGTGGCGTTTTGTTATTGAGGTTGTTTTTGGGGAAGGGAAGGAATGGAGTTATGAATGGAAAGAGTTTGCAAGATGTTTGAATAATTGTATTATCGCAATTATGGAAAGAGATGAAGGCAGGCAGTGGGGAGGGCTTTATTACCATGATAAATCAATTCCTAAACCCGATGATTGGGATTTTGCGGAATTAATTGAGGAAACAAGATATTTTAAATTTTATAAACAAAAGGAGGTGAAAAAGGGATGAAAAAGTTATTAGCTAACATTTTAATTAACATGTTGACTGTCGTTACTCCTGAAATAAGAAAGGCAATTTGTGAAGCATTGATGGCTTTAAGAGAAAGAGCAAAGCAGACTGCTAATCCATGGGATGACATATTTGTGGATATTTTAATTAGAATAATGGCTTGCGAGGAAAAATAGGTGAAATATACGAGAAAGGATTTAATTAGGAAATGGAAAATGGTGGATAAGCGGATTGAGGAAAGTGTATGTTTGTTAAAATGGCTGGCAGATAGGTATGAAACAAAGCCAGAAAAGCAGGAGCAGGTAAAGAAATTTGCAGACGTGCTTGAGGAATTTTACATAGCAATGCATACCTTTTGGAAAACATATTGTTAAGGGGTTGACAAGTGGGGGTAGGGTGATTATAATATAAATGGAGGTAGCGGAGCGGTGCAGAGGAAGGGGATAAAAAATATAAAGAATTTTTGGGAAAGGAAAAAATCCCCTTCCTCTGCATATTCCCCAAGTCGCAACACAAAGCGGCTTGGGGATTTTTATTTTTGAGGGAGGTAAGGAAGCATGAAAGCATCAGTGTTTCAAAAAGGAAAAAGTATTTGTTACGCACTAGCACCAAAAGATATAGCAATTGAAGGATTGGAAGGATTGAAAGATTGGAAATATAAAGGAAGGCAAAACGAGCCAAAGGAAATATTGAAGCAAGCATTTACTAAAAAATTTCATCATTATATTTTTGTTATTGACGGAAGGGTTGAAAAAGTCTTGGTTTAAGGGAGGGAAAGATGGATGCAAGAGAAAAATTAATCATGTTAATGAAAAAAAAGGCAGAAGAAATTAAAAAAAGAGTAGGACGGAATATTTATTTTTCGAGAGATGACAAAAAGGAGATTTTACGTTGGGATTTAGTTATAGCACGGGAAGTATGGGAAAAAATAAAAACAAATGTTTTTGTGTTTAAACAAGGCGGTCTTTCGTCGTATGTTTGTCCTTTTTGCATTTATTATGAAATACTACATTGGGATAGGGCGGATATCGAAAGGTGCGAAATGTGTGGATATGGCGCAAGGCACGGGTGCTGTTTTTACGAGGATAGCGATTATCGTAGGATATACGATAAAATGATACCAGCAATAGTGTTTAGCAATAGATGGTATAAAAAAGTTATAAAAGAAATAGAAGAAGAAGCAGCTATAGAAAAGTATAAGGAAGGTGTCAAAAAAGCTGTATTTAAAAATTTTTGGCATGAATGGGCAGCTAAAGCAGGTAAAGTATTTCAAAGATTAAAGAGGGAGAGGGAAAATGAAGGAGAAGATTAAAGCAAAGATAATTGGATTAATAACAGTAAGTCGTTGTAAAACATTAAACAAAGTGGTGGAGATTTATTTAAGCTCAGAGGATATTTTAGACTTTGCAGATAAATTGAAGGATTTTAACATTACACAGCTAGCGCTTGCGGTGTCTGTTTCAGGAAATGGCAAGGCTAGACATACCATTGCCTAATTTTAGGGTAAAAATAAATGCCTAGAAAGCCTGCTTATTTACCATATATTGGAGCGTTAAGGAAAATGACCATTACGTTGTTTAGGAAGGGTTATACACGGACAAGGATATATAATGAATTTATTAAAGGTAAGCCTTGGGGGATGGCAAAAAAGACATTTCTTGACCTTTCTAGGGAATGGATTGGTGTGGAAAAAATGAAAGATGTATATCGTTTTGTGCCAAAGCATTTTAGATATAGTGAAGACCTTTATGTCCCAAGTAGTTTTAAGTTTAAACAGAAATACCAGCATGTTATAGAAATTGACGCAATAGACAGAGAATTGGGAGAGCCAGTTAAAAGGTATTGTCAGATTGCATCATCTACAAGATTATCCCCTGTTTTTGTTGAAGACAAGGTGGCAGAGCATATAGATAAATTAATTGAAAGTGAGCCATACTTGGAAGTAACAGATTGGAGAATAAAAGGATTGGTAAAGAGTGCATGATTTTTGAAAAAAGGCATAAACCGCATTACCTAAAGGAAAATAAAAGCTGCTGGCATCCGAAACATTGGTTTTTCTTTGACATAGAGACAGAGCCAATTGATATTAATCAAAAAACCCAAACGCATACTTTTAGGTTGTGTTGCGCTGAATTATGCTATTTTAACTTAGATAAAAGAGAAAAGGGAATTCAACCACTTTTATTTAAAGGGCCGTTTAAAATTGCTGAATTCCTAGACAAAACAACCAAAAAATACTCTCCTCTATTCTGCGCATCACTCAATCTTTCTTATGATATTTTAACTAGTCATTTATTTTTCTTTTTGACAGAATTAGGCTGGAAAACAGAAAAATTTTGGTGCGGCGATAGGCGGGTAATTGTTCAATTTAAGAAAAAGAAAAGGGTTTTGTGGTTTTTGGATATATCAAATTGGTTAAGGGGGAGTGTAAAACAGATTGGCAAACTGGTAGGGCTGGAAAAGCTCAGTGTGGATTTTAATAATGTGTCGGAAAAGGAATTAATCAAATATTGCAGGCGGGATGTAGAAATTATAAGAGAAGGCATGTGGTTTTGGCTTAATTTTATAAAGGAAAATGACTTAGGGAGATTTGCGTTCACATTGGCAGGACAGGCTTTTAATGCTTTGAGGCATAGGTTTATGACAGAAGAAATAGTTATACATGATAATGAAGAGGCAGCAGAATTAGAGCTTGAGGCGTATTTTGGCGGGCGGTGTGAATGTTTTGGTTTAGGTAGATTTAGAGATAAAGAGCTTTTTTATCTGGACGTAAACTCAATGTATCCGTATGTAATGAAAGAATTTGAATATCCCATAAGGCTATATAAAGTAGAACATAACCCATCAATTAATAAGCTTAAATTTCATGTAAATAAACATTGCGTGATTGCACATGTTTTAATATACACAGAAAAACCCATGTTTCCCCTGCGGCTGGAAAATAAGGTTATTTATCCCACAGGGTATTTTTGGACAACCTTAACAACCCCTAGATTAAAACTAGCACTAAAATATGCAAAAATTATCAAGATAGAGAAA
>Ga0164318_10006826_pt1 | contig 11061 bp, 8 predicted proteins | sample GuaBasSedimGuay9_FD_113734 | JGI IMG/M metagenome (GOLD analysis project Ga0164318, IMG submission 113734) | Subseafloor sediment microbial communities from Guaymas Basin, Gulf of California, Mexico - Guay9, Core 4571-4, 0-3 cm | ecosystem: Environmental > Aquatic > Marine > Hydrothermal vents >...
TTCAACAAGATGTTTATATATTTTATGGATCAATGAAGGATAACATCTTATACGGTAGACCTGACGCTACTTTTGAAGAAGTTGTCGATGCCGCTAAAAAAGCTAATATTCATGATTTTATTAACTCTTTAGAAAACGGCTATGATACCTTGGTAGGTGAAAGAGGAGTTAAATTATCTGGTGGACAAAAGCAAAGAGTCAGTATCGCTCGTGTCTTCCTTAAAAATCCACCAATTCTAATTTTAGATGAAGCAACTTCTAGCTTAGATAATGTTACAGAAAAATTAATTCAAAAAGCATTAGATGATCTTAGTGAAGGTAGAACTACTTTAGTAATTGCCCATCGTTTATCAACGATTTCTAACGCTGATGAGATTTTAGTTTTAACTAGTAAAGGTATTACTGAAAGAGGAACACATCAAGAATTAATTAAGAAAAATGGTTATTACGCTAGTTTATATAATGCTAGTATGCAAGTTTAAAAAATATGAAATAGAAGACAATATTTTTATAAATAAGGTTTCTTCTTTATTAAAATTATCACTATCATTGACTAAGCAACAATTATAATGGGATAATTAAAGAAAAAAGGAGAACTATATGAAAATAATTCGTATGTCCGAAATAAAAGGTGAACTAAACAAAAAAGGCTTTCTTACTAAAACCCTAGTAAGGAATAGCAATGTAGCTGTTAGAAATATTATCCTTAATCCTGGTGAGGTTATTAAACCCCATAGTGTAGAAGTTGACGTCTTCTTTTATGTTGTTAAAGGGGAAGGAACAATTATTATAGGCAAGGATGAAAGCTCAGTAATTGAAGGCGACATAGTTATTTGCCCTCCCAATACTGCAATGTCAGTTAAAGCTAATCAAAATCAAGAGTTTTCATTTCTAAATGTAAAAACTCCAAGTTTATAATAAAACAGGAATTCAACAATGAATTCCTGTTTTTATTTCGATTCTATAATTATCTTAGGAGTGCAATAAAAACAAAAGAAGAAAATACCATTATTACAACCTCCTTTAATAGTAAGAGGAAAAACAAAAAAGCAGATTTCTAAATCTGCTTTTTTGTAAGTCGTAAAAAATGATTTCGTATTCTATTGACAATATTGATTCTTTTTTTAATATATGGAGCCTTTTCTTTAGATAATTTCAGTAAAGTGTTGTTCAAATACCTTTACTAATTCTGGGTCAAATTGAGTTCCCTTATTAGCGATTATTTCTTTTAATGCCTCTTCATTTGAAATTGTTTTACGATAAGACCTTTTACCAGTCATTGCATCAAACGCATCAGCTATAGAAATAATTCTCGATTTTAATGGGATGTCTTCTTTCTTAATGCCTCTTGGATATCCTAATCCATCCCATCTTTCATGATGATTCAATACAATATCAGCAATTTCTCTCATCTCATGAGTTGAATTTAATATTCTAAATCCAATCTCTGGATGATTTTTCATAGTATTGTACTCTTCTTCAGTTAATTTTCCTTTTTTATTAATAATTGATATAGGAGTAATAATCTTACCAATATCATGGAGTAACCCAGCCATTTTCACTTCAGCAACATCTTGCATGCTCATATTATTTGCCTTCGCAAATTTTTCACTAATAAGTGATACTCTTCTTGAGTGTACTTCAGAATTTTCATCTTTCTCGTAAAGCGTACTTAAAATTGTTTCAATTGCTCCACTTCTCATTGAAGGAATTTCTAAAAGCTTTTCTCTATACATCAAATCTTCTGCTGTTCGGTAAATGTCTTGTAGATTCTCACTTATATTTGTTTTAGTTTTATACCCGAAAGATATCGATAACTGTATTGATTCAATATTAATTGATTTACTTTTTTTATGTAATTTTTTTATTATCATTTCGGCATCTTTTTCAGCAGTATTTGGCATGACAATAGCAAATTCATCTCCACCAATTCTAGCAATCAAGTTATTTTTATCACATGTTTCAGTCATTATTTTTGCAGCTGAAATCAACAATTCATCTCCAGAGTCATGTCCAAAAGCATCATTTATCAGTTTTAATCCATTTATATCTGCCATTACTATTGTTATTGGAAGATTTTCTTCGATATCAAGTAGTTTTAAGTTTTCTTCGTAGTATCTGCGGTTATATAATCCTGTTAGAAAATCATTGTTTGCTTCATAATTCAATTGTATTTCTTGCAACTTTAAGTCAGTTATATCAATAAAACTAATAATTATTTCCTTTAAATTATTGTTGTCATCCATAATTGGGATTCCACTTACAGAGAACCAAATCAAATCATCTGAATGCTGCATAAGTAATCCAACAACCAGATTTTTTATTTGCCTTCTTGTCGAAATCATCAAATTAACAGGATTCTCTTCTAATGGAAGTATTTCGCCATTCTCTTTGAAAAATTTCCAAGTATGATCTGTTACCTTTTTCCCTTTAAGGGTCTCACTTAAACTCCCTAATAATTCAGTTGCTTTCTCATTGACCATTGTGATTGAAGTATCTATATCACGTATAACTATACCGACATTTATACTGTTTACTAACTCCCGATATCTTTTTTCACTAATATGTAATATTTCTTCAGTTTGTCTTCTTTCAGTAACATCTTCTCCTGAACATAACATTCCTGTTATTTCTCTATTTGATCCGTATACGATAGTATTGTTCCAAAAAATTACTTTTTCTTTCCCTTTGAAAGTAATAATTTTGTTCTCATAACTATCTAAAATATTCGTATTATTTTTGAAAACATTTTTGAAAACATTTTCTATTTCTTGTTTATCCTTATCTAGAATAAAGTTATCAAGCCAGCTCACACCAATTATTTCATCTTTTGTTGCTTCTAAAATTTCACAACCTTTTTTGTTAATAAGAGAAATTTTCCCATTATTATCTATAATCATCAACATTACTCCAGCAATATCTAAATACATTTCAGCAACGTACTTCTCGTATTTAATTATATTCTCCGAATTTTTTTGTTCTGTAATATTTCTAAAAGAAACAATAGCTCCCTCAAGTATTTTATTTTTATATTTTGGTCTTGAAGTAAATACTACAGGAACAGGTGTTCCATCTTTTTTCCATAAAACATCATCTATATTATGATAATTATTACCGTCATTTAATGTTTTACGCATAGAACAAGATTGAATAGGATTATCTGTTCCATCTGTTTTTTTATAATGAATTAAATTATGAATATTCTTTCCAATAACCTCTTCCTCGTTATCGTATCCTAATAAACTTAAGAAAGTTTGGTTTACAAAAATACAGTTTTCTTTTAAATCAACTCCATAGATACCTTCGGCTGTTAAATTTAAAATTATTTTCGTTTCTTTTTCTTTCTCTATTAAAATATTTTCTAGTTTTTCTTTTAATAATATTTCCTTTTCTAATTTTTCTTTTGAAGTTAAAGTTAAATTAAGGTCATCAATCAATCTATTAAATGAAATTGTAAGTTTTCCAATTTCATCTTTAGTGATTTTTGTTTCTTTCTTTACTAAACCACCTTTTCCTACCTCTTCTATATATTTGTTAAGTTCTTTGAGAGGCTTACTAAATAATTCTCCTACAAATAAAGCAGCAATTGAGATTAGACTCAAGATTCCAAAACTTATAAGAGATACATTAATTATTGTATATCGCAGTTCACTTAAGGCTACTTGTTTATCAACTAAATATAAAACAGACCATCCTTCTCCTAAATTGCCTTTTGTATGATCAATCGATTCGTAACTTCCTCCAAAACTTACCGAATCATACGAATAAGTAATATCTATTGGCGCGATAGCGACAAATTTTTTTATATCATCTATATCCATTTCACTACTAATATCTGTTCTCTCACCTAAATACGGAATAATATCTTCTGATATACTCTTAGATAAGGGTTCAATGTTTTCACCGTTAACTATTAATCCTAAAGTTCTAACAATTAAATACTCACCTTCATTATTTAAATCCTGAAATTTAGAAACAGAATTTTTTAAGATATCCGAAATATTATAATTACTTTTAATTATACCAATAATCTCTCCTTGATCATCATATATAGGAACCACTATTCCTAAAACATACCCTTCAACACTTGTATCGAATCCTCTATCATCTAAATAGACTAAACCTTCCCCATCATTAAAAGAACCTTGCCACCAGTATTTTTCAAAATGAGCAAGTGTTGTAAGTTTTTTGGTAGTAGAAATCATAACTCCATATTTATTAGTTAAAAATATTTCTCCATAAAGATCAGGGAAACTAGTTTGTTGGGAAATCAAATAAGATGCTACATCATTTTCCATTCTCGTTTTAATGAATGGATCATTTATGTCATTAGTATTCATCCAAGTATCATTTAAATCATCTATATAATCATTTCTTTCAGATATAGTATAAGAAGAAAACTCTTCATTACTTTGTTCCAAAGAGTCTTTAATAACATCGGCACTAGCTAAAGTTGTAGTTAATCTTATTAACTCAAGTAATTCATTTTCTACTGATTCAGAAATGTAAACTGCATTTTCTTCATTGTTTTGTAGTTTCATCTCTGTTAAAACTGATTTATTAACAAGATAATACGAAAAGACTCCTATTGATAGTGAAATAGCGCCTAATGTAATGATCGAAAGAAATAACTTGTATTTAAGTTTCATAAAATCAATCCCACCTATTTTTTTAGCAACACATAATACCCAAACACATTAACAAAATTTAAAAGATTTTATAACAATTTAGTAAAAGTGTAATTTATTTAATGATAAATATAATTCAATTCTTTTTACCCCTTATTTAGATATCACGTTATATACCTAGTTTCATTTTACCATAGCTATCGTAAAGAATAAATTACTATTATTAAATAGATAATGTAAGATAGCGAAGGAAAAGTAAAAAATAGTAAATGGACTAAACAAAATACTTGAATTTCAGTTATATCATTTTATTGTATAATATTTTGTTAGAAATTATTGAATATTTAATTTTTGTTATTTATTCTATGTAAAATTATTATACATTGATTATCGTCTTCAGTTATTTCGTAATTATCAATAAGCGTTCCAAGAGCATCTAAAGAATTAACATGCCCAATATCATTTGATAATTCCCAACCATACTCTTCTAATTCAATATCTCTAAAACAATTAAACTCATTTTTAAATTTCTTTAATAAAGACTTTTCTTTAATATGAACTACTACTTTTATTTTTGTTTCTTCTTTTGTAATATCCATAAAAGTATCTATTTTACGATAATCATTTTCTAATAAATAATCAATAATTTCTTCAATAATTTTTGCACTTTTCATATTCTCATGTAGTGGCATGATAATCTCTCCTTTTTAATGTTTGAATTAAAGTTAACATTATGACCGCTGTGAAAGCAGCTGCGAACCCATTACTATATAATAATACTCCTCCATGGAGTTGTCCTAAGCTTATAGCGATAGGAAGATGTAACATTCCTGATAATACTCCTACTATCACTCCATATTCACCACTTAGTGGTGCTAAAGCTGAGGCAAAGATTATTGCGAGTACTAAAATAATACTTAATTCCATATTAAAAATTAATATCATTATTAATACCCCAATCATTGGTGGTAAAACATTTCTTGGATGCTTTCCAAAAGCACTAAAGCCAACTATTGTTAGTAATCCTCCAAAGACTGGTCCATTCATATGAACATTTAATATTAAAATTATTAATAATGCAGCAAGACCTGTAATACCAATATTTATCATTGTTAAAGGTTGATTATTATTTCTTGTAAAATCAGTAACTGCTCTACCACTTAGTTTTAAAATCTTAAAATAATCTTTTATTGGTTTTTGATTATAATATAACCCTACAAAAATAAAAATTAAACAAATCACAATATATAAATATAAAAGAGTAATATGCTGAGAATTTGTATAAATTAAATTAGTTGAATAATCAATATTTAATAATTTAAAAATACTAAAATATCCAAAAGTTAATATCCCTCCAGCAAATCCAACATTATATAAATTATAACCTTGATGAAAGGTTATAACATGAGTAGATATTTCAACAATTAAAAATCCTGAAAGAACACCAATAAATGCACCTAAGGGGATACTATATATTAATGGTATTCCAATCCCAAACATTAATACACTCGATACAGGGCTTAGCCCTGTAGAAAATAAAAAGACAATAATAACACTTTTTAAAGAAATATGTTTATATTTAGAATACAACAATACTCCTAAAAAGATAATTGATACATTAAGAATATTTTTACCAAAAAAGGCGAAACCTCCAATTGTTAATATTCCAGCAAAAATTGATCCTGTAACTCTTAAATCTAATCTTTTAATAATAAAATAACTTAAAAGCATTAATGTTCCTGAATTAAATAATGCAGGTCCTATTCCTCCTACTGATACGTAATCTGTTAATAAGATACTTTCACTAGTAATAATCTTTCCATATCCTTTTAAAAGCTCTGGAAAAGGTTGAAGAAATAATGATAATATAATAAAACTAATTGATAAATATGGTACTAGCATATTATGTAAGATTGTTTTCCTCATTAGACCACTCCTTTAAAATATATATAATTTAAATATCTTCTATAGTATTACCTTCTAATCTGTTAATAATTTGTTTGAAAATTAAATACCTATATTTTTTTATTAAATCCATATTCATAAATAATCATATTAGTTACCTTCTTATAAATTATAGTATCATATTTTGTTTGATGCTAACATCAAATATGCAAATTAGTAGTTTTTGTTCGATGTACACTTTCAAATTACAATAAGACATTTTCAAATTTGAAAGTGTCTTATATACTATATTCATTTTCTTTTAGATTATTCTTCTATCTTTCTTATATGTTTTTTATACATGCTACCTGTATATTTATATATCCCATTATTTGTTAATTGTGATACCATATAACACATTGGTATTTTATTATCTTTAGAAACTTCTAAAAGGTGTTTCTCTGAAAAATTAATTGAAATATCATTTAAAATGTTTTCTGGGACCATATTAGTGTAAGCAAACTTATCAGCTCGATCTTCTTGTTCTTTAGTCCCTTCTACAATTACTTTAGATTTTCCTTGATTAAAGTCACTTTTTACATGTCCTAATTCATGAAATAGTGAATACACTAGTCCATCTACTCTTTTATTAAATGTAGAAATATAAACAGCTGGTTTCCCTTTATATATTTTAAAAGCTCCTCTTATACCGCTTGTAGGTAATCCTTCTTCTAAAACAAAATATATTCCATTTTTATTCATTAATTCTTTTATATATTGTATTTCAATTTTTCCTTCTGTATATACATAATTGTTTATAGCTTTTATAACTTCTTTTAAATTTGATTTATTGTAATCTTCTACTATTTGCCCTTTAGCAAGTTCATCACATCTAGCTATCCATAAAGCTGTTAATTCTTTTTTATTTAGTGTCTTCTTATATAATATACTATCAGTATTATTTAATACTTCGAAATTTCTAAACTTTAAAAATTTTAATATATCAACTGCATTTTGATAAACATTTGTAATATCTTTGAATTTAATCCATCCATTTTTCTTAAGTTCATTAATTTTAAATTTCTTTAAATATTCTTTGATTCCAACTTCACTTTTAAATTTTTCATTTAAGTACTCTACTACTTTTCTTTTATTTTCTATACTTGCAATAAAATTAATATCAATATCTGTAAGAATTGATATTGCATATATTAAATCAGTTGATAAATCAGCTTTATTATTTAGAATTCTATTCATATGTTTTTGTGATATTCCAAGTTGCATTGCAAATTGAGTTTGTGTTATTCCTTCAAACTCTAAATAGTCTTTTAAATACGTTCCTAATCCTGTCATAATTTTCACGTTCCTTTTCATTAATTATCTTATCTTTTATTTTTTTAATATTACTTATTATATTTTTTTATAATGATTACTTATTTCATTTAGATCTAATTCAACTACATCAATAAATTCATATCCGATTTCATTAATTGGTTTAAACTCTAATCTATACTGTTTGTTAATTCTAGCTGAAAATATACTTTTTGTATCTCCAATAAGCTTTTCAAATCGATATATTCTCCATATGCTTGATATCATTAATGCGTGCAACGATTTGTGGTTTAAAAGTATTTCTTCTAGTTTACAGATGTTTTCAAGTTCTTTATTCTTGTGTTTCCTCTTCAGTTTAGTAATACTCTTTTTGTATGAAGAAGTCTTATTTATTATCATGAGATCACCTACTCGTTTACTAATTAATCATATTATAACTTATCAGGTAATAATATGTCAATAGATTTAAAAAAAAGAAAACACCTTGCTATTAATGAACAAGGTATTTGTATTATTCTTCATTATTCAATCTTTAAATCACTCAATAAATGACCTATATATATACTTACAAACAATAATAATTGTTTTATATCAAATATTATCAAAATCTTAACTTAATTACTATTATACTTTAAACTCCGTTCAACAACCCATTCTATTATTTGTACAAATAAAAGTAACAATATAGTCCACGCGAATACACCGGTAAAATCTAAATTTACTTTATTCATATAGATTGTACGTCCTATTGATACCTTTGTTTGTGCGATATATTCTGCGACAACTAATACTTTAAATCCTAGTCCAACCGCATCAATTAATGCGCTTCGTAAGAAAGGTATACTTAATGGTATATATACTTTTTTAACAACAACTTTATTCACATTATCTGTATCAAGTCTTAAGATATCAATTAAGGATTGATCGATATTTTTGATTCCATCTAATTCTGCTTGATAAATAATTGGAACTATAAGTAATAACGAGATAATATATAACGTTATAACGTTCCCAAAAATAATTAAAACAACAACAATAATTGAAATAACTGGTAAAGTTCTTATTGTAACAATAATTGGTTTGAAGAATGATTCAATTTTATCATTTGTACCACTTAATAATCCGAATGTAACTCCTAATACTGTTGCCATAATTAATGATAAAAATAAGCGACCTAAACTTGTAAATAATATTATATATGTTTCTTTCTCACAAAACATTGTTAAAATACGTTGTAATACACTGTTTGGTGTAGGCATTAATGTAGGATTATTTACGCTAATAGAATAAAGTTGCCAAATAATAAATAATAAAACAATAGACGCCGTAGAAAATAAAATGTTATGAGCTGGTTTAGTTTTCATATTACTCTCCTGAATAATAGAATGTATCTCCTGGTAGATTTCCACCTATTAAAGCTGGATTAAGTTCTATTATATATGTAAAATATATTTCTAAAGCATCTTTTGATTCTAATGCATTAAGATATGATAAATTCGAACGAGGAATCGCTGAAATTAAAACTCCTAAAGGAAATCCATAATCCAAATCTACTGCCATTTGGGCAACCTCATTTGGATTACTATTCGCTTCATCAATACTATTTTCAACCGCAGTTAAATAAGCATTAACAATATTTGTATCTAAATCACTTTTCACAAAGATTCCTGCCATTGGATAACTTAATGAACCAGTAACTATTTCCCACTCATGTTGTAAATCAATCACATTTAAACTATCCCCTAATTTAGTTGGTAGTCCTAGAACACTTAGTGCCGGTTCTGCCATAAGAACTATTTTGGTATTATCAGTTAAAATTTCTGCTTGTGCTTGTGAGACACTATCAACATAAGTAATCGTTGGTGCAGTAGTAAAGATATGATTATCTAAAATAGTTTGTAAGACAATATCCGGAGTTGCATTTTGTCCAAAAGCAATAATTTCTTTTCCATCTAAATCATCTAGAGTAAAAGTATCATATCCCGTACTTGCTAAATATAAGTTACCCCAAACAACTGTACCTGCAAACTGATAATCAAGTCCAGTAGAAATTAATTTTGCTCCTAAATTTGTTGGTGCATAAATAATATCATGTGATCCACTTCCAAAAGCAGCTACAAGTGGATCTGTTCCGTAAACGGAATCAATCTCATATGTTATGTTATCTCCCAAACTAGGAAGCGTACTTTCCATGTATGTTTGAGCTAAAGCTGGTGTTCCGATAGGTGCCATAATTTTTAAATGAACTAACTCTTTTTCTTCTTGGATATCTTTACAAGCTGTTAATCCGAAAACCAGTATAAATAACGCAATAATACTTAATATTTTTTTCATTATAAACCTCTCTCTATTTCTCGATTTTGTCACTTTATTATACCCTAAATTTATGGTAGTTTGCGTAACATGTGTTACCATATTAGCTTTTTTTTACTTTTTTTTATTTATATGTTAATAATATCCACTTACCAACAATTATTCTTAAAAAGATATAGACATTCACTATTGTTATTTAAACAAATAATATCCTATGATAAAATCATTGTGTATACTTATATCTTACATGGTATAATGAAGTACTTAATATTTAATAAAGGTATTAATTGTTTAAAGACATAGAAAGTTAAATCTTTTATACCTACACTAATGTTATACAAGGAGAATAAATATGAAAAAAAATATATACATCTCATATATTCATTCAGATTCAATGAACTTTAAATTTAAAATTATGGATAAATTTAAAGGGAGAAAATATAAATACTCTAGCGAAGATATTAATTTAACTTCGAACACTGAAGCATCTTTATTAAAACTAGAAAAAAAGATTTCTCATATGGATGTTACTATCATTTTAATATCAAAAAATATTTTAAGTAGTAATCGTCTTCCACTTGAAGTTAAATATTCATTAAATAATACATTCTCACATTCAACCAAAGGTGTTATAGGAGTCGTTATTCCTGATATAGGTAATGACTATAGTTATATTATGAAAAAGGGTCCTAAAGGCATTTGGGGAGTTAATAAAAGTAAATTACCTTCTATCATTTCTTCTAATATTCATAATGAGGTTATCCTTCAAAACAAAAATAATATTAACTATGATTCATTTATCTCTATTTATCGATGGGAAGACTTTATTAGAGACTTTGATAATTGTGTGAATATTGCTTATGAAAAAGCAAATGAATATCTAAGTGAATACAAAATAACTAAA
>Ga0164318_10006827_pt1 | contig 11061 bp, 14 predicted proteins | sample GuaBasSedimGuay9_FD_113734 | JGI IMG/M metagenome (GOLD analysis project Ga0164318, IMG submission 113734) | Subseafloor sediment microbial communities from Guaymas Basin, Gulf of California, Mexico - Guay9, Core 4571-4, 0-3 cm | ecosystem: Environmental > Aquatic > Marine > Hydrothermal vents...
GTTCTGCGCATTCTAGATGGAAGAAGAGGCATGAATTCTTCGATAGTAAGCTTCTGCAATTCTTCAAGACTAAGGCCACGGTATGCAAATTCTTTCTTTTTAATCTCAATTTTTTTCCTCTTTGCTTTTCTTCTACTTCTTGCAGAACTTCCAAATTTTTTTGATGCCATACTTATTTCCTCCCAGTTCTTTTTGCTGCGATACTTCCAACTTTTCTACCTGGTGATGCACCACGTTTTATTGACGATGGTTTACCAACATGTTGATGTGCACCTCCGCCATGAGGATGTGCAACAGGGTTCATTGCAACACCACGTACGACAGGGTATAATTTTCCTCGAGTTCGATAAGCATGATATTTTTTACCTGCTTTTACAAAAGGTTTGTCTTTTCTCCCACCACCCGCGGCAATTCCAATTGTTGCACGGCAACTTGAGTCAACTGCTTTGAATCGGCCTGATGGGAGTTGAATAACAGTACGCTTTTTATCATGTGATGCAACTGTAGCAGTAGTTCCACCAGCACGTACGAGTTTTCCACCATCGCCTGGCGAAATTTCTACATTATAAATGGGAGTACCTTCAGGGATGCTACCAAGAGGTAAAACGTTTCCAACTCTAACATCTTGCTTATCCTCAGAAAATTTAATTTTGTCTCCAATTTTTACTCCTTCAGGAGCAAGTATGAGAACCTTTGTGTTATCGTCCATTTTTATGGAAGCAAGAGGAGTTGTACGCCCAGGATCATGAAAAATATCTTCAACTATACCTTCTTTTTTATTTCTATCCTGATGGTATTTAATCTTCCCTTTGTATCTGTGTGATGGAATTCCAAAACGACCGTTTACTCGGCCTCGTCTTTGTTGAATTAATCTTTTTCCCATATTTTTACCTCTAGAATATTCCAATCCTCATTCCAATGTCTTCGGCTTTGAATTCAGGCATAAATATAACAATTGCATGTTTCCCTGTTTTTGTAATTCTTGTTTTTACTTGTTTTACTTTTACTTCGAACATGTTCTCTATTGCATCTTTGATCATTTTTTTATTTGCGTCTCTTTTGACTACAAATTCAAGAGCGTTGTTTTTATCCATGAAATTCATGGTTTTTTCTGTAACATAAGGATGATAAATTATATCATAAGGATCCATCTATTTTGCACCCCCTATCTCTTTAATGGCAGATTCAGTAAAGATTGTAAGACGACCAGCATCCCCACCAGGTGCAATATGTTCTATATTAATTTGGCTTGGCTTAACAATATCAACTCCAGTTAGATTTCTCGAGCTTTTTAAAACATCATCTTTTGTAGTAACAATAAGAATGGATTTTGGTGTCCTGTATTTGCGCCCTCTCATCTTGCCTCTTCCAGCACGTATGTGTTTACCATTTTCTGCACGAAGAACATCATCATAAACCCCAATTTTTTCAAGAACAGTTATTACATCTTTTGTCTTTTTAATCGTTTCAAATTTATCATCAACTATGACTGGCAGGGTTGTCTTTTCATCAAATTTATGCCCACGTTTTATAACGATCTCTTTATTTGCTGTGGCAGCTATTGCTGAGTTTTTAGCTAATTGTTTTTCCTTTTTATTCATCTTTTCTTTCCAATTGCGTTCTGGTTTTGGCGGATGAGCGCGCCTTCCACCAACAACACACGGTGCCAATGCTGCTCGGTTGCCTTGGGTAAGTCTTGGAACGCGTGACATACCTCGGCCTTTTCCAACAGATGCTGTTGCATGTTTTGTACCAGCTAAATAATTGGCACCATACGGTTGTCTTTTATTTGAGTGTAATACATTGAATGATTTTCTAATAATATCTGGCCTATACGGCGTATTGAAAACTTCCGGTAAATCTATTTTGTCTTTTGAAGAGCCATCGATTCCATAAATATTTACTTTGACCATTTTTATACCCCTTGTTTACTTGTTGTTGAGATATAGCTTATTTCAGCTTTTTCAACTGTTACACCACGTTGATATCTAATGGCATCTCTCATACTGATCAATCGTTTGGCGGGTCCTGGTATAGAACCATGTAGAAGAATGTATGAATTTTTTACAACACCATAATGTGGAAAACCACCTGCGGGTGTAATCTCTTCTCCTTTTTCACCTATTTTTAAAACACGTTTGTTGTACTCTGTCCTCTGATGATATCCCATTTGACCTGCATTTGGAACTGTTGCTTGTACCCAATTAGGATGCCAAGAACCCTGTGTACCTATCATTCTACGGTGTTTGCTATTTTTATGAGATAGTAATTTAACACCCCATCTTTGCACATGGCCTTGGAAACCTTTGCCCTTTGTGACGGCAATGGTATCAATCATGTCTCCTTCATTAAGCGCTTCGTTGATTTTTACTTCTTTACCAAGTATCCTTTTTGCATACTCAATTTGTTCCTCTATTGTTCCCCCGCCTATTCTAAATTCTCTTATTTCGGGAGTTTTTTTAGGAACTCCAGTGACAAGTTTAGGTTGGGTATAAATTATAACACGTATTTCATCAGCTTCCTTCGCAAAATCCCAGTTTTTCTTTTTTTGTTTTTTTGCCAATGGAAGTTGTTTTGCTAGCTCTGGATCAAGCTTTTCAGCCCATATCTCACCAGTTGTCTGCAGTCCGTTATATGTTTTCTTATATGCTCTAACAGCTGCTACTTTTATTGGTGGTGTTTCAACAACTGAAACAGGCATGATAACTTCTTTTCCAGACGTAGTTGATGTAGGACGATAGTCTACTACAAAAGCATGTGTCATACCTGCCTTATAACCTAAAAATCCTTGGATTTTTGGTTTGTCTAATCCCTCAGGCCAGCTTTTAATATGTGGCGTTTGAGCTTTAGCTCTTTTTCGTGGCGAAAAGCCCATTGATCCTCTTCTTGGATGATGTCTTTTAGGCATAATATACCCTCTATGGTTATTTTATGATTTATTAGATGTATATCCTTATTATCTTCCAAACCGTGACATTTCACAAACCGCCAAAAACAATAGTGTTAGGCTGTTTGATGTCGGGTTTCAAAAATTGAATTGCCCGATAGATGTCTGGTAAGGATTGTGGAGATATGGCATAATAGATACTGTATATAAATGTTATTACTAAAGCAGTAGTTCCGAAAGTAGAATTTTTATCTATAGAAATCTAAAAAATAGATCATATTTTAGAACTTTTCATACAAAAATAAGATGTTTTATAAGGAGAAAAACAACAAAACAACAGATATAATATATAATTTATGAGACTTAAGGAAAAAAGACAGATTATTCAGGATAATCGTTCTAAAAAGTTATTTCAAGAGGATTAATTGAATATTTTCTATTTGTAAATATTATCATGATGGTCAAAATCATCAAATATGATTAGATTTTTATCTTTTTTATATTGAAATACAAGTATGAAATGACCAATATGCACACGTTTCGAATCTTTCATATTATATCTAAGATTTTTGTAATGTTCAATATCTTTAGAATGTATAACCTCATCAATTTTTTTCAGAATCTGATTATATAAATTCTTATCTTTTTTTGATAACTTATTAAGAATTTTTTCTAGATTATTACTTACATCAAAATTATACACTTATTACACCTTTTAACTTGTTGCTTTCCTTAATTCTTCAACAGATTTGTATCGGGTGTATTTTCCTTTACGAATTTTTTCCAATTTTTCAATGTATTCAGGTCTAAGTTCTGGTTCTAAAAAAGCAGATTCATATTTTTCTATGACATATTCAATTGTTTCACTTTTATCTTTAAATCCATATTTTGCTTTTATAATATTAAGAACACGATTTGAACGATCCCTTATATTTATAACGGCTTGTACCATATTATCCCATGTATATATTAGTATATACCACATATATAAATATTTCTTTAAAAATAATCAAATTTCCTCAATTCTTTGGCATTTTTTTACATTTGGAGGTACTTTAAATTAAAAAAGGAATATTAGAATATTCCTGGAATCATTCTCCAGCGTACTTTTTTCATATATTCTTCATATTCTTTGCCATACTGTTTTAGTAAAAGTTTTTCTTCATCAAAAATACTAATTATCATTATTGGAATGGCAATAAACGCAATTAATAGGGCTGAAAGTGAATAAAAGAAAAACGCAAGACCAAATCCAATTATTATCAGAGAGGTATAGTGTGGATGTCTTAAATATTGAAAAATCCCGTCAGTTACTAGTTGTCCTTTGTATATTTTATGCCAAAAGAGTTCCCATTTAAAATATAGAAAACTCCCCAACAGAAAAACAATGAGCCCCACAATAATACTAAGATATCTGTCTATTGGTAATTTCCAAACATCATAAATTGCTGTTAAAGGACCTACCAGAATCATAAGTAAAAGTGGAGAGTAATGTATAATAAAGAGAGCTCTAAGCTCTTTTGGAGGTCTGTAGTCACGAAACATAAAGCGATGCCTTTATACAAATCTAATTCCGCCAGAATCTATTACTATATCTTGTGGCTTAAGAGTATGCTTCGTACTTCTCATTTTCATAACAGATAGTTTTCTTCGGTCCATAGTGGGGTCAAGACTGAGAGTTATAACACCGTCTGCCAGAAACTCCGAGATTCCGTCGCGGGACAATAAATGAGATCCAGAGGGCAGTTCAGAAGTTACAATTGATGTGGCTGTTGAAGATTCAAGAGCATTCATAATATAAAGAAGATGCAATCGTCTGGTCGGCAGATTTACGTTATCCGAATAATCGTCATGTATAGCCATGTTGCTTGTATCTATGTTTAAATCTTCGGGATTTCTGATGTAAATGGGCATTTCAGATAAAGGTGTAATTGAATCAAGTACTATTCTATCATACTCTCCTGTTAATATCTCGTTTGTCATTGTTTCGTAGATTAATTTTTGATTGATGTTTAAAAACATAAATTTGACAAGGTTTTGTTCAATAGCTGGTTGGAAATCTAATCCTAACTCCTTTGCTTGTGCTAATAGTCCTTCTACCTTTTTGTCAAGTGTTAAAAATAGGCATTTTTCACCATTTTTTACCCCTTCGTAGAGGAACTGGAAACAAAATATGCTCTTTCCACCACCTGGAGGGCCTGAAACTAAAGTTATAGACTTTTTTGGAAGGCCACCTTGTAATATATTGTCTAGCCCCGCAACGCCCGTTCTTATTCTCTCTAGCCTATCGACCTGTAAACTTGACTCGTCCATATTAACAACTAATTTGTATGCATTTGCATGTATATTTATCTTATCTTTTAAATAGTCATTTTTTGAAAGAAATTTAAGATTAATGGATAAATGGACATAATTGTACAGAAATATTTATATATATATTAAAATAAAAATAATATTGAGAACAGTAAAAACAGGCGGTCGTATGAAGACAAAACATCAAAACATCTGGATATGGCTTCAAAACAACAAAGTAATGAAAGCTATATTGGATATGGATGAAGGGATCGTGAAAATATATGATGACAACGACAATCTGATTTTAAAAAGAACAGGATTAAATAAAGTCCAGATAAAACAAGTTGAGAACTATATTTTACAATACGGTGCAAAAAAGCTTAGCAAAAATGCAGAGCCTTTTAAATTTTTATAACTTTGTCCGGGTAAATTTTAATTCCATTATTATTTATTTCCATTAAAACAACTTTTTTCTGATGTTTTCCATATCTCATTTTTAAGATTTCTAATGCATTTTTTCTCATATCATCTTTTTGAACATTATACAACACTACGATTCCATCTGCAAGAAATTCTTCAATTCCTGATTCGCTGTATCTCGTGGGAATTGGATCTGTTTCAGTTATTAAAAATGATGTAGCGCCTGTTTCTTCAAAAAAACTAAACAATTGTTGAAGATAAACCCTATAATTTTTGTCTTTTGTCACAGATGCTGCTATAATTGCACTTAAGGAATCGACAGCAATAACCTCTGGATTAAATTCTTTAGGAATAATTAAAGGCTTAATCTTATAGGATAATTCTGTAGCAGAACCTGATCCACCTATTGATCCAAATTTCATTCTGAGAATGTCAAGTGGATTTATCTTTTGGATAATAAGACTGCCATCGTCAATGTATTTTTGAACATTCCAACCAAAATCTTCCATACTTCGTATAATGCGTTCTTTACTTTCTTCAAAACTAACATACATGCAGTGTCTTCCTTTTGATACGGCATTATAGCAGATTTGTCTACAAAACGTGCTCTTACCTGTCCCGGGTCCACCAGCAACTAATACTGAATTTCCTTTTGGTACGCCCTTTTTTTCAAATAAATCGTCAAATCCATCAATCTCTGTTTTAAGAATCTGTTCTTTTTGATTTTTGTTTATTTGTTTTTCAGCGTTCATTGGCTTTTCACTCACAATTTTTATATTGCTTTCCAACCTATTATCCATATGTTACATTCCATAAAAAACCTTTCTTATTTTACATATTCTTTATTTTGATACAAAACAAAAAATAAGTTTTTCCCAAGTTTAACTTGGTAATTGCCCCAATAGTTTTTTTCTCATCAACCATTCACGGTTTCCAATCGGCTGGCAATCGAAAAACACTTTTTTAGTCATTTGATTTTATACCCGTAAAACAAGCCTTAGACGTTTCCTCCCGGCAATCAATTTCAACTCGCTCACCAGTAATCATATAGAATATCTTTTCAGCCATTTTACATGCATGATCTGCACATCGTTCTAAATATCTTGCAACCATCATATAATGACTACACTGTTCGATGACTTTTGCATCTTCCATCATATAACTAACGCATTCTCGAAATATTGAATATCGAAGCTTATCAACATCGTCTTCTCTTTCTACAAAATCATTAAACTTAGTAATATCCTTTTTTTCAAAGGCAATTAATGCATCATTGATCATACTACAGACAATATCCGACATATGATGGATGCTTACCATTTTTTTAATATGTGAACTCTTACTTAGTCCCTCAACTAATTTAGCTATATCTTTCCCGTATCTTCCAATACGCGTTAGATAGGTAATCATTTTTAGTATACAAGCGATTTCCCGCATATCCTTTGCCATCGGCTGATATAAAGTTATCAACCGAAGTGTTCTATCCTCTATATCATCATCCATATTGGCGAGTTTGCCCTTGTTTGAAAGGACCCAATTTGCAAGTTCAACATCTTGATCCTTCAATGCCTTCACTGATTTCTGAAGCATATCTTTTGAAAGACGCCCCATTTTTATAACATCTTTTTTAGCTTCCCTTAACTCATCATGAAACTTTTCAACCATTTTTTCACCTATCCAAATCGTCCTGTAATATAATTTTCAGTACTTTCTTCATGTGGATTTTCAAATATCTGTTTTGTTTCTCCAAATTCAATTAGTTTTCCAAGATACATATATACTGTATAGTCACTAACACGTGCCGCCTGCTGCATGTTGTGGGTTACAATAACTACTGTATAATTTTTTGATAACTCTCGAATGAGATCTTCAATTTTGGCAGTTGCAATTGGATCTAGAGCACTACATGGTTCATCCATTAAGATAACATCTGGGTTAATAGCTAGAGCTCGAGCAATACATAGACGTTGTTGTTGACCTCCAGAAAGTCCCATAGCGGACTCATTCAATCTATCTTTTACTTCATCCCAGAGAAATGCTTCTTTTAGACTATTTTCAACTATCTCCTCAAGTTTTTTCTTATTTTTCGTCCCGGCAATACGACAGCCATAGGCAATATTTTCATAGATGCTTTTTGGAAAGGGATTTGGTTTTTGAAAAACCATTCCCACTTTTTTTCTAACTTCAACAACATCAGTTTTTTTATCATATATATTATTTCCATCTAGGAACACATTTCCTTCTGTTCGGCATAAAGGAATTATATCATTCATACGATTAAGACAACGAATCAACGTTGATTTACCACAACCAGAAGGACCGATAATAGCAGTAACCTTATTCTCCAAGACAGATACGTTAATATTATACAAAGCCTGTGATTTATCATACCAAAGACTCAGATTTCTAATATTTATTTTGATTTTTCTTTTACTTGTCATATTTTAATCACCATGATTTTTTTTCAAAATTCAACCCTATATTTCTCACGTATAATAATCGCAATTGCATTCATACCTAAAACAACTGCCAGCAACAGAAACGCTGTTGTCCAGGCATTTTGATCAACAGGATAAGCACCGATATACCTAGTTAATTCAAGCAGATGATATGGGAGTGCTTGTATCGGGCTAAACAAATCTGTTGGTACACCTGCACCCATAAAAACAACTGCAGTAAACATTATAGGCGCCGTCTCTCCAGCAGCCCTACCCACGCCTAAAACAGTACCTGTAATTATCCCAGGTAGCGCAGGTGGCAAAACAACTCTTCTTATAGTCTGCCATTTAGTTGCACCTACAGCATAAGACCCCTCACGAAGACTCAGCGGAACACTCCTCAACGCCTCTTCAGATGCTCGTATGATAATAGGCAGAGTAAGAAAACCCATAATTAAAATTCCACTTAACAAGGAAATGCCAAATATTGGAACAAAAAACGCAAGTCCAAAAAGACCATGAACAATAGACGGAATTCCCTGCAAGATGTCTACAGCAATTCTTATGACTTTTACAATTTTTCCTTTTTTTGCATACTCCTGTAAATAAACCGCACATCCAATACCTAACGGTAGAGCAATAAAAACAGTCCCTATCATTATCAAGAGCGTACCAACAAGCGCTGGAAACACACCACCCTTCGTACCATGTCTACTCACATCTTGAGTGAGAAACTCCCAACTGATACCACCTATGCCATTAGATACGATATTACCAACAATAATTACCAATGGATAAAGAATCAAAAGAATTGCAACTGTGAGAAAATAATAAGCAGATGCCTGGCTAGATTTACTAGTAAAATTATACAAAGGTTTCATTGAAAAAGAAGCACTGAGAATCCCTACTATAATGAGAATAATAGAAATAATCATGAACTTAAGTATTGATGCATCAACATCATACGATCTTAAACCATATTGTGGAGGAAACAATGGCATATAATACGCCAATAAAAACACAATAACAACAAATACAATCAAACTTGCTAATTCTTTTTTCTTATGTAATTTGACATACGAATAAAAGAGGAGTATAGAGAGCAATATGGCAATGGTTCCCAGAAGAATTTTTAGAAGCATATCTCCAACATACACTGACATTGCAACAGAGGCGAATCCAATAATGGCAACAAGTGAAGAAAAGACAATTGAAATGATACATATAATTTTTTTAAATTCCCAGTTATCTCGTTTGAATAATTCCTTGAGAAAACCCTTGGAATAACTGTAACCTTTTCGCAGATTCATGTTTTAGCCTCCCTTGAATTTCTTTTCTACTCTTTCTCGAAGTATGTTTGAAGAAATGCTCATGATTGCAACAATTACAAACAGTATTGTGGCACCTGCAAACAATGCATTGACCTGCAGTCCAGTGGCTTCGCCCATATCGCGGACAATAAGAGAAGTAAGTGTTGTTCCCGTGCTTTCAAACATGTCCCATGGAGGGATCGGGATTTTCATTACATTTCCTAAAACAAGTGAAACAGCCATGGTTTCACCAACAGCTCTACCAATTCCAAGTACCACTGCTGCCGATATCCCAGATATTGAGGAAGGCATTGTTACTTTTTTGATGGTTTCCCATTTTGTAGCTCCAAGGGCAAGTGATGCTTCTTTATAGGATCTTGGTACTGCTTTCATTGCATCATCAGACATGCTGATGATTATTGGTAAAGCCATGACTCCAAGGATGAGAGAGCCTGCTAAAAATGAATAACCGGATAGCATGTCAAAACTTACTTGTAGATATCTCACAATCAATACTACTCCTATAAATCCATAAACAATTGATGGAACACCTGCAAGAAGTTCAATAATCGGTTTTAAGATAACACGTAATCGATATGGAGCCAGTTCCGATAAAAAAATTGCACCTAAAATACCAAGCGGGATGGCTATGAGCATTGCACCGATGGTTACAATAATGGTACCAAATATTGCAGCACCAATTCCGTATTGTCCTTCAGATACATTCCAATTTGTACTAAAAATATCCCAGCCCATCTCTTGAAATGCTGGAAATGCTTCTTGAAACAAAAAAAAGAAAATGAAAAAAATAATGAAAATAGATACTGCTGCTACACTAAAGAAAAGATATTTTATTAATTCTTCTTTTAAGGATCGTGGAAGCAGCATTTAGATCGAGTCAACCTTTTGTTTACTTATAGGACTGAAATAAATCCTTCTTCCTCTACGATTGCTTGCCCTTCAGATCCCATGACAAAATCTAGGAATTCTTTCACTGCACCTGTTGGTTCTCCTTTTGTATACATATGTAGAGATCTTGAAATTGGATAGCTTCCATCCTTAATTGTAGCTGCTGAAGGTTTTACTCCGTTTATTTTCAGAGCAGGGGTTTGATCACTGACATATCCAAGACCAACATATCCAATGGCTTTGTTACTTCCTGCTACAGCTTGTTTTACTTCTGAATTTGCTGAGTTAGCCTTATCGGCATTAGTTTCTTCAAGATCTACAATTTCCATAAATGTGTCTCTAGTGCCAGATCCTTCTTCTCTCTCGTTGACAAAAATCTCTTCATCTGGTCCACCCAACGTTTGCCAATTGGAAATTGATCCGTTGTATATTCCCTTGAGCTGATCCAGTGTTATATCTGTTATACCTGCATTATAGATTGTTTTGCTTACAATAACTGCAACACCATCAAGTGCAATAACGTGATCAATAAAGATATCGCCATATTGGTCTATCTCTGATTGTTTTACTTCTCTAGATGCACTTCCAATGTCTGCTTCACCGTTTGCAACTGATTTTATACCCAACGATGATCCACCGCCCGCTACAGTGACTTTTATATCGCTATGGAGTTTATTGAATTCCTCGGCACATGTTTCTGCAACGGGAAGTACTGTTGAAGATCCTTTTATTGTGATCGTGGTTGTTTCTTGTTCTGTGCATCCAGTTAAGAATACAGCACCCAATGCTATACCAACGATTA
>Ga0164318_10006828_pt1 | contig 11061 bp, 8 predicted proteins | sample GuaBasSedimGuay9_FD_113734 | JGI IMG/M metagenome (GOLD analysis project Ga0164318, IMG submission 113734) | Subseafloor sediment microbial communities from Guaymas Basin, Gulf of California, Mexico - Guay9, Core 4571-4, 0-3 cm | ecosystem: Environmental > Aquatic > Marine > Hydrothermal vents >...
AAGAGATAATTTATCATCGGAAAACCAAAATATGGTTGCAATAAATTTATTAGTTATGGAATATAAATTATTTTCAATTGTAATTACATTACCTCTTTTTATAGTTGTTTCTTTTAATATTAAGCCCGCAGTAGAACCTGCTTTAATTTTTTTAAATTCTTTTTGAAACTCTATAATTTTTTCGATTTTAGATTGTATCCTTTGAGGTAAAATAATGACATCTTGTTGAGATAATTCACCTGTTTCCAATCTGCCCACTACTATATCAGTATTTGAAATATTTAATATATCTTGCACAAGATAAAAAGGCGGCAGATCATTATTTGTATCTATTTTTTTAAAGCTATCCAGAGCTTCGGTAAAAGTAGGACCTTTATACCAAGGCATCTTCTCTGATTTATTATAGACATTATCTCCTTTGTATGCTGATATTGGTATATAGTAAATTGGTTCAATATCGAATTTTTTTATGGCTCTGCTGTATTCTTCATAGATAGAATCAAATTTATTTTTATTATAATCTACTAAATCCATTTTGTTAATTAAAACAATAATCTGTTCTATACCAAGCAATTTTAATAAATATGTGTGTCTTAATGTTTGGTCTTTAATACCTTCATAAGCGTCAATAATAACGACTGCAGCATTTGCAGATGATGCGCCTGTAATCATATTTTTGATAAACTCACGATGTCCGGGAGCATCAATAATAACATATTCTCTGTTATCGGTATTGAAAAAAGTTTGAGCTGTATCAATAGTAATGTTTTTGTCTCGTTCCTCTTTCAGATGGTCCATAAGATAAGCGAATTGAAATTCAATGCCTTTTTCTTTGGTTATTTTTTCGACCTCCGCTAATTTATCGGGAGGTAAAGATTTTGTATCATAAAGTAATCTACCTATAAGAGTTGATTTCCCATGATCAACATGTCCTACAATTACGAAACTGAAATGTTCTTTCATACCTCTCCTTTGCTTGCATTTTGAGCAAAATAATAAAATATAATCTCTTTGTCAATACAAAAAATGATTATAATAATACTTGACATATAAGCAAATTTTACTTAATATATTGCAAAAAGGAGTGTTTGATAATGTTTGGTAAAAAAAATGTGAAAATTGATAAAGAAATATACCTACAAATAGAAAAAATAGCTGAAAATAAAGGAATAAAAGATCTAAATATATTCATCGAAACAATTTTAAAAGAATATATAAGTAATTATAATACTGTGGATAATGATAAAATAAGAACTCAATTAGAGAAATTGGGATATGTTTAATATAATCTTCATAGTAGTTGATACATTAAGAAAAGATTTTGCAGATAATAAAAAAGATGAATTTAAAAAAATAGGGTTTCATAAATTTAATAATTTAATAGCGCCATCAAACTGGACAACTCCCTCTCATGCATCTATTTTTACAGGATTGTATTTGAATAAACATAAGGTTCATAATACGAAGTTCATTAAAAATGAAAAAGTTAAGATTACTTCTAATTTAAGTAGTATATTATTATCCAACATATTACGTAATATAGGTTATAACACATTTTTGATTTCTGCTAATATGTTTATTAATCCTTTGTTTGGTTTTAAGGGCTTTGATTTATTTTATGATACTTCTACAATGCCTTTACTTAGTTTATTCTCTGAAGAAGAACTCGTATTTAAAGAAAAAATTAGGGAAACTCTGAAAGATTCTTCTTATTTAAAAAAAATTTATAAATATATTGAGAATAAGAGAATCAAATTGCTTTTAAAGACGCTTTTTGTTAATTTATATAGTCCCTTATATAAAAAAATTGCAAGAAGAAATTGGCCTTATGATAAGGGATTAAAAAAAAGCTTAAAAATATTAAATAAATTTATTAATAATAAGACAGTTAATAACTTTATTTTTATTAATTTGATGGATGTTCATGAACCTTATTTTGATGATGATTATTTATGTAATAAGGGGTTAGTTGAGAATTTGAAAAATGGTTTTTTAGATCCGATTTTAATTAGTAATTGGAAGAATCAGTATGGTAAACAAGTTGATTATGTATTTGATAATTTAATTGATTTTTTCAGAAAACATAAGGATGATGAATATTTAAAGAAGTCTATGATTATTATAACTAGTGATCATGGGCAGATGTTGGGTGAATATAACAGAGTAGGTCATGTATCTTTTTTATATGATGAATTGATAAATGTACCCTTATACATCAAGTTTCCAGAGCATATAGAAGTGAATTTAGTAGAAAAAAATAAAATAATGAGTTTAGTGAATTTTAAAAGATTTATTTTGAATTCACTGAAGCAAAATAAAATAGATATGAAGTTTTTGAGTGATGAATGTGTTTTTTCTGAGAGCTATGGAATAAACATTAATATTCCGGAAGTAAAAAATGAGGTGGAGAAAAAAAATATCGAAAAGATTGACAAATATAAATGTGCCATATATTTTGATACATATAAAGGGATATATAATGTCGAAGATAAATATTTTGAAAGTATTATAAATATTAAAGATAAAACAAATATTGTAGATAAAAATGTAGAAGCTGTTTTATTAGATAAAATAAATAGCTTTTTAGATATATAATATAGCTTAAAATTGTTTATACATTGAATATAATTTTTAAATACCATTTTTTTAAATATTTTATTCCATTATGAAATCTTCTTTTACTGATAGTATTTTTTACAAAAAAATCTTTTAAGCAGTTTCATTATAATCTCCTTTTCAACTTGATATTTTCAATATTTATTTAAAAAAAATATATATGCCATTATGTCAAGTAACTTATTGATATTATGATAATTTGTATTTGACTTTTTAGCTATTTGTTATTATAGTCTATTTGTCGATTAACAATTAGATAGGAGTGTTTAATGACTGAAATTTTTGAACATTACTGGGAGCATAAAAACTTTAGAGATGAAGCATCTAAAAATGTTAATAATACAGTTCATAAAATTTGGAAATTATCTAAAAGTTCTATTGTTTCTCCTGCCCATAATTTTTTTTTCCGTGAAATAGAAAATTGTAAATCTATTTTGGATTTTGGTGCCGGAGAACTTGATTTTAAAGATTTTGTGTTAACCAAAGGATATAAAGGAATATATAAAACTTTTGATATAAATAAAAGCTTTAATTATGATTATAATAATATTGAAGAAATACATGAAAAATTTGATTCTATTTGCGCTTTTGAGGTTATTGAACATATACCCGTAAAAGATTGTATTAGTTTATTTAGGAAATTTTATGAACTTCTAAATGAAGGTGGAAAACTTATTATTACAACCCCTAATATTCATCATATTAATTTTTTTTGGAAAACTGATTATACACATATTAGTCATTATCCTTACGAAGATTTATATGCGTTATTGAGAGAAGCAGGTTTTTCTAAAGTTACTTTATATAGATTTTATAATCAAAAACCAATCTTGGGATTATATGGTAAATTTAAATATTATGTAAAAAGGATTTTAACTCATTTTCTTGAAGTTGATTATGCTACTAATATAGGTGCTATAGCAATAAAATAGGCATATTATTCGTGAAAATACAGATATATTCTATAAAAATTTTATTTTTAATAAAAGTTTGTATAGTAACTATAAAAAACTCCGATAGTTCTAATATCTAAGCTACTTCCAATATGACTTAGTAATAAAACAAAAATATGTTTTAAAGCTTATTTAATTATTTAATAACGGACTCCTAATAACGAACTCCAAAATTATCTCTAATTATAGCTTGATTTATTAAGCTTTTTTAATTATACATAGAAAAAACTCAAAGGAACGTAATTATGGAATTTAGTTTTACTGTATTAAAAAAAGATAAAAATACAAAAGCAAGAAGAGGAATATACCAAACACCTCATGGTATTATCCAGACTCCTGTATTCATGCCGGTTGGTACTCAAGGAACAGTAAAAGCACTATCCCCTAAAGACCTTCATGATAATGAAGTACAAATCATTTTAAACAATACATACCACATGTATTTAAGGCCTGGACATAAGTTAGTAGAATCATTTGGCGGCCTCCATAAATTCATAAGCTGGGATAAACCTATCCTAACAGATAGTGGCGGTTATCAAGTATTCAGTTTATCAGATTTAAATAAAATAACAGAAGAAGGTGTAAAATTTAAATCACATATTGATGGAAGCTATCATCTTTTTACTCCAGAAAATGTAATGGAAATAGAAACATCTTTAGGTGCAGATATTATTATGGCTTTCGATGAATGCACCCCCTATCCTGCTACTTTTGCTTATGCAGATCAATCTCAAAAACGAACTACAAGATGGGCAAAAAGATGTAAAGCTAAATTTGATGAAATTATTGATTTAAAGGGAGAAAAAAAACAGCAACTATTTGGTATTGTACAGGGCAGTATCTTCACAGATTTAAGACAACAAAGTGCTAATGATATTGTAAATATCAATTTTGACGGTTATGCAATTGGCGGGCTTTCAGTAGGAGAACCTAAAGAAGTAATGTATGAAATGATAGATGTTGTAGAACCATATCTTCCTTATGACAAACCCCGATATCTTATGGGAGTTGGCATGCCTGAGGACATTATCGAAGCTGTTAAACGTGGTGTGGATATGTTTGATTGTGTGGTACCTACACGATATGGACGAAATGGCACAGTCTTTACTTATAACGGCAAAGTCAATATAAGAAATAGTAAATTTAAAACTGATAAATCACCTATAGATGAAAATTGTACATGTTATACATGCCAGAATTTCTCAAAAGGTTATCTACGTCATTTAGTGCATGCTGGCGAAATATTAGGAGCTCATCTTTTAACATTGCATAATATACATTTTTTTATGGATTTCACAAAACAAATAAGACTCGCAATAGAAGAAGATCGCTTTTTAGAATGGGCTAATTCTTTCTATAACAGTTTTTTTCAATAAAAGGATAATCAAAATGAAAATTGCGGTTGCTTTAAGTGGCGGCATAGATTCATCAGTTGCTGTTTATTTGCTCAAAAAACAAGGACATGATGTTTTTGCAATTACTATGAATCATATTCCTGATAATCTGGGATTTGATTTTTTCTATCATTTAGATGATGCAAAAAAAATTGCTGATTTCTTTAATATAAAACATTTCATAATTAATATTAAAAATACATTTCAAAATGAAATAATCGATAATTTCACACAATCTTATTTAAATGGCAAAACACCAAATCCATGTGCTTTATGCAATAAAAAAATAAAATTCGGCTTACTATTAGAAAAAGCTATAGAATATGGCGCTGATAAAATTGCGACTGGACATTATTCTGATATATTTTTTTCCAATGGGAAATATTTTATAAAAAAGGCAAAATATATAAAAAAAGATCAAAGCTATTTTTTATCGTTACTAAATCAAGAACAACTGAGCAAAATTATTTTTCCATTATCAAATCTAACTAAACCTGAAGTACGGGAAATTGCAAACAAAAATAATATACCATCTAAAGAAAAAAAAGAAAGCCAGGAAATATGTTTTATAAAAGAAGATTATAAAAATTTTTTATATAAATATTATAACATAAAAGATCAAAAAGGAGACATTTTAAATATAGATGGCAAAAAAATTGGAGAACATTCTGGATTCTGGAAATTTACTGTAGGTCAAAGACGTGGGATAGGTGTTTCCGCTAATTACCCACTTTATGTGATAAAAGTAAATCCATCAAAAAATACTATTGTAGTTGGTCCCAGAGAATATTTATTTAAAAAAAAGATTTACTTTGAAAATCCTGTTACACAAATCAAAATTGATGATTTACTCAATAAAGAATTAGATTTTAAAATCAGATATAATAGTCCTCCACAAAAAGGTATTCTAAAAAAAGAAAATAATAAATATTATGTTGAATTACTTGAACCTGCATATGCTATAACAGATGGTCAACTATTAACAGGATACCATAATGATACTGTAGTATTTGGCAGTATTATTAATAATACAATCAACCCTTTATAAAATTTTATTTCTTAAAAAAGACTCCACATCATGCAAATTTTTAATAATACCTTTTATTCTCTTTTTTTCTATTTCCAGTAATATTTTAGCAAATATTGGAGATGGAGATAAACCTTTTTCTATAAGAAATTTTCCATCTATTAGCTTTTCCTTCTTATAATTTTTATAAAATATCTTTCTAAAATTATCAAATAATTGCTTTATATTCACTAATTCCTTATTATAGAACTTCCCTTCCAACAATATATAAAATAATAATATTATTGCCATATCCCCTTTTTTTATTAATAACTCCAAAAAAACATCTTCCAATTCATTATAAGAAGTAATGGAATTAAAAACTTTATAATTGTTATGCAATATTTTTAAATTTGATTTTATATAAGAAGAAATATTAATCTCTTTTATTAATAAATCAAAAATAGAATTGTATATAATACAAAATAAAACAAATAATATTAAAAAATGATATGGCGATGTAAAATAAACATCTTTTAGTTTGATCTCTGATAAAAAAAAGCCTTCAATATCTTTTTCGTTTTGTAAAAAATCTATAATCTCTCTTATTTTATCATTATATACAACAGGAATATTACTTTTTCCCCCACAAAAATATGGCAATAAATTTACATTAATAAATAAATCAAAATTTTTTAAAATATTGTTAGAATTAATATACAAAGATAATTCATAAAACAACCTCTCAGAAGCTATATTTTTTATTAATAATATATTTTCTCTTATACTTTTAATCGTATCGGAATCTATTAAAAAATCCAAAGATGCGGAAAATCTAAAAGCTCTCATTATGCGTAATGGATCTAATACTAACGATTTTTCAGAAGATAGAACAATTTTTTTTTGCTGCAAATGTTTCAAACCATCCACAAGATCGAGTAAATAAAAATTATTATTTTTGTAATATAAAACTAAAGAGTTTATAGTGAAATCTCTTTCTAAAATATCTTTTTTCAAATTATTATACCTTATTTTTGCAATATCAATTATGATATTATATTTTTTTAAAACAATTCTAAAAATTTCTAACTCTTCATCTAATACTATAAAGCCAACTTTATAATATTTAGCAAGGAGTAAGGTTAATTTTTTTGATTCTGTAGTAATTATATCTATATCATTTGTATTTCTATTTAAAAAATAATCTCTGACCAGTCCCCCAACAAAAAAAAAATTAATATTATGTATTTTTTTTATATCATTTAAAATATTAATTAAATTTATCCTATTTAGAATATTCTGAAATTTATTTTCTTTCTCTGTGTCTAATTTTAAAAGCATAGGCAATTTCTCCTCCAAGCAAGAATATCTGAGCCGCAAGATAAATCCAGAAAACCATTATTAAAAGAGCAGTAAAAGATCCATAAATCGAAAAGCTTTTTATAATATTGTTTAAAAAGAAATAAAACAGTAATTTTGAAATTTCGAGCAAAAACCCAGAAATTACTGCGCCGTAAAATATAAATCTCTTTCTTATATTTGTTTTAGGAATAATTCTATATGCTAAATATAAAAAAGAAGTTGTTATCAATGTAGATATAACAAATTTTAGCAAATCAAATAAAAAAGGCAGCTGAGTTAGTTGTATGCCAAATATTGGAATTTGCAAATTTGCCAATGTTTGTATAAGAGAAGTTACTACAATAACAACATAAAAAAATGTTATAAGAGGTAATACAAGGAAAGTAGCCCGTGCTTTATGTATTAAAAACTGCCGCCCTTCTTTGATGTTCCATATTATATGTAAGGCATTTTCCACTGCACAAAATATTTTATTACTTGACCACATCAGGCCAACTATTCCTATAATTGTATTCAATTTAGATGATGTAATCAATATATGAAGATTTTCCTTTATAATTACCTTCGACTGAGGAAGTAATGTTGTGATATATGATAAAATATTTTGAAAAATATCTTGCCTCTTTAAATATACACCAAATATTGCAAAAGCAACTATTATAGTGGGAAATATTGAAAACATTGCATAATAAGCTATACCAGCAGCCAATAGAGCGCAATTATCTCTACTGAATCTATCTAAAATCTTATATATAAATTTGTTTTCCAGCCATTTCCAAAATTTGTCATATAAAGATAGTAAATATTTCATATACTATTTCTGGTTTATTTTAAATATTTTATAGGAAAAACCTGGCATTTCCACCATATTATTTAGAATAACATTATTACCTGTTATTAAATCCTTACATTTTGTACTTAAAAAATATCTTCCGAAATCTATTGTCACTTTCTTATCTTTGCTACTTTTATTTAAAATAACAATAATAGTCTGATAAAAATCAGTCCTTGCATAAGCCAATATATCTTTATCACAATATATTTTTATAAAATTTCCATACCTTAAAGCAGAATTATCTCTTCTAATTTTAATTAATTTTTTTACAATATTGAAATGCTCAAATTCTTCTTTTGAAATATTAGGATAAAATCTCATATCCCTTCTATTATCAGGATCAGCAGCGCCTGTCATTCCGATTTCATCACCATAATATATTACAGGAATTCCAGGAATTGTTAACATATACGCCAGATATAATTGTATCTTTTTATAGCTTAAAGCATCATCTACTTTAGGTGGATTATTCCATCCTATTTCAATAGGATCAACATTTCCATCCACTGGCACATCATTCTCACAATAGGCGATATATCTAACCTGATCATGGCTATCCATTATATTACCCATTAAATTCAATGTTCCGTAATAATAAAATGTCTTATATAATTCTGTTAGCAAAGTTTTAAAAGATTCCTGTTCTTTCAAAAAAACATTTTTAGCAGTAAAAAATAAGTTAAAATTAAACTGTGATGATAACTGCCCATTGTTGACATAAGATCTTATTAGATTATAATCGCCAAAAGTTTCTCCAATCTGGAAAATATCTTTATTTTTAAAATTTATATCTAATTTCTTTTTCAATGTTCTCCAGAATTTATAAGGAACATGCTTTACAGCATCATGTCTAAAACCGTCTGCCCCTGTCTGTTTTAACCACCAAATCGCATTATCTGTCATAGTTTCCAGAGCACTATCAGAATTTATATAATCAAAGGATGGCAAAAAAGTATCAAACCATGTAGTCAATCTATATTCATCCCATAATCTTATATTTTTTCTACCATCTGGCAAATCATACGTGCCAAACCAATTCTTATGCTTCTTATAAAAAGGATGTTCTATATGTACATGATTTGAAACAAAATCTAATAATATTTTCTTATTGTGATTATGCGCTTTTGTAATCAAATTTCTCAATAATTCTAAATCGCCAAAATGTTCTTCCACCCTTGTAGCACTTATAGGCCAATATCCATGATAACCTGAAAAATATCTATGTGGTTCTGGCCATTCCTGATATGCCTTATTAGGATTATCATTAACAGGTGAAATCCATAATACATTAACTCCTAATGAATCAAAATATCCTTCATCAATTTTATTTATTAATCCCTGAAAATCTCCACCATGATAATTTGCTTTTATATTTAACTTACTATCAACTATAGGATTGTCATTTGTAGAATCTCCATTGCAAAATCTATCAGTCACCAAAGAATAGATAATAGCATCATACCAGGTAATAAAATCTTGCACATAACCAGCCGGTTTGCCATTATACAATACTGTTATATAAGGATATTTTTTATATGCTTTTTTTCTACAAAAAATTCTAATATAACCAACTTTTGACAAATTATTTTCTAAGTTTATAATCAACCTACTGTCAACAATTTTATATGAGTTTATTCGTTTATTATTGAAAAATATTAATAAATCGTCTTTACTAATATTATCCGTGGAAATTATTCTATAATACAATCTATTATTAGAAAAATTATCTGGCATAAAAACTATATTTTTTTTATTAACATCCTCTATTTTTAAATATGAATTATATTCTCCAAAAGGATTTGGCACTTTGTCTGGATTTAAAGGATCTATTGCTTCTTTTTTATTATTTATAAAAAATCTATATTCATAGCTACCAGGTGCTAATGGCAAATCTATCTCATATTTTTTAGTTTCTGGATTATAATTCATTGGCAAACTTTTCCTATTCCAATTATTAAATGAACCAAAAACTGATACTGATTTTACAGAAGAATCTCCTTTAAATTCAAAATGAATCTTTTTATTATATTCAATAATCACAGGTATAAAATATTTCTCTCCTTTGAATGTAAAAGCGATCGAACTAACCTGAGGAGCATCTTTTTTAGGACTAATTTTCAATACACTATCACCATATGAAATATCGAAATCCTCATTATCTATAAATTCAATATCTTGATAATCATCCAAAACAACAATATCTTGAATAAATATTTCTTTTGTGGCCCCTGGTTTCAATATTATATGATTAATAGTTTGATTTATAAAATTATTATTCTTTTCAGAACTTTCAGAACAAAATATAAAAATAAAACTCATTAAAAATATTAGTATTTTCCTCATATTAGTTCCCCATCCTCAATAAATTTTTTTGTAACAGAATATCCTAATTCAATAAATTTATCAATATGTCTAAAATCAGCCCAATGGAATTTTTCAACAGGCATATGAATACAAAAATCAGCAAAACTTTTCTCTAATTTATCCCTATGATAAGAGCGCATATCATCTACTCTTAATATTATTTTTAAAGTATTATCAAATTCTGAAGTTGGTTTTAAATCAGAATTAACAGAAACTCCCAAAATTTTTGCATCAGGAAAAAGCTCCTTTGCAGGGATTATTGGAATATTATGAACTACTGCGCCATCGACTAACAGACGGTTTGCCAAATTCAAAGGTTGAATCACTCCGGGAATAGTTGCGCTTGCTGTAATTGGTTCCAAGCACTTCCCTTCAGTAAAAATAACAGCTTTCCCACTCATAAGATCTGATGTTACACAAGCAAATTTTATAGATAATTCTGAAAAATCCATATCCATAACTAAATTAGAAATCAATGACTTAAACTCATTAAATGGGAAAAAACCCTGTTCAAAAAAAAGAGTTTTCCCT
>Ga0164318_10006829_pt1 | contig 11058 bp, 15 predicted proteins | sample GuaBasSedimGuay9_FD_113734 | JGI IMG/M metagenome (GOLD analysis project Ga0164318, IMG submission 113734) | Subseafloor sediment microbial communities from Guaymas Basin, Gulf of California, Mexico - Guay9, Core 4571-4, 0-3 cm | ecosystem: Environmental > Aquatic > Marine > Hydrothermal vents...
GCCAGATTGACCCCTTCTTTGTTTTAGATTTGTCAGATCCCAAAAACCCACAGCTGAAAGGAGAACTTAAGATTCCAGGATACTCTTCTTACCTACATCCAATTGAGAAGGATAAAATTTTGGGAATTGGCAAGGAGAATTGGCAGGTTAAGATTTCTCTTTTTGATGTAAAAAACCCAGAAAATCCAGAAGAATTAGATAAATATGTCTTAGATGAAACTTTCTCAGATATTCTTTCAACCCATCATGCTTTCTTATTAGATAAAAAGCACCAAATCTTTTTCCTGCCCGGGTCAAAAGGAGGCTATATCTTCTCATACAAAAACGATAAATTGAAACTCGAGAAAGCAATAGCAGAAACAGGAGCAAGAAGAGCTCTCTATATAGACGATTATCTTTACATTGTTTCAGATAAAGGAATCTCAGTTATAGATGAAAATACCTGGGAGAAGATAGAGGAATTTGAATTTTAGCCCTTCCTCTAAAAATTTATGAATTTCAAGGAGAAGGTTTTTAAAATAGTGAAGAAGATTAAACCCGGAAAGTTTTTAACTTACAAAGAAGTGGCACAAAAAGCAGGGAATAAAAATGCTCAAAGGGCAGTAGGTCAAATTTTAGCAAAGAATAGAAATTCTAAAATACCTTGTCATCGGGTAATTTTAAGTAACAATTTAGTTGGGGGATATTTTCAAAAAAGAGAGTTGGCTTGGAAAAAAGCGGCAATGCTTTTAAAAGAAGGAGCGATTGGAGTAATTCCAACCGATACTCTTTATGGAATTTGTACCTCGGCTTTTTGTAAAGAATCAGTTGAAAAAGTTTACAAGCTCAAAAAGAGAGATCCAAAAAAACCTTGCATTATTTTAATCTCCAGCTTACAAGATTTAGAAAAATTTAAAATAAAACTTACAAAAAAGCAAAAAGAAATTTTAAGAAAAATTTGGCCCGCAAAAATTAGTGTGATTCTAGAATGCGTATCTCCAAAATTTTCTTATCTTCATCGGGGCACAAAAACTTTAGCATTTCGCCTGCCCAAACAAAAATTCATTTTAAATATCTTAAAAATTTCCGGACCCTTAATTGCTCCTTCTTGTAATTTAGAAGAGGAAAAACCAGCAGAAGATATAAAAGAAGCAAAGAGATATTTTAAAAACAAAGTATTTTATTTAGATGGTGGGAAAATAAAAGGAAAACCATCAACTTTAGTTGATTTAACAAAAGACAAAATAAAAATTTTGCGGAAGGGAGCTGACCTCCATATTTTTAAAAAATTTGACTTTAATTAAGATAGATGATATCGTGGGTTTTCAGTAAACGCTCTTTAATTTCGAGCGCAAAGACCAAAAAGGAGGCAAAATGCAAGAAAGAAGAGAAAAACCCGTGATTGCTCTGGTTGCTCATGATAAACGCAAACCAAAGATGCTTGAATGGGTAAATGCACATAGGGAACTTTTGCAGCAATGTGTTTTAGTGGGTACAGAAGGGACAGCAAAAAACATAAGAGATATTCTTGGTTTAGAAGTGAAAAGTATCGGTCATGGCCCGCTTGGAGGAGATATAGCTATTGCCTACAAAGTGCTGAAGGGAGAAATATCACTCTTGGTTTTCTTTATCGATACCCAAACCCCTCACGGACATGAGCATGATATCCAATCTCTGATTAGAGCCGCAGTGACCAAAAACATCCCCTTTGCGCTCAATGCCAAAACAGCCGAGATTCTTGTTCGTTCTTTGGTGAGATAAAGATGAACTATTCTCTTCCGGGTCAGCGAAAGCTGACCCGGGTTTTGTCTGAGATGAAGTTCGTCTACAAAAAATTAAAAAATTATTTTACAATACAAAAATATGGAAGATTGTGTGTTTTGTAAAATTGCAAAAGGAGAGATTCCTTCATACAAAGTTTATGAAGATGAAAAATTTATCGCTTTTTTAGATATTAAACCCAGAAATCCGGGACATACTTTGGTTATTCCAAAAGAACATTTTAGATGGGTTTGGGATGTGCCATATCTTGGAGAATATTTCGAAGTTGTAGGGAGGATAGCAAATGCGATAAGAAAAGCAATGCAGACAGATTGGGTTGTTTCTCTGGTTTTAGGAGAAGAAATTCCTCATGCTCATGTCTGGCTTGTTCCGAGATTTGAAAATGACGGCCATGGAGGTTCAATAGATCTTTCAAACATCAAAGAAATCTCAAAAGAAGAAATGGAAAAGATTGCCAAAAAGATTAGAGAGGAAATAGAAAAATAGGGCCGGACTCAGTGCCCGGCCCTATTTGATCTCGAACAAAGGGCTGAGAGGTTTGCTTTTATGAATTGCTTGCAAGATCGAAGACAAGAAAGGAGCAATATCTATGATAGTAACAGGGAGGCGTTCTTGAATTTCTCTTGGAATAGGTAAAGTGTTGCTTACAACGATTTCCTTAATGAGAGGATGGGAGAGATTTGAAACCGCGTTTTTTACAAATACCCCATGTGCTGCCACAATGATAGCCTCCTTAATTTCATTCTCGATTTTTTGTATCAGTTTTGCAATAGTGCCTCCAGTGCATATCTCATCCGTTGCCACAATGACGGTTTTATCTCGATAATCGCCTTGGATGGAAATAATCTCTACCTGGGTTGGGGAGATTCTTGATTTTTCCACATTCCCTACATGGACTCCCAGATGCTTGCTTACAAGACGAGCTTTTTTCATTGCGTGAGCATCGTCTGGAAGAACAATGACTTCTTCAGGATTTAGATTCTTTGAGCGAAGATAGGGAATCAAAAGCCTGAAAACAGAAAAGTGGTCTACTCTTTCAAAAAACCCCTCAACTTGAGCAGTATGGAGGTCAAAAGTAATTACATGAGTATGTCCATCTGTGGCTGTAAGAAAACTTTGAGCAACCTTTTTTGCAGCAATTGTCATCCTCCCTTCTTTTTTATCTGATCTTGCATAGCTAAAATAGGGCATTACCAGCACAACTTTAGAGGCAAACGATTCATATGCAGCTGCAAGAGTTAATTGGGTTAGGAGAATATCTCGAGGGAGTAGCTTGCCGGGAATACTTGTAAAAAACACAAAAGCAGAACAATCTCTAACTTCTCTTGGAAGTTTTACTTCAAGACAACCATTGGGATAAGCAGATATCTGCGGCTGTACCACTTCTACCCCAAGCATCCTAGCCACCCCATAAGCAAGAGTAGGGTAATTTACCGGAAGGATCTTTAGTCTATCCATCTTCCCTCCTTTCAAAGGACAAGAGGATATTTTCTTATAACACAGCTTTGATCTTTGTCAAATATTATTTTTGCAAAAATTAAGATATAATTAAAAAGTAAAAGCTATGTTGTCGATAGCCATATTAGGTGATGGTGCATGGGGAACAACTTTAGCAATCCTTTTGGCAAAAAAAGGATATAGAGTCACTTTGTGGGGAAATTTCCCGGAGTATTTAGAGTTTTTAAAGGAAAAAAGAGAAAATATAAAATTTTTGCCAGGAATAAAACTCCCAAAGAAAATTAAATTTGAGAAGGATATAAAAAAAGCAGTTCTAGATAACCAGATTGTTATAATCGCTATTCCTTCCAAGTTTTTTAGGAAAGTAATCCGAAGAATAAAGGGAGTTGAGATAAAGGATAAGATTTTTGTAAGTGCAACAAAAGGAATGGAAGAGAAAACATTTAAAAGAATGAGTGAAGTTTTACAAGAAGAATTAGGAAAGGTAAAGATGGGAGTTCTTTCTGGTCCAACAATTGCAAAAGAGGTAGCAAAAGAAACGCCTGCAATTGCTGTAGTTTCTTCTTCAAATAGAAAAGTTGCCAAAATGTTGCAAGATTTATTTTCTACGCCTTATTTTAGAGTATATATCAATAATGATCTTATTGGGGTAGAATTAGGAGGAGCCTTAAAAAATGTAATTGCCATTGCAGCAGGAATTTCAGACGGGCTTGGGTTTGGAGCCAATGCAAAAGCAGCAATTTTATGTAGAGGGTTACAGGAGATGATAAGGCTTGGTAAAAAAATGGGAGCCAAGGAAAAAACTTTTTATGGTATTTCAGGTATAGGAGATTTGTTAGTGACTTGCATAAGCCAACAAAGCAGAAACAGAACATTTGGCCAGCGAATCGGGCAAGGTGAGAAGATGAAAGATATCTTAAAAAGCATGATGGAAGATTCAAAACAAAAAGTAAAAGGGGTGCCTGAGGGCGTAACTACCGTAAAAGCAGTCTACAGACTTAGTAAAATTTATAAGGTAGAAATGCCGATTACAAAAGAAGTATATTTAGTATTATATAAAGGTAAGTCACCAAAGAAAGCCGTAAAAAGTTTAATGTTGAGAAAGAAAAAAGAGGAATTTTGTTAAATAAATGAATGATTTTTTAAAAAATTTAAAAGAAAACAAAATAGCAATTGCTTTTTTAATTGCAGGATTGATTATTGGAGGAGCTATTTATATAACTCAGAAGAAAAATTTAGAGGAGGCAAATATACAATACAAGATAACTTCTTCTTTGAAAGAAGAAGGTAATTGTCAAATTCATTTTACTCAAGCACCAAAACATATTGGAGAGGTCTGCACAGTTGAAGGCAAGATAGACCATGTTTATATTTCCAAAAAAGGCAACATATTTTTAGATTTTTGTAAAAATTATAAAACTTGTCCCTTTTCTGCAGTAATTTTTAAAAATAATGCTTCAAAATTTGAGCCTACAGTATATGAGGGAAAGAGGGTTAGAATTAAGGGGTTAATTAAAACTTATCAGGGCAGACCTGAAATTATTATTAATGATCCAAAACAAATTGAAATTGAATAAAAGAGTTTTTCTTTTGGGGGCAATATTATCCTTTTTTCTTCTGGGATATGCTGTAGCTCTTTCATTTTCCCAGCCATTTAGAGTTTTACAAGTCATTGACGGTGATACAATTTTGGTTCAAATAGGTTTTAGAAAAGAAATGATAAGACTTTTGGGAGTTGATACGCCTGAAATAAAAAGTCCTTATACAGAAGAGGAATGTTTTGGAAAAGAGGCTTCAAAGAAAACAAAAGACCTCCTTCTTAAACAGCGAGTTTATCTCTTAAAAGACAAAAATGCACCTAATAGAGATAAATATGGGCGGCTCTTAAGATATGTATTTTTAGAAGATGGTAAATTTGTAAATGCAGAGCTTATTAAAGGAGGATACGCATTTCTGTATATCTTGGAGCCATTAGAATTTGGAGATTATTTTCAGTATTTAGAAGAAAAGGCCAAAGAACAGAAAGCAGGTCTTTGGGGAAGTTGCTCATTTCTAAATGATTAATTAAGATAAAATAATATGATTTCAAAAATAAAATACCAAGATTTTCTTTGGCTAAATATAAAAAAGCCTACAAAAAAAGATTTAGAATATCTTAGGACCAATTTTAATTTTCATCCGGTTGTTATTAAAGAATTAAAAAAGCCATCAGTTAGAGCACATGTAGATCATTTTGAAGATTATTTATATTTTGTATATCATATTCCAATTTATGACCCTTCAATTCGATCTTCTGTCCCAAAAGAAATTGACTTTATTGTCACAAAAAATTGCCTGATAACTGCCACTTATGAGTCAATTGACATTCTTGAAGAGTTTTTTAAAAAATGTAAAGAGGATATTAAATTGCAAGAGTTATATTTAAGAGATGGTCCTGGAGGTGTAATTGTTGAGATTATAAAAATTGCTATTCAATTTGCCTTTAGAGAGCTTACTCATATTGCAGAGAAGCTTAGAATGGTAGAAAGAGAAATTTTCTCAGAGAGGGCAGACGAAGAGAGAAAAGTCAAGGAGATTTCTTTTATTAAAAGAGATATTCTAAACTTTCAACTCATAACCAGGCCCCATCAAAAACTTCTTCATTCTTTATTTTTAGAAGGAAGTAAATTTTTTGGGCGCAAATACAAGGTTTATTTTTCCACCATTGAAGCAGAGGAGATGAAAGTTATTGATACCCTTCAAAATTATCGCGATATGGTTGATTCTTTAGAGACAACAAATTCCAATTTGATTAACATCAAAATCAACAAGATAATGAAAATTATCACCGTTTTGGCCTTTATTACCTTTCCTTTAACATTTTTAAGTTCCCTTTTTGGGATGAATGTAGAATATGCCCCATTTTTGGGAAGGCCCGGAGATTTTTGGATTATTTCTCTTTCAATGCTTGTTTTGGCATTTTTAATGTTTGTTTATTTTAAAAGAAAAAAATGGATTTAAAGGCTTATGATGAGCAAAAAAACCCCAAAAAGAAGAAGCTTTGAAATTAGAAAAAAACAAAAAAGAAGAAAAAAACTTAAAAAATTAAAAGAAAAATATCTTGCTGCCAAGACAAAAGAGGAGAAAGAGAAGATACGGGAGAAAATATTAAAGATTGCCCCAACAATCAATTTTGAAGAATGGCTTAAACAATAATGTATGGGGGCGTAGCTCAGCGGTAGAGTACCGGGCTGAGGACCCGGGGGTCGCAGGTTCAATTCCTGCCGTCCCCTGTAGCGCACTTTATACTATGGCAGGAGGGCAACAAGCCCTCTTTTTCTTTAGGGTAAAACTTTTATATAATGATTGAAGATTTACAAAAGTTTATTAATTATTAAAAAATTAGAGGGTAAACATATGATAAAAATAAGCCCAGACTTAAAAAAATTGATTGAGGAGAATGCAATGGCTTTTGCAACTGTAGGAGAAGATGGAAATCCACATTGTATTGGAGTTGCTTTTATAAAAGTTGTTTCTGACAATCAGATTTTGATTACTAATAATTATATGAATCAAACAATAAGAAATATCTTACGTAACCCGAATGTAGCTTTAGCAGTCTGGAATAAAAATTGGCAAGAAAATTGTATAGGATACCTTTTAAAGGGAAAGGCAGAATATTTTACCTCGGGTGAGTGGTACGAAAAAGTTAAACAGATGCCAGAAAATAAAAATGAACCTGCCAAAGGAGCCATTTTAGTAACAATAACAAAAATCAAAAAATTAGCTTAAATAATGGAAAACATTAAGAAACCGGAAGCGCGAATATCTAAGCTAATCCAAGTGAGAGTAACGAGAACTGTTCTCGATGCTTTAGAAAGGAGGGTGTTGCCAGACTTTTTCAACAACATCGGCTAATTCTTTCCAATGGAAATATAGAAAGAGTTGTTCCTTCCAGTCAGGAGCATCAATTGAAATTGTAGGTTCTACTCCATTGCCTTCAATTGGTTTTCCATCCTCTCTTAAAGTAAGACTATGAACAAGAAAGACAGAGTAGGTTTCATTGGGATCAATTTGTTGCTTTATTGGAAAAACTCTTTCTACCGTACCCCACCCTTTTGTTTCTCTGCCGACTAATACTCCTACATTATATTTTTTTAAAACTGATGCAAAAAGCTCTGCTGTAGATTGGGTGTTTTCGTCAATCAAAACAATAACTTTTTTGTATCTTACAAGAGAAGGCAACCAACCAGTTTTTGTTTTAAATGGAATATGTTCTCCTTGGCTGAAGAACTCGTAAGCATATTGATTATACCCAATAAAAGGACCCAAGAAATAAGGGAGAATATCTATAGACCCTCCAATATTACCTCGAAGATCTAAAATTAGGGTATTGAGAGTTTTTATTTTGTCTGCCTTATCCGCCTCCTCTTGAAATTCTGTTAAGGTAGTGGAGGAGAACCTTTGAAGGCGAAGATATAGAATTTCAGGGGTAAGAACTGAGGCAGGTTTTTGACCAGGAGTTTTAGATGAAATGGTTTGAGAGAGTATGGTGGGTTCTTTCTTTCCTGTGTCTGGATTAATGTTTTCCACCATTTGAGTCAATTCTTTTTGCTCTTTTGTAGCATAAAGTGAGCTGCGACCAGCAGGAGGAAGGTTTTTTAACACAAGATCTGCCAGTTGAATTACAAACTCTTTCTTTTGTTGATCCTCCATAGAAGATAAAATAGTGTTAAGCATTAACAAGACTCCTTTTTTATTCTCTGAAGGAAAAAATAAAGCTTTCTTACCAAGTTGTTCGGCTGCAGATTTAAATAAAACACTTAATTCTTTATCAGTTAGTTTATTCCAGTAATTATCTTTTATTACATCATAAACTTCCGATACAAACCCAAGATAAGGGCTTTTACTGATAAGAAATATGTCTTTCTGAGTGAGGTATAAATAAGAAGCACAACCTCCTAATACAAAAATTATTCCAAAAATTGAAAACCATTTAATCAACACAAAGACTTTTCTGGCTAATAGTTTTTTCTTCATAATATTTTAGTATATCACAACTCTAGTTCATTGAATAAGCTCAAAATTTTACCTATTATAAAGTAAAACCCTTAATCTTTTGCCTATGAAAAGACAATCTTTTAAAATAGGTGACCAAGTCTTACTTATTGATTCAAGAGGCAAGAAATATCTTGTGAGGCTAAAAGACAAAAAAGGAAGTTTTCATTTTCACCGAGGAGAGATTCGCTTCTCGGAAATTTTGGGCAAAAAAGAAGGGGATATAGTTTATACCTCAAAAGGAGAGAAAGTTTTATTATTCTTGCCAACTCTTTGGGAGTACATCCTAAAAATGCAGAGAGGGGCCCAAATTATTTATCCAAAAGATATTGGGCAGATTTTAATGTTGGCCGATATTTTTCCTGGAGCAAAGGTTTTGGAAGCAGGAACTGGTTCTGGTGCCTTAACCTTAGCACTTTTAAGGGCAGTTGGCGAAAAAGGAAAGGTTGTTTCTTTTGAAAAAAGAAAAGAATTTTTAAAGATTGCTGAAAAGAATATAGAAAGGTTTAAAAAAATAAAAAAAGAAAATTGGGGTACATTGATTCTAAAAAACAAAGATTTAAAAGAAGGAGTAGGGGAGGGAAATTTTGACAGAGCCTTTTTAGACTTACCAGAGCCATGGGAATTACTTGAACAAATAAAGAAGGCCCTAAAACCCGGGGGGATCTTAATTTGCTATCTTCCTACAGTCTTACAAATATTTAATCTTATAGAAACAATCGAGAAAAAATATTCAAGAGATTTTTATCTTATGGGAATCTATGAAGTATTACAAAGAGGATGGCAAAAAGCGGGAGTTAGTTTAAGACCAAAAGATAGAATGGTAGCCCATACAGGTTTTATTATTGTTTTAAGAAGGCTTAAAAGTTAGTTTTTAAAACCTTGCAGAACCCAGTAAATAATAAAACCCCAAAGCAAAAAGAACAATTGCCTCAGTTAAAGTAATCCAAACAACGAATTTCGAGGAAGACACTTTAAGTTTCATAGTAAACACCGCTATCAAGAAAACAATAATCTCATCCAAAAGATAGAAAAACAAATAAATAAGAAGATAGATAAAATAAAGAAAGACAGAGATTTGAGCTTGCGATAAAATACCTGCAAAAATTACTGGAATAACCGCAGAGCAAGGAAATTCCACTATAGTAATTACTGCTGCAAAAATAAGTACGCCAAACATTATCAAAAGAATATTTTCCGATTTTTGCACAGATGTTTGAATTTTTGAAAATATCTTAGAGGCAGTAGATTTGCCTGTTTTTACCTCACAAACTGGTCCCTGTTTTTTGAATTTGATAAACTGCCTCAAGAAATAAATACCTCCGCCAATGCCCAACAGTCCAATAAGAAATTCCATTACCCTTAAATAAGAGGCAAGGAAAGAAAAAAGCTGGTACCATAAAATTATCAAAAGCCCATATACAGTTGCTGTTGTAAGCAAAAATATCCCTCCAAAAAGGAGTATTTTTTTTCTCTGTTTGAAAACCAATACCAACCCAAGAATTAAAGCTAAAGCCCCAAGTGAGCAAATATTAAAACCATCAAGAAATCCTAAAATTATTGCTTGTATAGGCAGAGCATATTTAGCAAGGTTTATCTTTCCTACAAAAGGTAAAGAAGGTTTGTTTCCTTGTTGTGGGACTGTGGGTAAGGAAGGGAGTAGTTGTTGAGAAGTTTCAGTTTCTGTCTTTTTTAGTTCTTCTAGCTGAACCTGGATAGATTTCTCAATTTCTCTCCCCATATCTTCTTGAGTGTCAAATCCTACAAAAAAGTCCCTTCCGACAAAAGTAAGAGGTACCAAGCCCACATATCTCTGAGCGCCATATTTTTCACAGATTTCTTTTAATAACTTTTGGTTTTCTGGCTCACCTACAAAATAACGATTCACTTTAACTTCAGGATATTTTTCTTCTATGTAATCTAAAAACTTCTCTTCGGCAGCACAGTGCGGACATGTTTTAAGATAAAAGAAATGAATTTCTAACTTTGCTCCTGCAAAGACAGCTTCTGAGAGCAAAATAAAAAGAAATAATAATGCAAAAATAAAAAAAGTTTTTCTCATAGGCTTTTTCTTATTTTGCAATATAATTTATCTTCTGCCAAATATCAAGATAGATTTGACATTATTTTTAAAGATGCTAAAGTAGATTTTGAGGAAGAGGTACCTGCTCTTTGGCAGGATACTGTAGGTCGTCTCCTCGAAAAAAACAAAAAGTGAGTAATTTTGGAGAGTCTCCAAAATTATTCTTAAAATAGATGGCAAGTAAGCTCTATGTTGGGAACCTTTCTTATGGAACCACAGAGGATGTTTTAAGGGATCTATTTGCTCAGGCAGGAGAAGTAAAATCAGCAGTCATTATTGTAAATAAAATGTCTGGTAGATCAAAAGGTTTCGGTTTTGTAGAGATGACAACAGATGAAGAAGCACAAAAAGCAATAGAAATGTTTAATGGAAAGGAGTTAGATGGAAGAAACATTATAGTTGATATTGCAAGACCGCCAAAGCCAAGAAAAAGAAGGTTTCCCAGATAAATTCTAAAGCCAAAACCCCGCCAAGAATTCGGCGGGGTTTTGGCTTCCTCTTGTCAATTTCTTAAAGCAAAGATATAATAAAGCAATTAATTCAACTACTATGAGCCACCCAAAAGAGGAAAAGACAGTCCTTATTATTAAGCCCGACGGTGTAAAAAGAGGTTTAATTGGTGAAATAATTTCACGAATTGAAAAAAGAGGGCTTAAAATTATTGCCCTTCAAATGATTTGGGCAACAAGGGAGCAGATTGATAATCATTATCCAAAAGA
>Ga0164318_10006831_pt1 | contig 11055 bp, 10 predicted proteins | sample GuaBasSedimGuay9_FD_113734 | JGI IMG/M metagenome (GOLD analysis project Ga0164318, IMG submission 113734) | Subseafloor sediment microbial communities from Guaymas Basin, Gulf of California, Mexico - Guay9, Core 4571-4, 0-3 cm | ecosystem: Environmental > Aquatic > Marine > Hydrothermal vents...
AATGATCAACCGGGAGACTGCCGTATGTCTATTAAAACTATAATAGAATCATTAGGCAGAAATATCGCCCGAGGTTACGGCCATAGTTTAAAGAAAGAAAAATATGGGGTCAAGTTTTCATTTCCTACTTCACAAACAAACAATTTTACTGGTTGTAATGAATTATTGTATAATAACCATATAACAACTTCATCCAGCGGGCTGAAAACCTGACGGTTTTCAGCCGCTGATGCCGATGTTAGAGTCAAAAAAATAGAATTTGTCAAAGGCTGAATAATAGATGTATACTTTAAGTGAAATAGTAATTGCTAACTACTCTTGGGTTTCGATCCAAGGCGCGGGGCTGTTTCTGGCAGCCCCTGCTTATTTATAGCCGCATAATGCTAAGAATCTATATTTATATTGATGGTTTCAACTTATATTACGGGGAAGGCCTTAATAGAAAAGAATACGCTGAAGATTGGAAATATAGAAAAACTCTTACAAAAATAATATAAAATTATCAGAAATTAGCATCAAGATGGAATGGCGGGTTATTGATTCCGGATTCAACTCTCCTTTTTACAACATGGCGGTTGATGAGGCTTTGACAGAAGGATTTTTAAAAACCCGCAGGCCTGTTTTGCGCTTTTACGGATGGAAGCCGGCCGGGTTCTCTTTAGGGTATTCGCAGAAAACAGAAGAAGTTCTGGATGTGGATTTATGCAGAGAAAACAATGTCCCTTTTGTCCGCAGGGTTACCGGCGGGAGCCTTATTTACCATAATCAGGAAGTGACTTACAGCTTGGTGTGTTCGCCGGAAGATCTTGCCAAACATTTAACTGTTAAAGAAGGGTTTAAAAAGTTATGCTGGTTTATACTAAATATGTATTCTGAGTTAGGGTTGAATTCCTGCTTTGCCTGCGAATACGCGTGGAGGAATAACAGTTCGACATCGTCTTTTTGTTTTTCATCGTTTGAGGATTATGATATTTTAATTGAGGGGAGAAAGATAGGAGGCAATGCCCAGAAGAGAAAGAAAGGTTTGATATTTCAGCATGGCTCTATTCCTTTAACCCTTGATTTGGATTCTGCTAAAAAATATGTAAAAGAAGATTTAAGAGGTATAGAAAACAGGGCAGTGTCTTTAGATATGGTTTTATTCCGCAAGACAGGATTTGAAGAAATCAGCAAAAGGCTGAAAAGTTCTTTTGAAAAAGTGTTTAACCTTTCTTTAAAGGAATCCTGTTTATCTGCGGAAGAAGAAAGGAGAGCCGGTTATCTTGAGTCTGAAAAATATAGAAAAGACAGCTGGAACATCAGCAGGGTTAATCAATAGGATAGGGAGAAGGAAACCTTTCTGGTTGAATAAGAGAGTTGATTTCCATAAAGCAGGTGAGTTGAAAGAACTTCTTGGAGATTTAAACCTTTCTACGATTTGCCAGAGCGCTTTCTGTCCGAATATATCCGAGTGTTTTTCTGCCGGAAGGATAACTTTTCTTATTTTAGGCGATGTTTGCACCAGAAACTGCAGGTTTTGCGGAGTAAAAAAAGGAAAAACAAAAGAACTTGACCCTAAAGAGCCGCAAAAGGTGGCTGAAGCCGTAAGCAGGGTAAAAGAAAAGTATGGATTAAGGCATATAGTAATTACCAGTGTTACCCGCGATGATTTAGAAGACGGGGGGGCAAAGGCTTTTAAACAGGTTGTAGAGGGAATTAAAAAGAGAGTTGAGGATGTAACAGTAGAGGTTTTAATCCCCGATTTTAAAGGTAGAAGACAAAGTTTGAAAACAGTTATATCGGCAAAACCGGATATCATCGGCCATAATATTGAAACGGTTCAAAGGCTTTATTTCCAGGTAAGGGCAATGGCTGATTATAACCGCAGTCTAAAAGTTCTAAAAAGCATAAAGGAAATTTCTCCGGATATTTACACCAAATCCGGCATTATGCTGGGTTTGGGGGAAGACGAGAGTGAGTTGTTAGAGTCATTTTCAGATTTGCGCCGGGCCGGCTGTGATTTTCTCAGCCTTGGCCAGTATTTACAACCTTCTCTAATTCATTACCCGGTTAAAAGATATATCCCGCCCGAAGAATTTGAAGAATTGAAAAGTAAAGCACAAGGACTTGGATTTTTGTATGTTGCTTCCGGTCCTTATGTGCGCAGTTCATATCTGGCAGAGGAATATTTAACTCACTCAGTTCAGGTTGCTAATGCAAAAAACTGAGTTTATAGTAAAAACTATGTTAAGAAGAACAGAATTGTACTCTAAGATTAAGAATTTTATAAAGGAGAATGGCCTGATAAATCCTAAAGAAAAGGTTATTTTAGGAGTTTCCGGAGGGCCGGACTCGGTTTTTCTTTTCCATACTTTTCTAAGGCTGAAAGAGGATAAGGATTTTCTTTCAAGGTTTGTTGTGGCCCATTTCAACCATTCCCTGCGCCCTGAATCTGATAAAGAAGAAGAGTTTGTTAAGAAGATGTGCGCTGATTTTGAGTCGCCTTTTGTTTCGGAGAAGAAGGATGTCAGGCAGTTCTTTTCCGGAGATTCTTTAGAACAAACTGCCCGTACTCTCCGCTATGACTTCTTTTTGTCTCAGGCCCGCAGGCTTAAAATAAAGAAGGTTGTTTTAGCTCACCATAAAGACGATTTAGCCGAGACTGTCCTGTTGAGGATTGTCAGAGGAACAGGCCTTTTAGGGTTAAGGGGGATAGCTCCTTTGATAAAGTATAAGAAGATTATTTTAGTCAGGCCTCTTTTAGGAATGGAAAAAAAGGATATTCTGACTTTCTTGGATAACAAAGGCATTTCTTATATGACTGATAAGAGCAATTTTGACGAAGAGTTCTTAAGAAATAAAATAAGGCTGAAGTTGATGCCTCTTTTGCGGGAGATGAATCCCAAGATAAAAGATAATTTTTATTCTTTATCTAAGAGTATAAGCCTTGACTACCAGTTTATTTATTCTGAGACAGTGAGAGTGTTTAATAAAATGGTTAAGTTTCAGGGGAATAAACAGTTAAAACTCAGCCTTGATTTATTGGGAAAGCTGAATCCTTGTTTGCTTAATAACCTTATCCGGATATCTATTGAGAGGCTTAAAGGCCATTTGCGCCGGATTGAGTTGAGGCATATTGAAGAGGTTATTGATTTAATACGGTCCCGTCCTCAGGGGGCAGTTGTGGATTTGCCGGGGATAAAAGTCGTAAAAGAAAAAGCCAGCCTTGTTTTTATCCTGCCTTAGACAGAAGACAGAGGGCAGAAGGCAGAAAATAGAAGATAGAAGATAGATATTGAATACACAGACATCGTAACCCCCAAATCCTAAACTCTAAACCCTAAACAAATCCAAAATCAAAATGATTAAAATTCAAAACGTTTTTCATGACTCATTGAAAAGAAGTTTGTTTGGAACATTTGAGGATTTGAATTTTGAGTTTATTTAGAATTTAGGATTTGGAGTTTAGAGTTTTTATCGGGTGCACGATGTATATATATTTGTCACTTAGAGGATAGATTGATATATTGTTGAATGGTTAAACTGTTAAACCGCTAAATTGTCAAATTTGTAAATGCGTGATATGTCGTGCGTATTGCGCAATACGATATGCGTAATACGCAATACGAAACGGCTATCTGTCCTTCGCCATTTAAGATTGTTATGTTAAGATTGTTATGGATTTTTAGGCTGTCTGATGATATAATCTCTGCTAATATTAATTCGCTAAATTAGTGGATTCTGTAAGAAAAAAAAAGGAGCATGTATTTATGGATAACAATAGAAGAAATCCTTTGAATAGTAGAAAGCCTAACAAAGATAAGAATAACTATTTTCTCCGCCAGGTTATCATTATGGTTTTGGGCGCATTAGTTATATCGCAGTTAATACAGTTGTTTTATCAGGGCTCGCAGAATAAAGACACTCTTACTTACAGCGTTTTCTATTCAATGTTAAAGAGTAATAAGGAGACTCCTTTAATCCTCTCGGCAGAGATGATTGATAATAAATTAGAAGGTTTATATGTTTCCGGCGGTAACCAGAAGAAATATCAGGTTTATATCCCGGCAGATGATAAGGATTTGTTGAAGATGCTTAGAGATAATGTCAGGGAATTCAAAGTCACTCCGCCCCAGACTTTCTGGACAAATTTCTTTTATTATTTAGCCTGGCCGGTTTTGTTTATGTTCTTTTTCTGGTACATCTTATCAAGAGGGGCAAAGCAGGCCGGAGGGGGTATTTTCTCTTTCGGCAAGATGAAAGCGAAACTGATAGGCAAAGGCAAGACTAAAGTAACTTTTTTGGATGTCGCCGGTGTTGATGAGGCAAAAGAAGAATTGACTGAAGTTATTGAATACCTTAAAGACCCAAAACGATTCCAGCGGCTGGGAGGGAAAATTCCTAAAGGAGTTCTTTTAGTCGGGCCTCCAGGGTGTGGAAAGACACTTATAGCTAAGGCTGTTTCCGGTGAAGCGGATGTTCCTTTCTACAGTATCAGCGGGTCGGATTTTGTGGAATTATTCGTGGGTGTAGGAGCTTCCCGGGTAAGGGATTTGTTTGAGCAGTCCAAAAAAGCGTCAAAGATTTCCCACAAAGGGTGCATTATTTTTATTGACGAGATAGATGCGGTTGGCCGGCAGAGGTTTGCCGGTATCGGCGGGGGGCATGATGAGAGAGAACAGACTTTAAACCAGCTTTTAGTTGAGATGGACGGGTTTGAATCTAATGCCGGCGTTATTGTTATGGCGGCAACAAACCGGCCGGATGTCTTAGACCCTGCTCTTCTCAGGCCGGGGCGGTTTGACCGGCATGTGGTTATTGACCGGCCGGATATTTTAGGCAGGGAGGACATCCTTAAAGTGCATATCCGGAATATAAAGACGGATAAAAAAGTTGATTTGAATTCTGTAGCGAGGCAAACTCCTGGATTTTCGGGAGCTGATTTGGCTAATCTCTGTAATGAAGCGGCTCTTCTCGCGGCGAGGAGGAATAAAGGAAGTGTAAGTCTTGAGGAGATGGAGGAGTCTATTGAGAGGGTTATGTCCGGCCCTCAAAGGAAGAGCAAGGTTATTTCCAAAAAGGAAAAAAGGATAGTTTCAATTCACGAATCGGGACATGCTCTTCTATCCGTCTTCTTGTCTGATACTGACCCTCTTCATAAAGTATCAATCATACCCCGGGGAATAGGCGCGTTAGGTTATACTATGCAGCTTCCTCAGCAGGACAGGTATATTACTACTGAAAATGAACTTCTTTCCCGGATATGCGTGCTTTTAGGCGGGCGTATTTCCGAATCGCTTATTTTAGGCGAACTTTCTACCGGAGCTCAGAATGATTTGGAAATTGCTACTGAACTGGCAAGGAAAATGGTTACTCAGTTCGGGATGAGCCCTAAATTAGGGAATGTTACTTTAGGCCAGAAACAGGGCCCTATATTCTTGGGACGGGATTTGGTTGAACATAAAGACTACAGTGAAGAAACCGCCCGTCTTATTGATGAGGAAATTAAACGGGTGATTGATAAAGCTTACAGCAGGGCTGAATCAGTCATTAAGGACAACAAAGATAAACTCAATGAATTGTCTTCTGTCCTTTTAGAACGGGAAATACTTAACGCGGAGGAAGTTAGGAAAATCTTAGGAATTAAAGATAAGGAAAATACCAGCCAAAATGAAAGCGAAGATGCCCTCAAAGACAAAGAAAAATCTGAAGATACAGGCAAGGATAGTTAATCAGTCAACTGAGCAAGATTACCTGAAGTTAATGGAGAATCTTAAGGTTGATTTAAAAGGTATTCGAATAATGGTTCCTAAGGGAACTTTGAGGGCAGTATATTTGAGCGGTGTGCCTTCCTCCTCAGCTAATATCCTTAAGCAGGAGATGCTTTCTTTAGGGGGAGAGGCGGCTCTGCCGAAAGAAAGCCTGTTTAAGGACAAAACGATTGATTGCCTCCTTTTAGGGACAGATTCTCATCTCGGCCGCTTAATTAAGAGATTGAACAGCCAGCCTTATTCTTTAAAGGAATCCGGCAGGATTATTAGATCAGCTTTGGATAATTTCAAGAAAGACAGATTTGTTTTTTCTGCTTCAGGATACAGGATAAAAATATCCCGGCCTCTCATTATGGGTATACTCAATGTTACTCCTGATTCTTTCAGCGGAGATGGAGTAATATCTTCTAATATGCCAAAGCGGAAGATTAAAAGCCGTGTTTTAGAACGCGCGGAAGAAATGGTTAGGCAGGGAGTTGATCTGATTGACATCGGAGGGGAGTCAACTCGTCCGGGGGCTTTATCTGTATGCCTTAGAGAAGAAATAAGCAGAGTTATCCCGGCAGTTAAAGCAGTACACAACAGGTTTAAGAAGATTCCTTTGTCAGTTGATACCCGCAATCCGGAAACAGCCCGCAGGGCTTTAGACCAGGGTGCTTGTATCGTTAATGATATTACTGCTTTGTCTGATAAGAGGATGGCTGAAGTTGTGAGGGAACAGAAAGCGGGGGTTGTTTTAATGCATATGCGCGGCAGGCCTAAGACTATGCAGAGGAACCCTTTTTATAAAGATGTGGTAAAAGAGGTGTATGACTTTCTTTCTCTATGTATAGAAAAGGCGTTGTCTTTCGGTATTGATAAAAGCCGGATAATTGTTGATGTAGGGTTTGGGTTTGGAAAGAGAGTGGAGGATAATTTGTGTTTATTGAACCATCTTTATCAGTTCAAGAGTTTGGGATGTCCGGTTTTAGCCGGTGTATCCCGCAAATCTTTTATAGGTAAAGTTTTGTCTCAGGACGATTCTTCGCGGAGGGTTAACGGGACAATCGCCGCAGAAACTGCCTGTGTTTTGAAGGGAGCAAAGATTTTAAGGGTCCATGATGTTAAACAGGCAAAAGAAGCTGTTGAAACAGCTTATAGGATTATGTCATGTTAGAACATATACTGCCGAACTTTAGTTTTAACTGGAAAATGGCAGTTGAAGTTGTTATTCTCTGGTTTGTTTTTTACCGGATTGTCCTCTTCCTTAAAGATACTAAAGCCTTTTATGTTATCCGGGGGATATTCATCCTTATTTTAGCCTTCTTTGTTTTCCAGAAACTTGGGTTGAATACCCTAAATTGGATTTTAACCAAGATTTTCGCTTTATCAATTATCGGGTTAATAATTATTTTTCAGCCGGAGTTAAGGCAGGGCCTTACCCGTTTAGGCCAGCAGCCTTTGCTTTATACTGGGTTCAGGGAAGATGAAATAGAAGCTATTATCAAGGAGCTCTGTAACGCGGTCAGTTTGCTTTCAAAAAAGAAAATAGGAGCACTTATAGCCATTCAGAGAGAGATAGGCCTTAGAAATTATATTGAAAGCGGGATAGCTTTGGATGCCGAGATTTCTTCTGAGCTTATTCAGGGAATATTTACTCCGGCCTCTGCTTTGCATGACGGGGGAGTTATCATTGTCAGAGACAGGGTTACGGCGGCAGGGTGCCTTTTCCCTTTGTCGGATAACCCTGATATTGATAAAAGTTTAGGAATGCGCCACAGGGCAGGTATCGGTTTGTCGGAAGATTCTGATGCCGTGGTTATAATTGTTTCGGAAGAGACAGGCGGTATTTCTTTAGCTCTCAACGGAAGAGTTACAGGAGGGTTTAAGAAAGATGATTTAGTCCCTGTTTTGAAAGGTTTGTTAAGCAAAGGCAGGAAAAAACGGTGAGGCCTAAATTTATATTTAACAACTTCTGGCTGAAAATCCTTTCTCTAATCTTAGCGGTTGTAACCTGGCTCTATGTTAACGGGGAAATATCAAAAATATTGAAGCCTTAGGCTTGGAAAGTAAGATGTTATGAAATTAGGGGTAAATATAGACCATGTGGCAACTTTGAGGCAGGCTAGGAGAATTGTTAATTATCCTTCGCCTCTTATTGCGGCTTTGATTGCTCAGAGCTCAGGCGCGGATTCAATTGTTGCTCATCTGCGTGAAGACAGGCGGCATATAAAAGATAAGGATGTTTTTCAGATAAGAAAGATGGTTGATATAGGTTTCAATTTAGAAATGGCGGTTAATCCCGAAATTGTTGATATCGCCTGCGAATTAAAACCTGACAAATCCACAATAGTTCCTGAACGCCGGCAGGAAATAACAACTGAGGGAGGAGTTAACTTGATAACCGGAGAAAAGCAATTTAAAAAGGCGTTTAAGAAGTTGAAGGCTGAAAGGATAGAAGTCAGTGTGTTTATTGATCCTGATCTAAACCAGATTAAGAAAGCCCATGCTTTGGGGGTAACTTCTTTGGAAATACATACCGGAAGATATGCTGACGCGAAGGCAAAAAAGGAACAAACCTCTGAATTTAAGAGAGTGTATAGATCTGCTGAATACGCGAAGAAACTCGGATTCTTTGTCGCCGCGGGCCATGGCCTGAATTATAGGAATGTTTCCAGAATAGCTGAGATAGAAGAGGTAGAAGAACTAAATATAGGACATAGTATTATCAGCCGGTCAGTCTTTTTAGGCCTGCCTTTGGCGGTTAAGGATATGGTTAGGCTGATAAGCCCTAAAAGGTGATTATGGTTAAAGGGATAGGTATTGATATTGTTTCTCCTAAGAAGGTTGAAAAAGCTGTCCGGCGTTGGGGAGACAGTTTTATTGAACGCGTATTTAATCCTGAAGAAGTAAATCTTGTCGCGAAAGGGAAGATTTATTTTCAGAGAATAGCCGCGCGGTTCGCGGCAAAAGAGGCGGTAATAAAAGCTCTTTCGAAGAACTTTAACTTGTCTTTTAAGGATATTGTTATTACTAACCTTCCTAATGGGGCTCCGGTATGCGGTTTTAAAAAAGATATTAATACGGAGGTATTAATTTCAATCTCGCATATTGAAGAGTATGCTGTGGCAATGGCCGTAGCCAAGTAAATATGGACTGGAAAAGAATTCTAATTAAACGGGATAAGGATACTCACAAAGGCGATTACGGGCACGTTCTAATAGTTGGCGGGTCAAAAGGATTAACCGGAGCTGTCTGTTTATCAGCTTCAGCCTGTTTAAAGGCAGGCGCGGGGTTAGTAACCACGGCTGTTCCTGAATCTTTAAATCATATTTTTGAAATAAAACTTACTGAAGTAATGACTTTTCCTTTGAAAGATTACAGAGGGGTTATTTCTCCGGAGAGTTTTAAGGATATAAGCAAGTTTGTAACGCGGAAGAAAGTTGGTGTTTTAGGAATCGGCCCGGGAATTTCTTCCGGGAAGGGAACTAAACAATTAGTTAATAAAGTGGTCAATTTAAAGGGGCCGGCATTGGTTTTAGACGCTGATGCTTTAAATGTTTTAGATGTAAAGGAAAGTTTAAAAAAAAGGAAGAACAGGTTTATCATTTTAACTCCGCATTTAGGGGAATTCTCTAATCTTACAAGGGTACCTGTCAATGAAATTAAGAAGAAGAGGAAAAAACTTGCTAAAGAATTCGCTCTCAGATATAATCTAATCCTTGTTTTGAAAAGCAATAATACAATTGTTACTGACGGTAAAGATATTTTTGAGAACTCTTTAGGAAATCCCGGTATGGCAACCGCGGGTTCAGGCGATGTTTTGACCGGAATAATCTGCGGGTTGGCATCTCAAGCTCTAAAAAAGGCTGAAGCTGGGGTGGATATTATGAAGGTTTTGTTTGAATTGGCTAAGATGGGCGTTATTTTGCACAGCTTGTCAGGGGATATAGCGGCTAAATCTTTGACTCAGGCATGTTTGACAGCTTCTGATATAATTGATAGAATTCCCCCAGCAATTAAAAAAGGTAGTACCAATGGCTATTACTAAACAAAAAGGTGACATAGCTGAAGCATTTATTACATTTTTGCTTAAACAGAAAGGTTTTAATGTTCTTATCCCTTGGGGTGAAGACGTTAGATATGATCTTGTTGCTGAAAAGAATGGGGTTTTTAAACGCATCCAAGTCAAATATGTTACTCCTAAGAATGGCGTTCTTGAGGTGGCTATAAGAAGTGCTAATAATTATATTACGATACATTATTTGCCTAAAGACGTAGATATTATCGCTGTATATTCTCCTCAAAACAATAAAGCATATTTTATACCTCTTAATAAAAATAAAAAGGTGTATAAGTTAAGATTGGCGACTACTAAGAATAATCAAAAGAAAAAAGTAGTTATGGCTTCAGAGTACGAGATGAGGTTTGATCTACTAGAAAGATAAATGTTGCCGACGTAGCTCAATCCGGTAGAGCATCTCACTTGTAATGAGAATGTTGGAGGTTCGATTCCTCTCGTCGGCTCCATCATGGCGAACAGCCTGTTCACATGTATCCATGTCGCATGTGCTCATGTTACAGGTGCTCATGTTGCAGGTTTTCTGTAAGCAGTGGACTGTGGACTATTAACTGTTCTTTGTTAATGTTGATATTTGGGCAGGTACCCTAGCGGCCAAAGGGGACAGACTGTGTCAAACGCAGCGTTTTGCTGAAAGGCTAAATGGAAAAGTGGGTGAATTCAGGGAAACCCTTGACATTTTTAATAATGAGGGCAATCCTGAGCCGAGCTCCGATGTTATATCGGGGAAGGTGCAGAGACTATCCCGCAAGGGAGTAGCCCGACGATTGTCGGTCGAAGCGCCCACCGCCTAAGTCCTGTTCTTAGCGGGATATGGTGATGAGATAGTCCAAGTCCTAAGGTAACTTAGGAGAGCTTGAAATCTGTTGTGCTTGCACTTCGGAGGTTCAAATCCTCCCCTGCCCATTTCTTGCAAATGGCAAATAGCGAATAGTGAGAAAACATAAAGTTCTTTTGTGTGGTTGTTTCTTTAAGACTATAAGCCATTAGCTATAAGCAAATATGCTAAGTTTTTAAGGCACTTCGCTTATGCAAGCTCAGTGCCGCTGAAAAACAAGGAATAACCCTTTATAACAATTTTTCAGCGGGTGTAGTTCAGGGGTAGAACACAGGCCTTCCAAGCCTGTTACGACGGTTCGATTCCGTTCGCCCGCTCCATAAGTCTCTACTTAGGCTATAGTCTGTTTAGGCAAAGAATTGACAAGTATGTTTGGCAAGGGATTACGGGAACAATCAAGGATAAAC
>Ga0164318_10006833_pt1 | contig 11055 bp, 9 predicted proteins | sample GuaBasSedimGuay9_FD_113734 | JGI IMG/M metagenome (GOLD analysis project Ga0164318, IMG submission 113734) | Subseafloor sediment microbial communities from Guaymas Basin, Gulf of California, Mexico - Guay9, Core 4571-4, 0-3 cm | ecosystem: Environmental > Aquatic > Marine > Hydrothermal vents >...
ATTGCACTAATAGAAATCACAAAACCGTATAATGGTTTAAAGGATTTTCTATTAATTTTAATTAACAGTTCATTTTATTATGTTTGGTTCAGAATATACAGCGATGGTCGCCACATGAATTCTGATATAATGAAGGCATTACCCCTTCCCAAAGATCTACAAAAGAAATTGAGAAAATATAGCGAAATCCTCAAAGTTTTCTCTTCATTCCTGATGAAAAAACTTAATTATTTTTACGATAAAGAATACAGGCGATTCAGTACTTCAAAAATGAAGCATATTATTGATATCTGTGATTTATTTCTGGGCGAAATGTACGATATCCCCGACGAAATGGTGGAACACATTCAAAATTTCGAACCTTCAATCCGCGGAGGAAAGAAAATCTCAAATGAAATCTCTTTGCGAATTCGAAACTTATTAAAAGATAATCGTGATAACAAAAATATTGAAGGTTTAATTGTAGAATTTAAGGTTATTCTTGAATTAATTGAAAATAACGAAAATTTAGCTGAAAATAAATGATAATCCGTCCCAAACACATACTTTTATTTATTGTTGATTTCATCCTTGCCGCTTACATCTATTATGTCAATTTTTTCCTATTTGGAAACCCTTCCGGGAGATGTGTTTATTTATCCGTAATGACCTTCATTTTTACATGGCTTTGTTGGGCTCTTTATTTTGAATTAAGGGATTTTTGGCAATTTAGATGGTATAGGGTCGATACTCTCGGAGTAAAAATCCGTCCCATTCAGATTCCGATACTTTGGTGTGATTCCGATCAATATTCGACTAGCATTAAAAAAAAGATAAGGAATAAAAAGAAAGATATCGCTTTATACGGAGAAATCTTACATTGGAGTGGGACCTCATCAAAATCTCCTGTTGTTATATTTAGCCATGGATTCTCGGATGATTGCATTTACACACGCCATATCACAATTCCAATCGCCTTATCCGGTTATGATGTTCTAACCTTTGATAGTAGAGGTTCCGGGAAATCAAGAAAAGCCGGAAAAAATAGCCAATTTGTTGAAATTACCCGCGATCTGGAGGATGTTATCGAATACGTGAAGAAAGATCCTATTTTAGGTGGTCGTAAAATTTACTTGGTAGGAATTAGCTTAGGTGCCCTGTCATCAATTAGACAGGGATTAAAGGAAGACTCGATCGAAAAAATTATTGCTGTGGCCGCAATGTCTAACTATAAAGAAAATATTCCCCAATCTCCCATTACCTTTAAAAAAAATTGGTGGCTTTGGCTCAGATATACCTTTTTCGGTGTATTGATGAATCCGTTGGAGAATATTAATTTTGAACTTTCGCCCGTACTTCAATTACAAAAAATTAAGAAAAAATTTCAAAATATAGAAGATTGGACCGAATTCATCTCCAAAAAATTATTTCTGATTCATGCGAAAAATGATAAGATCATTTCATTTAATAATTTCCTGGAAAACAGAAATGCTGCAAATTTAACAACTAATTACCATAACTGGATGATCTCAAAATCCGGAGGTCACAATTTCTTGCAATATGAACTTCCCCTTGTAAGCACAATTATATCCATGTTGCAAATGTAGAATTTTGTTGTTTATGCTGATTCTTTTTCTTCCTCTTTAGTTTCAAATTCTGGTGGAGCTATTTTAACATTTTTTGCTTCAACCGATCCTTCCTTCTTTCCAGGAACAACCTCGAAACTCACTCTGAGATCCGGTAAGAGAGTTTTGAAACCATCCATCTCTATACTAGAATAGTGACAAAAGATTTCGTGATTTTCTTGATCAGGAGGTACATTATCCCGAATAATAAATCCGTATCCCCTTCTCGGGCTAAACCATTTAACTTTCCCGAATTCCCGCCCTTTTTCAGGTTCTGTCATGTTTTTTTCACAAATTTTAATTAAATAAATTTTAAGTTTTTTCGGTCATTTGACCAAAATTCACTTTCATTTACTTATTTTCCTATAAATGGTATTTATATTTTTCTTCTTGTTTGGAAAATGTTATTTTTAATAACTTTCAAATCCTAATTTAAAATTAAGAAAATGAAAATTGAACCTTTTATAAAGAAAATTAAGGATTTAATTAATGAAAAGGGGGAAATTAACCAAGAGCCTCCAAATGGGGTTGAAGCAATAGTTGTTCGTGAAGAACACTTCTCCGGAAAATATTCTGCTACAATAGGTATTGGTTTGGTTAATTCGAGTGTTTCTACAACAAGATATTTTGATGTTCGTGGAAAAGTATATAATGATACTTTGAATAAATTTAGTGATTCCAATTTAAGGATTGAGCCGAAAGTTGTTGCTACAACAAAAGGTTTGGAATATGTTTGTGCTGTGTTCAAGCCAGGGCTAATACGGGCGGTGGATGAGGCAGTTTGGCATAATAAATTTAATAATTTAAATGATTTAATCGATATAATAGAAAATCTGGGAAAAAACGATTTGAAATCATTGTTCGAGAGTTTAAAATAATATAAAATAGTGTTAAATAATTTATTGCAGATTTCTTAATTTAAAAATTTCATTCGGGGTAATCAAGAGAATACTGTCCTTTAATTTAGTCACATTACCCCCGTGTTGCATGCAGTATTTTTTAATTTGTTGAAGTTGATTATGTAAAATTTCTTTATTCCCTCCAGTTCGAGAGCCTTCTAAACCTTTTGCAATTTTTACAAGGGGGCTTAAATCGCAGACCATAATGTGCCCGTCCAATAAATTATGCTTTAAAATAGTAAAATCACTGTTTGAATGGATAGCTATCTGTTTTATATATATAGATCGAGTTAACCGATTTGTAAAAGGAGAATCTAATTTTTTTTTCTTACGAGTAAACATTCCCATAATTTATCAAATTATCCATGTGTTTACCAGTTAAAATCATAAATAAGATCCAAATAATATTCGAATGTAAAGATAGAAAATGATAAAAAAAGAAGATTGAAAAAAGAAAAATTAAAAATTAACAAATTCGGTAAAGCATTTCGGTTCAATAAATCAGCCGATTTCGCTGCCCATTAAATCCAGAAAAGCCTCGATATCCATGAAATATCCTAAATACGGATTAATTGATACTTGGTTCCCTTTTTTTTGTACATTTACAAATTTTAATTTTTCCAGTTCCTTAATATCATCTCTGATATCCTTCTTGTTTCTTAATTTTTGAATTGAATCAATATTAGTTTTTCCAGAATTAACCAGACATAATGAAAGAATAGTGCACAATGTTGCAGCTATACGGGGTTTTCCGCTAAAAGGGTTTGAATTAAAAAATTCTTCAGTTTCGGATGATTGAGATAAATACCATCGAAAATTGAAAGGGTTTTGTTTGAGTTCAAGGTTGAAAATTGCAATAGATTTAGAAAATTGGTCCATAAGTTCATGTAACTTGATTTTTGCCAACTTTCCTGTATAATTCAAATAATCACATAATTCTTCTTCTGATGCTCCCAAAATTTCAAAACTATTGCTTGAAGGGCTCTGTTTTGTTTGACTTAGTAAATGCATTAAAATTGTAAATTCATTCATAATTAATTTCCTCTAAATTTTCATTTTCGTTCTTATTTTCGTTAAAAAAAAACTGTTTCGATGTATTATTGTAAGTTAGAAATCCAAGTTTGAGTAAATGGAGTAAATATGAGAAATTTTCATAATAATTCTCATTTGATTCATCATCACTTAAAATTAACTCCAAAGTTGCAGGTAAAATTGAATTTATTCTTCTAAAATATTCTAACATCTTTATTTTAAATGGTTTATCCATTTCGGGCAAATCTAATTTTCCAGGTTCTTCTAAAAACGGTATTCTTTCAATAGTATTTTCATATTTTCTTCTATTCTTTTTAAGTACAAGTTTTTCATAGCTTTTAATTAAAAATATTTGAGAAAATTGTGGTAAAAATAAGGGAGAACACCAAGTTTTTTTTAAAATTTCAGAAAAAATTTCTTCAGGAGGGTTTTTTTTAAAAAAAAGGAGCATTTTATTTTTCTGGGATACAAAAGAAATAAATTGTCTTAATTCTTCGAGTTTCTGCTCAAGAATAATTGTTCCATTATCCATAATCTGAACGCTGGTTTCTAATTCAGAAGAAGAAATCAAACCCTTTAATTCAAGGAATAAAGATTCCAAATCTTCTTCAAGCAATGATTTTTTACCGGAATCTACTTGGTTTTTTAGGAAACTTATCCGTTCTAATAAGGATATGAGTTTCGACATTATTTATTCATCTCAATTAAGATTTTGGAAATTTGAATTCTTTTGTGGAGTTGCATAATGAACGGTCGATGTGCCGTTATTTCCATTTTGACTTATTCCAATAACTTTATTTGCATAATAAAGGATTGAAATTGAAGAATCAGGCATAAGTAAAACACTTTGAACTCCATATTTTGTGTTTTCATAAATTAATTTAGCAATAATTTCTGCATTCAAATTATCCAAAAACATTTCAATTTCATCATATATATTAAAAGGTGAAGGATTAAAATGGTGGAGTGATAACATTAAACTAATTCCTATCATGGATTGTTCTCCACCGCTCAAGGCAGCAAAATGTCTTAAATTTTGTTTGTTTTTTATAGAAGCTGCTTTAATTGTTAATTTAAATTCTTCGATTTTTCCTTCCAATTTTAGCATTACATAAAAATCCGTTTTTGTAAAAGCAAGTTTTTTATTAACAAGATTCTCCAAAATCTCTATGGATTTTTTAAATTTAATCAAATAATATTGCTCAATCTTTAATTCTGCATCTTTAGCTGCTTCTATTTCTTTATTTGACGTTTTTTGTTTATCTTTAATTTTATTTATAGTTTCTTCAATTTTTTGTTTTTTTAGTATTAAATTATCATCAACATCAACATAAGATCTTAAAATTTTGCTTAGATTATCAATATCTTTTTGAATTTCATCAACTGTTCTCTTTGGAATATTTTGCTTCTTTGCTTCTTTTAATAAATTACTAATTAATTCAATCTTACTTTCTTTTTCCTTAATATAATCCGAAATTTCTTTTACGGAATTTTTAATTGTGGCTACGTTTATTAATTGCTTATTTTTCTCTTCCAGATTCTTCTTGAGTTCGGATTCTAATGTAATTATTATTTCATTTAAATTGTTAATTTCATCCTTAATTTTACTAATTTCATCAGTTAATTTCATATTTTCTTTAAAGAGTTCATAATAATGTTTGTCTTGAGAAGTTAAATCGGATAATAAATCTTGTTTTTCTTTTTTCTTTGAGTTAATATCACTTAAAATTGAATTTTTTTTAATCAAAGTTTCATTAATCTGTTGTATATATTTTTCTTTTGCCGAATTGTACTCATCAATCTTATCTTTTTCTGATTCAATCAAATTTGGCAATTCGGAAAGTCGATTCTGTTTTGCAATTGAATTTTTAGGCAGTTTTTCTTTTAAAATTTCAATTTCATTTTTATATTTGATTATCTCCTGTTGTTTCTCTTGGATTTTCTTATACTTCTTCTTTCTATCATTGATTAGTGAATTTTTTATATTCGTTAAAATTTCTTTTTGTTTGTATTTCACAAGGAGAGCATCAATTTCTTCTAAATTTTTCATTAATTTCTTTCGTTTTTCTGTAATTTTTTGAAGATCTGAACTTCTTTTGACATAATTTTGGCGATTATTCTCAGATTTTCCATTTAATTCATTCAATAATAATTTTGCTTGAGCTACACTTGTTATTTTTCGCTTGCTATTTGAAGTGAAAGGTCTTGCTTCCAATACAAATTTTTTAGGTCTTAATTGTTCACCATCTAAAGTAACAATCCAATTTTTGGAATTAAATCTCTGAATATAATTGGTTCCTGCAATGTGATCTTTAACCACCAAAGTTTTATTGGATACCGAATAAATAACTTTTAAAATCGCAGGATCCGGAATAGTGGGTTTAATCTTTTCCGCTAAATATCCAAAAACATCAAATTTGCTCAAATTCCCTAGTTCGGGTAATTTAATAATTTTTTCTGGTTTTTCCAAATATATATTGCATCTGGCATTATATCTTTGAGCCATATTTTTGAGTTGGGCGAATTCTTCCTTATTTTTTGTAATAAAACTATAAAGCACCCTTGAACCAAATATTGATTCAACAGACATCTGATATAGTGGATCAAAAGTTATGAAATCTATAAGTGGGCCAATACTTTGCATTTTTCGTTGTTTGATTTCTTCCATCATGGATATTATAGATTTTGGCTTAGGCATTGTTTTATCATGAACAGTTTGTTTGATCCGTTCAATTTCTCTTGTTATTTGCAAATATTGTTTCTGTAACTGCTCTAAATCATTGGTATATACATTAATTGTTTCTTGATATTTTTGAACTAGCATTTTCATACGAATTTGGAGATCTTTCTTTGGATTTTCCATAAACCACTTAAATTCTTTTAATTCATGGTCTATTTTTTGAATTTCGTTTATTTTCTCGTTTATTTTTGTTTCAAATTTAAGATGATTCTCTTCCAGTTCTTTTATAATCTCTTCCAAATTGGCAATTATCTGTTTTTTTGCATTAAAATCCGAAATAATTTCCCGATATTTTAAAAACTCTTTATTTAATGTGCGTTCTTCATCTTCGAAGGTTTTTAATGTTTTTTTTGATTCTTTTATAGAAATTTGTAGATCATCCAAGCTATTTTGATAAGATTTTAATTCGAAATCTTGTTTTTTGAGATTTATTTTGTATTCATCAATTTCCTTTGATAATTCCTCAATTTTATCTGCAAATTTGTTCTTTTCAGATGTCCATTTATTAATTTCTTCTTTTACTATTTCTTGACGCGCTTTTTTTGCCGATAATATCTCAAGTTTATTATAATTCTCGTTTTTATTTTGATCTAATTTTTCTTCAATATCAATAATTTTTCTCTGAAGATCTTCAATTTGTGACTCAATATCTCTTAAATTTTTTTCTTTTAATTCGATTTCTTTTTTATAAATTTCTATTTGTCTTAATATATCCTCTTTTTGAGCCCATAATAGTTCATTTTGCAAGTTTTCCAAATTACTTAATAGTTTTTTTTTCTTTTCCAAGCGTTTTAACATAGGTTCTAATTCATTAAGTTGATATATTAGATTCTCTCTTTGAGAAATTAAAGCAGAATGATGTTTTTTCAAATCATTTATTTTGTTTTTCTGAAATAATATTTTTTCTCTTAAGATATCGAGTCCTAATCCTTTTTCTACAAAAGAGCACAAGGCTTCATCTTTAAAATTTTTTAAAGATCCAATTTTTCCTTGAGACATGAATGAGAAAACATGATTTGGATCAATTCCCGTTTGAGCAACGAATTCCTGAATCTTTTTTACTGATATATCATGAAGTTTTTCATCTTCGGGACCTTGAAAAGAAAATTTTGGCGTTTGGTCCCTATAAACAACCCGTCTAATACAAAAAATTTCACCGGATAATTCGAGATAAAGGGTAACCTTTGCATAATTTTGTCCCGTTCTTATGAAATTTGACCATTTTCTATATCTTCCATCATAATCATTGGATCCTAACACAAATTTGAGAGCATGAAAAATTGAAGATTTTCCGACCCCATTTGGGCCGGTAATGATTGTAAATTCTGGATGAAACACAATTTCATTGTAGTCAAATGATATAAAATTCTCTAAAATTATTTTTTGGATTTTTACTTTTTTTGTTTTTTCAGGAATGACCTCTTTGTCCTTATCAAAGATTGGCAATATCTCTAATGTTTTAGAATCTTCAATTTTTTCTGCCAACCCTTTCATTTCGGTCATTCTAATCACTTAACATTTATTTCTCAATTTTTTTATGAAATTATTTTTTTAAACTTATCAACTGTAATTTTTGCCTTATTGAGTTTTTTTAATGCTACATTCGGGTCATCTTTTAAAATAAAGGAATTATCTGCAAGTAGATTTCTTTCAAATGGCAAAAGTACTATCCCTTTTTGAATTTTATCTAAGATAATGCATATATCTTCATAGTTTTTTGAAGCAGCTTCCTGATATAGTTGATGTTCAAAATTTTTATTAATCTCAATAGTTTTTTGAATTTCAAATTTCAGTTCATACTTTTTTAATTCATTTTTCTCAATTGGAAGATCATTTTTATTAGTATTTGTGTTGTTTGTATTTCTAATATAAAATATTTGATTTTCAAGTAAAAAGTTCAGTAGAGATGTATTAAATTTAATTTTCTTAGTTAATTCTGCATTTTTATTCATTTTATAGTATTTATAGGCATAAGTCAAGAATTTTCTTATTTCTCCTAAATTACAATTCTTCAATTGAAGTAAAATATAGTCAACATCAATTTCATCGTGTGGAAATTCTTCTAAAATTGATTCTATAAAATGTTTTTTTAATTTAGTTTCGGGAATTTGTAATTTTAATTCTATATCAAAGAAATTATTGGAATCTAAGGGTAAATTTTGATTAAGCGATGATATAAATAAAAAGATTCCGCCTATTGAAATTGGATTAAAGCATTCAGTAATTTTAAAAATTGAGTGTATTAAGTTAATATCCTTAGAATTAAGACATTCAAGTTCATTAAGGGGAAAAATAAAAATAAATGGCTCAGAAAATTGCTTAGAAATAAAAAATTGTTTTAAACTTTCACTCAAGGAATATATATGGTTCTTTAATTCTAAATTAAATCCGAAAAAATTTATTTTGTATATTTTACAAGAATTTTTCGCTGTGAAATTTTGCAAGAATGACTGAATTTCATCGTTTGGAGTTGTTTTTATATGAATTTTTCCTGAAAATTTTCCGATTTCATCAGAAAGAGTGAATTCTTTAAAATTTCTTTCCCTATTTGCTTCATATTTGTTAAAGTAATATTGTAATGTATCATTAATAATTTTATATTGGAGAGTTATAGGAGATGAATGATTCGGATAATTTAATGGGATTATAATGCTATTTAAGTTATTTTGAGGAAAGAAACTCAAATCGGTTCCATTACCAATGGAAATTTGTGTTTTATTTTTTTCTGTTTTTAAAACTGGAGGATCTTCTGATTCTTTTATTAAAATTTGCTCGTTTTTAATTTTTGTCCGCAGTTCTTTGCCTTGTTCATTCAAAAGTTCCTTCTCCTATCTTCTTAATTTATTTGATATATTTAAAAATAACGTATATAAAAATAGAGTTGTTTGGGAATTAATGTTTAGGGGGAATTGATTTTTTATAACGCAATTGATCTTCCATAGATTTTCGTTATTTTTTTAAGAATTTTTGTGCGACGACCGATTTCTTCATCAATTTTTACTTGATATTGCCAGTTTCCTTCCTCAATACTTGGTTTATTCATCCTTGCTTCTTCTCCTTGTTCTAAAAGATCTTGGATAGGGATAATTGCAACTTTTGCTATCGATCTAAAAAGAACTCTTACCAAATCTTCTACAACGGTTTTATCATTAGTATTTGTATTTAAATATTCTTTTAAATGCTTTTTTTCAGATTTACTTGCATCATTTTGCCACCATCCCAAAGTAGTATTGTTATCATGTGTTCCAGTATAGGCTAAACAATTATGAACAAAATTATGTGGCAAATGTGGATTATTTTCATCGGATCCAAACGCAAATTGAAGTATTTTCATTCCTGGAAAATTAAACTTATCTCTTAAAGCTTCAACTTCGGGTGTAATTATCCCCAAATCTTCAGCGATTATTGGTAAATTTCCAAGGCGTTTTTGTAGTTCCAAAAATAATTTTTCTCCCGGACTTTTTATCCATTTTCCCTTTATTGCATCTTTGGCTGTTCCAGAAATTCTCCAATACGCTTGAAAACCTCGAAAATGATCAACGCGCAACCAATCGAATAATTCAATTAATCTTTCAAATCGTTTAATAAACCAATCAAAATTTCTTTCTTCTAAAATTTTCCATTTGTATAATGGATTTCCCCATAACTGACCCGTTTTTGAAAAATAATCTGGAGGGACCCCAGCTTGAAATTCTAAATTTCCATCAGGTTTTAGAGTAAATAATTCTGGATTGGCCCAAACATCAACAGAATCGTGTGCAACAAATATCGGCATATCTCCTATAATTTCAATATTATTCTTATGGGCAAAATTACGTAGATTAGACCATTGGACCGAAAAAATCCATTGAATAAATTTGTATTGTTCCAATTCTTTCATTCGGCCTGCAGACCAAACTTTTAGGGCGTTTTTATGTCTTAAAGCATAATTTTTTGGCCATGTAATCCACGATTGTAATTTATGCCCTAATTTGAGTGAATAAAAAAGCACAAAATCATCCAGCCAATATGCTTGATCCTCGCAAAATTCTTTAAATGAATGATATAACTCAGATTTCTGTTGAATGTGCTCCTTTTGAAATGAATTAAATGCAATTTTAAATATTTTTTCTTTTAATTTAATTACCCTCTGATAATCCACTTTTAAAATCTTAGAAGATTCAAGATCTGATTTAATTTCCTCTAAACATTGATTTATTTCTTCTTTTGAGATTAATTTCATTTCCATTAATCCATCAGGACTAATTAATAGAGGATTTCCTGCAAATGCAGATATATTTTGATATGGAGAATCCGCAAATCCGGTAGGCCCAATGGGAAGCATTTGCCAAAAATGTTGTGAACTTTCCTTCAAAAATTCAATAAAATTAAATGCATTTGGACCTAAATCCCCTATCCCATAACGAGTATAAATGCTGGTTGGATGTAATAATATACCAGCTGATCTGGGTAATTTCATAAAAAAAATAAGGTCTCAATTCTTAAAGGTGTTGTTGAATTGAAGAAAGTTCTTGTTCACATTCTTTCATTTTCTCAATTTCGTCCAAACTACTGAAAATTTCTAATGCTTCCTCATATTTCTGTTTGGCTTTAGTATATTCTTTCTTCTGTTCCAAAATTGAACCCATATGAAGCAAACAATTAGGAGTAAAATATTCAAAGGGTGCTAATTCGGTTGCAATCTCATAGGAGCGAAGTGCATAATCATAAAATTTCGGATCTTGTTTTGCCAACTCTAAAAACACTTCTCCTTGATCATGAAACTGCTTTCCATCAGGGG
>Ga0164318_10006835_pt1 | contig 11050 bp, 10 predicted proteins | sample GuaBasSedimGuay9_FD_113734 | JGI IMG/M metagenome (GOLD analysis project Ga0164318, IMG submission 113734) | Subseafloor sediment microbial communities from Guaymas Basin, Gulf of California, Mexico - Guay9, Core 4571-4, 0-3 cm | ecosystem: Environmental > Aquatic > Marine > Hydrothermal vents...
CTTACCAGCGCCCGCTCATCATATCCACATCGAGATCTTCAAGACGCACAAACTTATCTTCGTAAGTTTCCAGGTAGAGCGTTCCGCTCCTGATTTTAAACCCCAGGGGCGTTGCTTTATATGCTTCCATCAACGCCGGGGGGACTTCCTTCATCCTTGCAAGAGACCAGAGCTGAGAGGTTTCTTCGATGTGTCCGCCGCTTGTAAAACCATGATCTTCAATGATAACGGCCCATAAATTGTCGGGACTTACATCGAACAAGGTGAATGTTAGAAATTCTCCTTCTGCCGTATACCCCTTTTCTTTTGCCAGGGCTTTAGCATCAACAAGCAGCAGTTTTCTGCCCTGTGATGTCTGAACAAAAACATTTTCAGATTCAACTTCGGTGAAAGCCCCGGTAATATGCTCATTCGGGAGCAGACAGTTCTCCTGACTCCTGTTGCTGAAGCTTATTCCCGCAATGCAGGTATCATCCCACAGACTACCTTCATACACCGATGCAATTTCAAATTTCAGAATCAGAAACTCTTGTATTCCCGGTTCTTCGGGATGTGCTCCGGTATAACGGATCAGTTCAGAATCTCTCAATGCTTCAACTCCGGCAGTTTCAAAGGGCATTTCAAAGGGCTGTACACCCATCTCGTCTTTCAGGGTGAAGTTAACCGGCTCAGCAATTTGAAGGATATCGGCTTCAAATCCGATCTGTCCCGCCCTCATATCCGAAGTGAAACCCGAGTAAAGGGAGAGCTTGAAGTCTTTCACCCGGTTGTTCTTCAGAAAGAGGCTTTCTGATTTCTGATACCCGTTGTTAATCATAATGTATTTTTTCAGCTCTCCTCGTTGCCCAATAAGGACGTAAGAGCCGGTTCCCGGCCCCGCTTCACCTTCTACCCAGGAAGTCTCCAGACTGTCATCAAAGAGATTCATCGGACTGTACTCTCCCACCTCCATAAATTCTGTGGGTTTTTCCAGTTCTGATGAGGCCGCATAGACACCACCGGCCTCGGTGAAAAATACCGTTTCCCACTGGGCAAAGAGGGTATGTGCCGGAAAGAGAAGGAGGCTGAACATCAGGATAAGATAAGTGGTTTTCATATTTAGAGAGTACCCCCGGAGTAGAGCTAATTCAACCTTGACGTCTGTTTATCCCGCTTCTATTATGATACCCAACTAAAACGTTGTTTTTCGCAGACTGCTGCTGAAGGAGCCTTCGATGGTAGAGTTCCCCGAAAAGTTTGATTCTGAGGAGGAGCTGGATGATTTTATCAGCGAGCCGTCGGCACAGCTGATTGATTTGTGCAGAAACTGGAAGGGCCCGACGGTTGTTCTCGGTATTGCCGGAAAAATGGGTTATCACCTGGGGATGATGCTTGTTAAAGCCCGGGACCGCTCGGGGAGTTCCGGTGAAATTATCGGTGTTTCCAGGTTTTCCGATTCCGAGGCCCGAAGAAAAGTTGAAGAGGCGGGTATCCGGACGGTTGCCGCCGATCTTTTAAGCCCCGATGCCGCAGCGGGTCTTCCGGATGCTCAGAGGGTGGTTTACATGGTGGGCCGGAAGTTCGGGACGGCAGGTTCCGAGGAGCTCACCTGGGCTGTGAACACTCTGATTCCCCAGGCTGTCTGCCGAAGGTATGCGGGTATTCCCATTGTGGTCTATTCCACCGGAGCGGTTTACCCCCGGGTTCCGTTGGAGAGCGGCGGGGCTGATGAGTCCTTGCCTCTCACCCCCCTTGGAGAATATGCCAATGCCGCTGTGGGCCGGGAGAGAATCTTTCAATATATGAGCGGGGTTACCGGGACTCCGATTTGCCTGGTCCGGCTTTTTTATGCTATCGATCTGCGCTACGGTGTCTTGCGGGATATCGGGGAAAAGGTGGCCTCTGGAGAGACTGTCGATCTGAACATGGGGTATGTGAATGTTATCTGGCAGGGGGATGCTGTGAATCAGTCCCTTCTGGCCTTTTCTCAATGCGCCATACCTCCCCGGCCGCTGAATGTAACCGGGCCGGAGATTATTTCGATTCGGGACACCGCTGAGAGATTTGCCGAGCTTCTGGGGCGCAGGGCGAAGTTTTCGGGAACACCGGCCACCGATGCCCTCCTTGGAAAAACCGACAGGACTGTAGGGCTTTTCGGCCCTCCCCGGGTGAGTGTAGAGAAGATGATCGTCTGGGTGGCAGAATGGATAAAAGCCGGGGGCCGGGGTCTGAACAAACCGACTCATTTTGAAACCCGGAATGGTGATTACTAGGTGAAGGACTGTAAGATGATGAAAATAGCAGATATCCCTCCTGAAGCTCTTGCGAATTTCCGTGAGGGCTGTGTTATTCCAGCCCTTCCCCTGGCCCTTCATGCTGATGGAAGTTTTGATGAAACCAGCCAGAGGGCCATACTCCGGTACTATCTGAGTTCAGGAGTAGGCGGCGTGGCGGTGGGGGTTCATTCCACTCAGTTCACCATCCGGGATATCCCGGGATTCTTTGAGAAGATTCTCAAGTTTTCTTCGGAGATTCTGGATGGGGGGGCCGAAGATGAGCGGAAGCCGGTTCTTAAAATTGCCGGTATCTGCGGGGTAGCCGAACAGGCAACGGGTGAGGCTGCACTTGCCGTCAGCCATGGTTATCATGCCGGGCTGGTGAGCCTTTCGAATCTGGCCGGGCAGCCTGAATCCGTGTTGCTGGACCATGTCCGCAGGGTATCCGGGATTATTCCGGTTGTGGGGTTTTATCTCCAGCCGGCGGTGGGAGGGATACGCCTCTCCTACGATTTCTGGAAGGCTTTTGCGGGTATTAATAACGTGCTGGGGGTGAAGATTGCCCCGTTCAACCGTTACGCCACTGTGGATGTCCTTCGGGGGGTTGCAGACTCGGGCCGGGCGGGAGAGGTCAGTTTATATACGGGTAATGATGATAATATTGTTGTTGACCTCCTCACGCCATGGCGGTTTACAGGATCTGACGGAAGGATTCAGACTCTGAAGATCGTGGGAGGGCTGCTGGGGCATTGGGGTGTGTGGACCTCATCGGCGGTGAGTCTTTTTTACCGGCTCAGGCAGATGGCTCTAACCGGAGAGGCGATCGGGCCGGATATACTCACCCTGGCTCAGGAGATAACCGATATGAATGGGGCTCTCTTCGATGCGGCTCACAATTTCGCCGGGAGTATTCCGGGGATACATGAGGTTCTACACCGGCAGGGTTTGATGGAGTCTCCCCGATGCTTGAACCCCGAAGAAGTACTTTCCCCGGGTCAGGCCGGGGAACTGGATCGTGTCTGTTTAGCTTACCCCCACCTGACTGATGATGATTTTATCAGGGAGCATCTGGATTCATGGCGGAAATAAACAACGGGGCCTCTCCCAAAGGCCGGGCTACCCGCAGCCGGATTTTTGAAGTGGCGACGAAGGAATTCGCCATGAAGGGATATGCCGGTGCAAGAATCGACGTGATTGCCCGGGAGGCAAAGATTAACAAACAGCGTATCTACGCTTATTTCGGCGATAAAGAAGGACTCTTTGTCGAGGTGTGGAAGCGGACATCTGAGCTGATTTATGAGAAGACTCAGGAGTTTCTTGATTTAGGTGAAAAAGACGTTCCCGATCTTGGGCGGATTATTCTGAACGGCTACATGGCCTTTCATGAACGCCACCCCGAATTCTGGCGTATCTTTGTGATGGAGAACCTGTTCGGCGGAAAGCATGGGCGGCCGGGTCATGTTCCCGGGGACAGCCCTTATACTCATCTGAGAGAGCTCTATTCATCGGGTCAGAATGACGGATTTTATTCAAAAGAAGTATCCTTTGAATCCTTCATTTTTGTTATTACAGGAATCAGCTTTTTCTACACCTCCAACATGAACACGATGAGTGATACCCTGGATACCAACCTTTCAGACCCCATGGTGAAAGCAAAAATGATGAAGGAAATCTGTTTTATGATGTTTAACAAGCCGGAATGTCATGTTGATTGAAAACGGAGAGAAACTCTTTTTCTCACCGGGGTGGCTGGATCTGCAGGTAAACGGTTGGAAGGGTATCGATTACAACGGAGATAATCTGGATGCCGCCTCCTTTGAACTGATTACCCGGGAGCTGGCGGAAAATGGAACCACCCGGCATCTTCCTACTCTTATCACGGCCCCGAGGCAGGATTTAATACGCCGTCTGGGTACACTTCGGAGTATCCGGGGGGATTCCCCATGGCTGAGCCGGAGGGTTCCGGGATTTCATGTTGAAGGCCCCTTTATTTCCGGGGTGGAGGGATTCCGGGGAGCTCACAGCCCTGCTGATGTGAGAGATCCGACTGTTGAGGAATTTGAAGCCTGGCAGGAAGCTGCCGGAGGGCTTATCCGTATTGTTACTCTGGCGCCCGAGCGCCCCGGTGCATTAACGTTTATCGAAGAGATTTCATCCCGGGGTGTTGTGGTTTCCATCGGTCATAGCGGGGCGGATTCCGGACGCATCCGGGAGGCGGTAGCCGCCGGTGCCCGAATGTCTACACATCTGGGTAACGGCATGGCCGGAACCATCGACCGCCATGAGAATCCCCTGTGGGAACAGCTCTCTTCCGACGGACTTACCGCCTGTATTATCGCCGATTCCCACCACCTGCCGCCGGCTTTCATCAGGACGGCTTTCAAATCAAAAGGGGAGAGACGGATTGTACTGGTAAGCGATGTTGCCACCCCGGGCGGACTGCCCCCCGGCCGGAGAAGCTGGGCGGGAATTGATGTGGATGTAAGTGAAGACGGGCGGATTTCCCTGGCGGGTACCCCCTATCTGGCAGGAGCCGGGCTCTTGCAGAAACGGGGAATTGAGTTCCTGATGGAGGTAACAGGCTGTACTCTGGATGCGGCGCTGGCTGCCGCTACAGTGAACCCGGCCGCCCTGATCGGTATCGGGGATTCCGAGGATGTTGTGTCTTTTCGAATAAAGCACGATAACCCTGCCGGCCGGGTTTCCATTGAGATTGAAGAGGTTCGGCTGGACGGGGCTAGCTCTCAGCCGTAACTCCCAATTCTCCAAGAAGGGTTTCAAGCCTCTGCCCGTACTCCACATAGTTGGCCATCCGGGACTCCCGGGAAGCTTTAACAGAATTATCGTGATACACCACCGCCATGTGGGGTTCGATGGAAAGCCCTCCACTATAGCCTCTTGATTTTAAATCTTCGAGTATGCGTTTCACGTCGCCCCGGCCTTCTCCCGGCCAGCAGTAGACTTCCTCCCGGGTTTCGGTATTCCGGTAGGAGTCTTTGATATGTATGTGGGCGATGTGCTCTTTAACTGCCGAGTAAAAATCCCAGGATGATTGATCGGGGTAGGGCCAGGGTTTATCGAAATCTTCGGTGAGCGGCGGGTTACCGGTATCGAAAACCAGCTTAAGCCCCGGAACTTCCTGGAGCATTTCCAAGGTGTTCTTCGGGTTCATCCCGCCGTAGGTGGCACAGTTTTCATGAACCGGAGTGATGCCGGCATCGGTGAAACGAGTGGTGATTTCTCTCAGGCGGCGAAACCGTTCCTCTGCCTGCTGATTTACGATGGCTTTACCTTCATTATCCCGGATAACCTTCCAGCTCATCACACGAACCAGATTTGTATTCAGGGCTTTCATCCTCTGAATCGTCCGGTCGACGGTTTTCAGCACCTCATCAAAGTTTTCACCTATATCATGACCCCAGTTGGCAATGTTGGAACCCAGAGCATTGGCCTGAATCCCAGCCCGTTCAAGTTTGTCCTTTACCTGCGAGAACTCCGCATCCGGCAGATCGTGAATATTCAACCCGTCGACGGCTCTGATTTCTATTCTACTCCAGCCCAGCTTCTTAGTAACTTCGATCTGTCCGTCGATACTGTCGGCGGCCTCATCGGCAAATCCTGTCAGATACATCAGGCTGTCTCCTTTATCACGTCAACTTCATCCAGGAAGTTTCCAACCTGCCCGAGTAAAGCCCTTGGATCTTCCGGTACGGTAAAAATCTCCAGGGATACCCACTGGTCGTATTTATTTTCGGTGAGAACCTGAAATGCTTTTCTGTACTCCTCTGTTACTGCAGTCGGGGCAACACCTCCGGCATCGTTCAGATGGACATGGGCAATATAATCCAGGTGTGCTTGAATCAGTTCTCCCCAGGGGGCATTCTCATCATCGGTATTGTGAAAATCGAACATTCCTCCAATACCGGGTTTTCCGATCTTATCAATCAAGGCCCTTGCCTCTTCCAGGGTATTCACAACATCGGTGAACTCCGAGGGCAGGGCTTCAACCAGAAGGCTGCAGCCTGTACCCGTTATATGGTCTGCTGCTGAGGAGAGTCCATCGGCGAACAATTTCATGGTTTCCTGAACCTCAACCCCTTCTGCGGACGAACGCTGAACCGGTGAACCCAATGTCATCGGGCCTCCGCCGAGTTCTCCTCCGAGATTTGCCAGGCGCTTGATATGGTCCCAGGATTTTTCTCTGACAGCTTTTTCGGGTGAATTGATATAAAGGCCTTCGGGGCCAACCAGAAGCCAGTGAAATCCGGCAAAGGCAACACCCTCCCCGTCAAGTTCCCGCATTATTTCGTCCAGAGTCCTTTTAATGCCTCCGCTGAAGTCTCCGAACAGTGTGTGAGGGGCAATCTCCACACCGTGAAATCCGGTTTCACGGATAATCTTCAGAGATTCAGAGAATGCCATTCCGTCAATCCCGCCGAACATTTCATTACAGATTCCGCGTTTCACTTTCTTTCAGCCTCCGAAATTAAATTGAAATTAAACCAACAAAACAGTTGCAGTGTAACGGGAGTCAATATAACATGACAACAACTTACTTAAACGTAAAGGAGAAGTGTATGAAAAGGCTATCAGTTCTAATCGTTTTATTGATTGTGTTCTCATTTGCCGCATGGGCCAATGGCAATGCAGAAGCGGCGGATGATTCGGGTATGTGGAAACCCACCAAGCCTATCACCATCATCGTTCCCTGGGGCGCAGGCGGATCCACCGATCAGGTAACCCGTGTGGTTGCCGGTGAGCTTGAAGGTCCTCTGGGCCAGAAAGTTGTTGTTGTTAATCAGCCAGGTGCTTCGGGTTCTGTGGGAACCAAGGGTGCTCTTGATGCCCCTCATGATGGTTATACCTGGACCGCCGGTGCCGCTGCCGATATGGGTGCGTACAAGGTTAAGGGACTCCTTGATACCACTTTTGATGACTGGGAACTGTTTCTGAACGTCGCCAATGTATCTGTTGTTGCCGTGAATGCCGATTCTCCCTATCAGACATTTGCCGATCTTCTTGATGCCATGAAAGCCAATCCCGGCCAGATTCCTGTTGCCACTGCCGGTCAGCTTTCTGCGGGACACAACGCCATGGAAGCCATCGTTAAATACACCGGTGTCAAGTACAAACATCTCACCTACGATGGTGGAAATCCTGCTGTCATTGCCACAGTTGCCGGCGAAGCCGAAGTAACAACCCAGCTGGCTGTTGAAGAAGCTGACATGCTCAAGGGCGGCAAGCTCCGGGCCCTGGCAGTTCTGGATGATAAGCCTCTGAAGCTCAACGGTTATGGTGATATTCCTGCTATTACCGACTGGATTCCCGAATTCCAGTCAGCTCCCAACTACTTCGGTATCTGGGTTCCTTCGGATGCTCCGGCTGAAGTTCTGGCGGCCTTTGAGGAAATCTGGGGTACCACCATCAAAGATTCCCAGAAGCTGGCCGATTATGCGGCCGAGCGCGGGGCGGTATTTAATCCTTCCTTCGGCGCTGATGCCAAGAAACGGGCCATGCCTTACCTGCAGATTATTGCCTGGAACTACTATGAAGGTGGTACTGCGGCAATTTCTCCGGATTCAATCGGTATTCCCAAACCGTAATTGTCTCGTTAATCTGATATAATTATCAGTAAGATATTAAAAACCAGAGGCGGTGCATCGGATGCATCGCCTCTCTTTAAAAGAGGATACGATGAAAGAATCCAACATGCCGAAAGCTGATTTTCTGATGTCCATACTGTTAATCGTTTTTGGAATTACCGTACTGGTTACTTCCATTAACATGCCCCGTTTTGAGGAGATGGATGCCAATCCCTATTCGGTACCGGGTGTTGTTCCGGGTTTTCTCGGGGTCATCATCGGTTTTATGGGGTTGGTCCTTCTGATTCGTTCACTGATCAGAAAGGGTTATAAACTGGGTATTACAGGGCAGACAGTTAAAAACTGGGCTAAAGAAGATTCAACCCGGCGCCTGCTGCTCACTCTGGGTTTAACCCTGCTTTATGCCCTTGTCTTTATCGGATTTCTGCCCTACGCCGTAGGGACTGTTCTGTTTATCTTCGCGTTTATTGTGGTCTTTGAATATAAAAACGGAATACCCTTGAGAGAACAGAAACGAATGATCTGGAAAGCTGTGCTGACATCTGTTATCAGCGGTATTTCCATCTGGGTTGTGTTCCGTTACCTGTTTCTCGTCAATCTGCCATAGGAGGGCTCATACATGCTGGAAGGACTGCAATTATTCGGACAATCTTTACTCGGCTTCATGCAATTCAAGATACTTGTTTATGTGCTCCTGGCTACTGAACTGGGAATCATTGTCGGGATGCTTCCAGGGCTGACAGCCACCATGGGAGTTGCCCTGCTTACAACCTTAACATTCAAAATGCCGGCATCAGAGGCTATTCTCGTTTTAATCTGTATGTATGTGGGGGCCATTTACGGCGGCAGCCGCAGCGCCATACTGCTCAACATCCCCGGTACCCCGGCTAATGCAGCCACTGCGGTGGACGGTTATCCCCTGGCCAAGCAGGGGCGTGCCGGCCGGGCCATCGGGATTGCTACAACCGGATCGTTCATCGGTACATTTATCGGAATGATTATTCTGGCCCTCTTCACCCCGTTGATCGGACGATTTGCTCTGGAGTTCAAATCTTTTGAATTTTTCTGGCTTGCCATCTTCGGAATCGTAATCAGCGGAAATCTCACCGCTCCAAAGGATCCCCTCAAGGGCTGGATTGCCGGATTCCTGGGCCTTTTTATCGCCATGATCGGGATGGAGAGTTCCTTTGCGTTCATCCGTTTCGCCAGACCGGGATCCGAAATGTCCGGTGGAATCGCCCTTCTTCCCGCCATGGTGGGAGTCTTCGGCTTTGCTGAAATTATCACGGTAATGAAGCAGTCGGCCTACGAAGTCGTCAATACCAGGATTGAGCGGGTGATTCCCAAATTCGTTGAAATCTGGCGTAATAAGTGGACTATTGTCCGCTCTGGTGTCGTGGGAACCTTTATCGGTGCCATACCCGGTGTGGGTGAAGATATTGCCGCATGGGTTTCCTACGATATGGCCAAGCGCTCCAGTAAAACCCCGGAGAAATTCGGTAAAGGATCGATTGAAGGCTTAATTGCCGCTGAAGCCGGAAATAATGCCTGCGTTGCCGGAGCCATGATTCCCGTACTGACATTGGCCATACCCGGATCCGCCCCGGCAGCCGTACTCCTTGCGGCCATGTTCATTCACGGTGTCCGCCCGGGCCCTCTTATCATGATTGAGTTTCCCTCTTTTGTTTACGAGGTTGTGGTGATGGTTCTTCTCGCATCGGCAGCCATGCTGATACTGGGGCTGTCCATGGTGAAATGGCTTGTAAAAGTTCTGGCTGTTCCCAGAGAAAAACTCATGCCCATCATCTTTGTTCTCTGTGTTGTCGGGGCTTTTGCCATTCAAAGCCGAACTTTTGATATTGGTGTGATGGTGTTTTTCGGTGTCGTCGGTTACTTCCTCAGGGAAATGGATTATCCCATGGCACCTCTCGTCCTTGGTATTATTCTGGGGGACATACTGGACAAGAATCTCCGGCGCAGCCTGATACTTTCCGACGGTCATCTGGCACCCTTTTTCAATCAACCCATCGGTCTGGTGCTTTTCTTCGTCACCCTTCTGGTTATCCTGAGCAAGATGAAGTGGTTTCAGAATATTATGCTGGGACTGAAAAATCTGATAACGGCTCCCTTCAGGAAGAATAAAGAGGTTTGAGTATGGATTCCATAGGTTTCGGGATTGTTGGTGTCGGAGTTATTGCCTCGTTTCACGCCAGGGCGATTGCAGAAATCTCCGGGGCCAATTTGGCGGCCTGTTTTGATGTGGCTCCTGAACGCTCAAGGAAATTTGCAGAAGAGTTCGGTGGTAATCCCCGGGAGTCTCTTGCTGACCTCCTCACGGACCCGGCGGTGAATGCCGTTATTATCTGTACGCCATCGGGTCTGCATCTGGAACCGGCCCTGGCTGCCGCCGCTGCCGGGAAACACCTTGTCATCGAAAAACCTCTGGAAATCACCACCGAACGATGCGATCAGATTATCAACGCAGCCCGGGAGAACCATGTCCGTCTGGCGGGTATCTTCCCCAGCCGTTTTTCCGATGGTGCTCTTTTAATCAGGAAGGCTCTTGACGATGGCCGTTTCGGCCGCCTTACGGTGCTTGATGCCTCAGTGAAATGGCACCGCAGCGAGGAGTACTACGCCCAGGCCGGTTGGCGGGGCACCTGGAAACTGGACGGCGGCGGTGCCCTGATGAACCAGGCTATCCATGCTGTGGATCTGCTTCAGTGGTTTTCCGGTGGTATTGCCGAAGTAAGTGCATATACCGCAACCCTGGGGCATAAGGGGTTGGAAGTGGAGGATGTTGCCGTCGCTTCGGTTCTTCATGCTTCCGGTGCCCTGGGAACCATCACCGGAACCACCGCATCCTGGCCGGGCTGGGCCAAGAGAATCGAAATAAGCGGAACCTCCGGTTCCGCCGTCCTGGAAGACGACCGGGTTACCCGTTGGGATTTCTTCGGGTCCCGCTCTGAAGATGCTCAGATACTGGCAGATATAGAAACCGGTGAAATCGGGACCGGGGGTGCCGGTGATCCCACTGCCATCGGCTTTGAAGGCCATCGCCGGCAGCTTTCCGATTTTATAGCCGCGTTAGCCGAAAATCATGAACCATTGGTGAACGGTGTTGAGGCCCGGAAAGCTGTGGCTGTGATTACAGCTATATATCGGAGTGCTGAGACCAGGAAACGTGTAAAA
>Ga0164318_10006836_pt1 | contig 11048 bp, 12 predicted proteins | sample GuaBasSedimGuay9_FD_113734 | JGI IMG/M metagenome (GOLD analysis project Ga0164318, IMG submission 113734) | Subseafloor sediment microbial communities from Guaymas Basin, Gulf of California, Mexico - Guay9, Core 4571-4, 0-3 cm | ecosystem: Environmental > Aquatic > Marine > Hydrothermal vents...
GAGTTACAGCAAGTAAATCCCATTCATGGAGCAGCGCTGGAAGCTACTCCATAAAAGTGATTGCAGAAGATGAGCATGGATTGCAGAGCGAGTGGAGCACCGTGAAAACCGTTACGGTAACACAATATGTTCCTCCACCGCCACAAAATGAGATTCCGACAGTAAACATTACCGCACCATCTGATGGTGCAACTGTTTCTGGAACAGTGACCATTCAGGGAAATGCAGGCGATGCCGATGGAACGATTCAAAGCGTGCAGGTTAAAATTGATTCTCATTCATGGACAACTGTAACTGGAACAACATCATGGAGTTATTTATGGGATACAACAACTGTTGCAAATGGAAGCCATACGATTTATGCCAGAAGCTATGATGGAGAAGATTATTCAAGCATTGTGTCTGTAACAGTAAATGTTAATAACATTCCTCCAAATCATAAGCCGATGGTAGAAATAATATTCCCCTTAAATGGAGCAGAAGTGAAAAAAACATTCACCATTCATGGAATTGCAAGCGATGTAGATGGAAATGAAAGCATCGTTAAAGTAGAAATAAAAATAGGTGATGGGAACTGGAAAGTCGTTAATGGCACAACATCATGGAATTATACATGGGATTCAACGACTGTGGATAATGGGGACTGTGTTATACGGGTAAGGGCATATGACGGACAGGAGTACAGCAGCATTGATTCAATAATGGTGAAGGTGAAAAATGAAAAAGGAGGTGGTGGTGGAATTCCGGGCTTTGAAATGCTTGTCCTGCTTGCTGCTCTAGCTGCCATGGCGATTTTGAAGAAAAGAAGAGATGCAAGAAAATAATGATTGGCAAGCATCAAAAGCGTATAATTTATCTAATGCAGGGGGAGGGATTCGAACCCTCGGACTCCTTCGAGACAGGATGTCCCATCGAACCCTTTTATGGAAAGATCTTAAGTCCTGCGCCGTTGGCCAGGCTTGGCTACCCCTGCGTAAGCATATAATGAAAAATGTGTATAAAAGGAATGCGGAATGAGGAGGCAGGGGAATGAGGAGAGGAGCAAAAAAAATTAAATTTTTACTCTCATTCCCCATTTTGCTATCTTTTTGCTATCAATCTACATAATTATAATGCAAAAGGGGTATTTATAATTTGCTGAGGGAACAGTAGTTCCGAGTGTCTAAGGAAAGCGATGAATTTTAACTCATTTCCATAAAGATAGTTTTTTACCAGGAAAGCAAGGAGAGCGATGCTGCAGAAACTTGATAAGGAGGTGTGGGGCTACCAAGAATTGAAAACGGTTACAAAGTTGTTTGATACGGACTTGAAAGGGGGGAAAATGGCAGTTTATTAGTAATAACAGAAAGTCGACTGAGGAAGATTCAGTCAAAGATTGAAAGTAAATAATAGAAATTAGTTGGGATAATGGGTAGGAAGGAAATATGGAAGTCGATTTCAAAAGATATTTATATTCATGTTTTTATAATGTAAACCAAATAGTTAGCTAGCACGAAAATGATGATATGATTACAGATGAGGACATCAAGTATATATTTAATAATCTTGAAGAAAAAAGAGATATAGAATTTAAAGAGAATTTGAACTGGACTACCAATGATGCCGTAAAGGCAAAAATTGCAAAAAGCTTAATGGCATTTTCGAATATTAGAAATGGAGGTTATTTGGTCATTGGTGTAAGACAAAATCCTGATAATTCATTTACTCCTGTCGGAATGACTACAGATGCTTTTGATTCGCACAGAATTGATGATGTAATGCCTTATGTAAATAGTAAAGCAGAGCCACCTGTAAATTTCGAAATGGAAAAAATTGAAAAAGATGGCATGAAGTTCGTTATCTATAAAGTCTATGAATTTGATGAATTGCCGGTTTTTTGTAAAAACGACGATGGTAACTCAATTCTGCATAAAGGAGTTATCTACGTAAGAACAATGAGAATGTATGAGACAGCACCCATACAAAATCAAAGTGAAATGAGGGAGATTAGAAAAATGTTAGTAGACAAAAATATCGAAGAATTGAAAAGACTACTTCAACAATATGAAGAAAGAGAATTAGGAGATGACCATCAGTTTGATAAGGAATTAGGAGGTCTATAATGGTTGATGAAGATGTTATAGATAAAATCAAATCTAGGGGTTATTGGAGAGTGAATATCAGGCCCCTTAAGTATGAGAAAAATGCAGTTGTATCCTTATCAGATTTAAGAGATATAATTCATAATTGCAAGGTTAGATACCGTGGCTGGCCATATCCACTAGTAAAGGATGAAGAAATTAATAGCGGGGAGAACTTTATTTTGGGGGGAGTAAATTGGCAAGATCACATCGAATATTGGAAGATTTATCAAAGTCTGCAATTCCTCCACTATTTTGCAATGAGGGAAGACTGGGAAGACAGAGTCGATAATTTTTTTGGTGGAAAAATTAAGAACCCCCGAAAACCTGGTAGTGGGCTTAGCATTATTGGCACACTTTATTCAGTTACTGAAATTTTTGAATTTACTTTGAGATTAATACAAAACCATCCTTATGAATTTGGAATGAAGATAAATATCGGCCTCTATGGAACGATGAATAGAAAATTATTTTTTTATGATAAATCAAGGATGTTAGATGGAGATTACACTGCAAAAATACCAGAAATAATTTATGAAAAAGAGTTTTCTCTAGAAGAGTTTATGTCTAATTCACAACAATTTGCCTTGGACTGTTGTGTTCACATTTTCGAAAGATTTAACTGGACAAATGTACCCAGAAATCTTTTAGAGTCTGAACAAAAAAAATTTTTGGGAAAAACATGGTAAGCTTCTTTGACACAACCACCATAATAAAATAGACGGATTTGAAAAATTTTAGCTATCATGAAATTTTGATAATAACAGATTAATCACGAACTTCTGAACATTAGGATTTAATTCTTCATATAGCGTATTATTTCTGACGTTATTTTTATCTTCAATTTTTCCCAAGTTTTTTCACCTTTCCGAATCCATTTTACCTTTAGATAAGCTTTGCCAATATCCTTGGTATAAAAAATTTCATCGTCTATTACGATCCCTATTGCCTTTATAGGTCCTTCAGTTGGGAGATGAGATTTTATATAGAGGATGTCCCCTGTTTTAATGTTTTTCATCATTTTATGAAGGGAGGGTGCATCTGTTTTATCCCATCCAATACATGCAGCTTCTTTTGATAAAAATTCTTTGGTCATATTTTCATCATAATAAAGCCCCCTGTACTATAGATTGCCAATTTATTCACCTCAATTTTTTAGTCAAAAATCGTTTATAAATCTATACAACATAGGATTTTCTTTGGCAAAACCAATAATTAAAAAAGCCTAATTTTAATAAAAAATTTTCGATTTCTTATCTGTAAAATCTTGGTTCATTGGCATTTTTTAGACTCAGAACTACTGGGGAAGTTTAATAAATTTCTTTTCCTTTCTTTTATGGTGGAAAAAGGTATAATTGCTTCTCACATACTAAAAATATTCATTTTCTTAATGGGAGCATTATCCATATACAAGCAGGATTGGATTTGGGCATTTGCAAGTTTTTTTGCCCTTCTTTTGTCAATGAGCCCTCTTCTCATAGAAAGAAGTTTAAAGATTTCTTTACCATGGATAATGGATTTATTGATTGTCATTCCTTTAACTTTGCATGTGTGGGGTGGTGTCCTCGGCTTATATTCCATTCCATATTATGATAAGTTCGCTCATTTTATCTCATCTATCATCATTGCATTTCTTGCTTTAATCGTCATTTATGTCTTGGATATATATTGGGAAGGGCTGAAAATGGATCTCTTTATGATAGCCTTTTTCATAATCATTTTTACCATTGCCATTGGGGGGATATGGGAAATTGGAGAATTCATTTCTGACCAAATTATTGTAGGTGCTCCAAAAGCGCAAGTAAGCTTATATGATACGATGATGGATTTGATATATGATAGCATAGCTGGCATTATTGTTGGAATTGGAGGCACCATTGGCATAAGAAGAGGCGATTTTAAGGAAATTATATCCCAACTTGGAAAGGAGGCAAAGAAATGGCATGGAAAAAGGTTCCAACAGGCAAAAAAAATGGCAATGAAATCTTTGCAGAAAGCTTTGGAGAAAGGAAAAGTTGATGAGAAGGTTATGCCAATACTGGCATTGCTAAATGGAATGGATGATTTTTTTACGACAAGCAGTTGCTCAGGAAGAATCGTTGTCATGGAAATTCCTTCCGTGGGTAAAAAAAGGGAAGCCCATTTTTTGGGGAAGTGGCATAGAGAGGCAGGCATGGATGAGATAAAGAAAGCGATAGAAAAGTACAAACAGGGGGAGTTATGGTTGCTTGTACAATCTCCAATATTTCATGTCTCTACACTGAGCATGGAAAGAGCAAAGGAATTGATGAGGATTGCATTGCAAAGCGGTTTCAAAAATTCTGGGATAAAATCCTTTAATGGGAGAATTGTAATAGAAATTTGCAGTACCGAGAGATTGGATTTTTTATTGGCTAAAAATGGGAAAATGATTTGCAGTGATTTGGAAGAGGTGGTAAAGAGCGTAAATGAAATAATGGAAAGGATAAAAGAAAAATTGAAGAGGCTGGAGAAAAATATTTCCAAGGAAGTAAAGCATTAAAAAGGTTAAACTTTATTCAATTGTGGAATTGGAAAAAGGGGAAAGAATTCTGCTTCGCAAAAAAGCGAATCTAGCTGGGAAAGGATATAAAAAATCCATTGGCACACTTTTTATTACAAATCTTCGCCTCTCTTTCATTCCCATCTTGCCAAAGAAAAACATTGATATTCATTTTAGCCTTATCAAAAAAGTTGAGCTAGTTGGAAAAGTTTTTAAAAAAATGAAAGTTGTTACAGAAGAAAGCGATTACATAATATTTTTAAAAGAAGCAGAGAATGTAATTCGTTTGTTGAATTCACTCATCGATTAGAAAACTTTAAATTATAATTTGTATTACGTTTTTATAAAAATGTAATAAGGTGATGAAATGCATATACCTGATGGATATCTGGACTGGTGGATTGGCATTTTGATGTATGTAATATCTGGTGCAATTATTGCCTATTCAATAAAAAAAGTTAAAGGGATAGATACAACCAAAATTCCGTTGATAGGGGTTGTCGCTGCTGGCATATTTGCTGCTCAAATGCTTAATTGGCCTATACCGGGAGGAACATCAGCCCATTTTGTTGGAGGCGCATTGGCTGGTATATTGCTCGGACCATATGCAGGAATGCTTGCTATGACAAGCGTAATAACCCTTCAATGCCTCGTATTTGGTGATGGAGGCATAAGTGCCTTAGGAGCGAATATATTCAACATGGCGATTGTGGCTGTTTTTGCTGGATATGCCGTATATAGCCTCTTGCGAAAATATGATATCAGGATAGCATCATTTTTGGCGGGATGGGTTGGTATATGGCTTGCCGCAATTGCATGTGGTTTTGAGATTGGCTTTTCTTCCATTTTTGCTTACAAAATAGGCATTACTGTGCCTGTGATGGCTGTCTGGCATGGCTTATTGGGAATTGTAGAGGGAATCATAACAATGGCTGTTGTAGCATATGTCACATCCTATCATACCAAAGTTGAACCAAAGGAGGTGCCAGCATGAAAAAGGCATATATTCTTATAGCATCATTAATCATCCTTGCTCCTATTTTTGCATGGGCAGCAGATTTGGTTGGCTATTCCGAGCCTCTCGAAAATGCAGCAGAAGAAGCAGGGGCAAGCGAACATGGAGGTGCATATCATGGTATATTCCCTGATTATACCTTGCCTGGAATAAATCCATATTTATCTGCCATGATAGCTGGAATAATTGGATGTTTAATTATAATGGGTGTAGCGACAATTTTAAAGAAATTTAAGCATGGTTAATGTTGCCCGTACAATAAAAAATATTGCTGGAATCTTCAGAGATTTCATTGCATCAGAAGAATTTTCCTATAAAAACGGTTATTTGCAAAATGTGAGAGCAGATGTAAAGCTGGTAGGCATATTCATGATAATTTTCCTTGCAATCACAACAAATAATTTATTCTTTTTTGCATGCCTAATAGCATCTGCGTTTTTTATGGCTTTAATTTCAAAAATACGTGTGAAGGAATATGCTTCAAGATTTTATTTCATTCCATTTTTTTCCCTTATTGTTGTTCTCCCATGGCTTGTTTTAAGAGAGGGCAAGCCAATCTATTCATTTCATGGAATTAATTTTACGTATGAAGGGGCTATATATGTAGGCACTTTTTTTATGAGGGTGGTAGCATGTGTTGCTATTCTTTCCCTCTTACTCTTCACAACAAAAACATCTGATTTGATTTATTCTTTGAGGAAAATGAGGGTTCCCTCCACCATGGTTGATATTTTTGTAATCATTTATAGATATACCTTCACCTTTCTAAAAGAATTATATTCCATGCTTCTTGGCAGGGAAAGCAGGACAATTGTGAGGAAATACAGCATAAAGGATGCTAAAATGTTTATTGGAAATTTTATGCAAAGGGTATTAACTAAAAATGAGAACATATATATGGCAATGAAATCAAAGGGTTTTAATGGAAGTTTTAAGGTTTACAAAAAAGAATATGGATGGAATGTACATACTATTTCATATATTGCATTCATCTTTGCCATGGTGTGTATATGGATGATGATAAGATTATAGAAGCAAGAGGCATAGGTTATACATATCCGGATGGTACGGTAGCCATCGAAGATGCCCATTTTGATTTGTTTAAAGGGGAAAGGATTGCAATTGTTGGACCAAACGGCTCTGGTAAAAGCACATTACTCAAAATTCTCTCCGGCTTAATAAAACCAACAGAAGGTAAAATAAAATTTTATGGTAAGGAAAAAATAAAGGAGGAAGAAATCAGAAGAAAATTTGGCATATTGTTACAAAATCCAGATGATGTTTTGTTTAATGTTACTGTATCAGAAGATTTAAAATTTGCTCCAGCCCAGCTAGCAATGCCGGAAAAAAAATTTGAAGAAATTTTTGATTATATTGTTAAATTGCTTGAGTTAAAAAATTTTTTGGATAAACCTCCTTTTAGGTTAAGCGAAGGACAGAAGCAAAGAGCTGCTTTTGCAAGTATAATTACAATGATGCCTGAGGTTATCTTTCTGGATGAGCCATTCTCCTCTTTAGATGTCATTACTAGAAAAAAAATCATTGATTATATAAACAAGCTAAATGAGAATGGGGTAAGCATCGTCACTGTATTACACGATTTGCAACATGTTCCTTTTATTGCAGATAGAGTGTATTTGCTCAACAAAAAAATTGTCGGGGAAGGAGAAATAAGGGAAATTTTAGGAAATGCTGATTTGCTAACAGAAAATGGGATGAGCATTCCGCCTGCTGTAAAAATAGGCATGGAATTGGGATTAAATCCGTTACCCATTACTATTGATGAATTGATTAAAAAATTAAATAGGTGGTACACTGAAAAATAAATTCGGGCTGGTTATATTTGATATGGATGGGACACTCTTAAATGGAAGAACGATAATTAGAATAGCAGAGAAAAAAGGATTTAATAATAAATTGTTAAAAATAATGAGAAAAGATGAAATCGCGTATAAAAAAAGTGTGGAAATAGCGAAATTATTGAAATGCATCACCGAAAAAGAATTTTTGGAAATATTTAGAGAAATATCCATCCAAAAACATGCTGAATATGTGGTGAGGAAGTTAAAAAATAAGGGAATTAAAACAGCAATTGTCACTGATAGTTATGATATTGCAGCATATGATTTGGGAAAAAGATTGGGCATTGATTACGTTTTTTCCAATAAACTTATAAAACACAATGGTCATTTAACTGGCGAAATAATGTTGGCTAACAATAATCTTACCCCAAGGTTTGAAGGTTGTAAAATACATTCGATATGTAAGAAAGATGTATTGAACTATCTCTGCAGGAAGTGTAACATGAGACCCAATGAAGTTATGGCAGTTGGAGATGGTGATATCGATATCTGCATGTTAAGGGAAGCAGGAATGGGAATAGCCTTTAATGCACCCGAGGAGGTAATAAAAAATGCAGATATCAGCATCACAAATTTAAAGGATATTTTAAATTACATATAGGTGCTTTTATGGATATAAAACAGGAAGAGATAACAACATTGCATGATTTATGTGTTAGCAAAAAAGATCTCATAAAAAGTATTAGAGATATTGTTGGTGAGAGACCTGTTTCTGTTGTAATGCCAATGCTCTATAAGGAAATAAAAAGTGATGCATTGGGTAACATTATTAAAGGTTTGAATAAGTGTGATTATTTAAAAGAGGTCATCATCCCGCTTTCTGCAAAAAGCAATGATGAATTTGAAAAGATAAAGAGATTTTTTTCTGCATTAAAAATTCCTAAACTTATTATGTGGTGCGATGGTCCTAAAATAGAGAAATTGTTAGCAGAATTAAAAGAGGAAGGACTGGATTTCTTAAAACACAAAGGGAAAGGAAGGGATGTTTGGTTGGCTTTTGGCATAGCAGGTCTTCATTCCTATGCAATAGTACTGCATGATGCAGATATCTATACTTATGATGAGTTATTCCCTGCAAAACTTTCATATCCGCTTCTTGAGCCTGATTTGGATTTTAAGTTTAATAAAGGATATTATGCCAGAATAAGTTTTGAGGAGAATGCTATGTATGGTCGTGTTTTCAGGTTGTTTCTCCATCCTTTAATTCAAGCCATATCAGATGAAATCGGGAATGAGCCAGATTTTTTGAAGTTTCTTCGCTCCTTCAGATACCCCCTTTCTGGAGAATTTGCATTGACAAGCGATATTTCCATGGATGTTGATATTCCTGGCGATTGGGGACTTGAAATAGGGATATTGGCTGAGATTTACAGAAATGTTGCCCGAAAAAGAATTTGTCAAACAGATTTAGGGTTTTATGAGCATAAACATCAAAAAATTGGCAATCCTGAAAAAGGACTTATTAGAATGACAAGAGATATCTTAAAGACGTTGTTAAGAGTCCTTATTGAGACGGACAATATACAAATTTCCCAATCATTTCTGAGGTCTCTCCTGGTCTTATATAAAAGGAGGGCTCAAGATTGCATCAGGCAGTATCACGCAGATGCACGTTATAACAATTTGGAATACGACCGTCATTTGGAAGAGACGATAGTAGAGCGATTTAGTAAAAGTATATTAAAGGCAGGCGCTGAATATCTCGAAAAACCAGTTGGTACAAGATTACCCGACTGGCTGAGAACTATGTCCGCTAGAAAAAAAATAAGGGAAGAATTGCTTGATATAGTGGTTGAAGATAATGAAACGCAATAGAATCGTGAATAGAAATAATGCTGTTCCTTTGAATCCTCATTTAATGGAAAAACTAAGGAAAATGAAGCCCATTGATATTGTAGTGGGCATACTTTGTAAAAATGTTGAGACCACCATATTGCATGTATTAAATGTTGTGAGCGAGGGACTTCATAAGTATTTTCCGGAGTACAAAAAAATTATGGCAATTAGTGACGGTTTTTCATCAGATAGAACTGTTGAGCTTGCAAATCTTTTTCAGCCATATAACGGCATTGAAAAAATTGTGACGGAAGACATTGTAGAAGGCGGAAAAGGCGCCGGCGTAAAAACAATCATCGAAATAGCTCATGAAACTGAAGCAAAATCGATTATTTTAGTTGATGGAGATCTCCTTAGCATAAAACCAGAATGGATTCAGGAATTTTCATATCCAATACTTTATGGAAGAGCGGATTTAATCATTCCTTATTATATAAGAGATAAATACGATGGTGTCATAACAAATCATCTTGCATATCCATTTACGAGAGCGTTATATGGTTTAGATATCAGACAGCCGCTAGCAGGTGAATTTGGTATTTCAAAGAATCTGTATGAAATTTTACGCGAGCATCCCCTCTTTCCTTATGATTTTGGGATAGATATTTTTGTTGTAACTTCTGCGGCTGCAGAGGGAATGGAAATAAAGGAAGGGATATATTCTTTTAAAATCCATGAATCTACTACACGGTACCTAGAACCTGAAACACTTTTAATACCAATGTTCAGGCAGGTAACTGGAAGAATGTTTGAATTGGCAAAATATTACGAAAATTGTTGGAAAAGCAAAGAAAGAGATGTATACAAAACACAGCATAGAGAATGCTTTGCCCAAAAACCAATACCTGTTAAAGTTGATATAAATAAATTAAAAGAATCTTTCAGGAAAGAGTTTTCATCCTCTAGGAAGGCATTTAAAAACTTTCTTCCAGAAGATATGGTGATTAAGCTTGAGGGGGTAACTAAAAAAATTGACCATTTTAGCCCCGAACTTTGGGCTGAAATTGTTTACACTTTTGCATCCCTCTATAAAAATGCAAAAAAGAAATCAGAAAAATATATTCTTCTTGACTCACTTAAAACAATCTGGCTTGGTCGCTTTTTAAGTTTTGTTATGGAAACAAAAGATACGGACTTAAATGAGGCAGAACGCCTCATACAAAATCAAGCAAGAATTTTTGAAGAAAAATTTGATTATTTTCTCTCCATTTACTAATATCAACTTCGCACAAGGATTGGCACAAAAATTTATATGGTATATGTTTTTTCAGATGCAATGAGACTTTATGAACATGAGGCAAAAAAAGTCTTCCATGAAATGGGCATTCCAATTCCGAAACAATATGGTATAATTAATTCTCCAAATGAGCTAGAAAAAATGGAAATGGAATTTCCAGTTATGCTAAAATCTATGGTATTGATAGGGGGCAGAGGAAAGGCAGGAGGAATTAGAAAGGCAGGAAATATGGAAGAGGCAAAAATTATTGCTGAGAAACTTTTAAATATGAATATAAAAGGATATAAAGTTAATTCAGTTTTAATTGAAGAAGCATTGGAGGCAATTCATGAATGTTATATTGGAATAACTATGGATCCCATTACTTTTGAAAATGTAATCATGGCAAGCGCTTATGGAGGCATGGATATTGAAAAACTAGCCAAGGAAAAGCCAGATGACATTTTAAAAATTAAAA
>Ga0164318_10006837_pt1 | contig 11047 bp, 9 predicted proteins | sample GuaBasSedimGuay9_FD_113734 | JGI IMG/M metagenome (GOLD analysis project Ga0164318, IMG submission 113734) | Subseafloor sediment microbial communities from Guaymas Basin, Gulf of California, Mexico - Guay9, Core 4571-4, 0-3 cm | ecosystem: Environmental > Aquatic > Marine > Hydrothermal vents >...
ATCGTTTCTGGTCCGACGTTAACCAGGCCCATTTTTATACCATAAACGAAGAGGAAAAAGAGTATGTCATCGCCACTTATCCGGAAAATGAATGGTATTACGAAGGCATCGCATTTTATGCTTATCCAGTTCGATAAATGCCCCTGGATTCCGATCTTTATCGCTTCAGGAATATGCACAAAAACGGCTGAACGGTTCAATGCAATTTGGGGGGGTATTCAATCTCAAAATAAAATGTACCCCATTGTCAAGACAAAAAATCAGGAAAATTAAGTTACACTCTGGGGTACATTATATAATTTCAGAATATGCGCCGCAGCCGACGTAATGGAGCAGTAATTTTCCAGCTTTTTGAATTCAGCATTATTTCGAGATTATTTTGATATTCCTTGAGTTGTGATGCCAATTTTTCTTTGATATGTTTGATTTCGGTATTTTTTATTTCTAAATCCAATAGTTGTGTAATTAATTTTTCATTTTTTTCGCCTATATGCTTAAGTTCGTTTTTGGCCTCATCTAATTTTTGTTGTGTAAGGTTATGACATTGTATTTTTTCTTTCAGTTCTTTCAATTCTTTATTTAATTCTTTATTTTCTTTTTCTAAAATCCTAAGTTTTTCTTCTTTATAATATTTTCTGTCTTTGACAGCTCTAGTAATAAATTGATATGTATCTGAATCCGGCAAATTTTTTATAAATTGAACTGTTTCTCTGGGGAAGAGGGAAATATCACAGCGGAATTCCGTATTTTCAGCAGGAATTATTGTACGTTCTATCGAGGTTACCCAAAATCCTTTGCTTTCAAGCATGTTTATGAGGCTTTCTTTGGTAAAAAAACGCAAATGAGTGTAGTCTAGCAAGCCTTCTTTACGATATGGAAATTTTCCTTGTAATAGTTCAAAAATTATTGCCGAATGCGCAATATTGGGGACTGATACCAGCAGAAGACCTTTTTCTTTTAAAAAAGGCCTGATTTTTTGTAAAACAGATCCTGGATCTGCAAGGTGTTCCAGGACGTCGGCCATAAGCACTACATCAAATATGGCTTCTTCTCCTAACTCTTTTTTTATATCCATAGATTGGATATCACCTTCAATAACATCATTACATCTCTTTTTTGCAACCGAGGCCATATTGGCATCTATCTCTATTCCTGTTATTTTACAATTTTTATGCTCTTTCAGGGCACTACACATATATCCCGTGGCGCAGCCAATATCTAAAACATTTGAACCGTCAGGGACCAAGTTCAGCAATTTGGCGGCTGACGTATCAGTACCAGGCCTTACTTCATAGTCGTAGTATTGCATCGTGCATACCTTTTTATCAAAACTTAAAAAGTCAGCGATGACTTTTTGCAAGACCATTAAATATACTTTTTATTGTCCGAATCAAAATGGGGTTTCTTCTGATCCTGTCTGCAAGTTTTGGCCCCAAGATTCTATATGTCAAGGTGGCGGCATTACACAGCCATTTTGTTTGAAGATTATTTATTGGTGTTTCATAATAATTTCCCTTTTTGATTGCGGAAAGAAGTTCTTTGTTTGAGAAAGATGTCTCAAATATCTTATGCCGCTTAGAATTTCCATTCATGAGATTATACAAATCAAAATAGGCGTTAAGCATTTCTTCCGGGGTCGTAAGTTTTACCTGTTTGGCCTTAGCTGCTGCAATATGATATTGTTTTTTGTCATCACGAATCTTGTCAATGGCTTTGCGAAGGCCATCGGCGCTTAATTCCTCTAGTATCCAACCAGCTTCAGTACTCATCATCCTTTCAGCTAGTGCACCTAAAGGCGACACCAAAACCGGTATTCCAAGATGCCAGGCTTCTGATAATGTAAATGCGAATGTTTCATGACATATTGAGATCAAACATATTATATCCGGCTTTATTTTCTCAATATGATCAAAAATATCATCAGGTGAATATTCTCCAAGAGATGTGACCCGCCTTTTGTTTAAATATTGTTCAAGGACAGGGTCTCCAAGGCGTCCCAAGATAAACACCTCTTCGCTGTCACGCAACAAATCCCTCCGCAAGAAATCCGCCAGGATTCTGCTTCCCTTAATAGGTGCCATTCCACCTAAAAATAAGATGCTGAATTTTTTGGACCCGCTTTGAGGAGGGAGGCACACGGGCTTTTCCGCTGCAAATATTTGTGGTAAGGCATGCGGTATTATGTATATTTTTTTTCTGTTAATTTTGGGAAAATATTTTAAGAATTGACTTTTGCAACTGCTGCTAGGAAAAAATAGAAATTCTATAAATTTTAGTTGCTCTTCAACCTCCTTTCTCCATTTTTTAACAAAAAAAACATCTTCCCCGAATAACTGTTTCGCGCAAGCTGAACATTCTTTTTCATCCTTTGATCCGTCACATAATTCCCATTTATGATTTAACAAGTTAATGCTCGGGCAAACGAGAAAAAAATCATGCACGGTCAACGCCACAGGAATATTGGTTTCGTGAAGGTAGCGTATGGTGGATAGAGGATGAAAAAGCAGATGGTGGATATGAGCAAAGTCTATTTTAAAGGTAGTGATTATTTTCTGTAAAATTTGTTTATAATTTTTGTGTTCAAAACAGTATTTGCCGAGCTTATCATCCAGCTTAAATTTATAATGCAGGATATTATCCTTACCAAACTCCGTTAAAAGAAGATAGTCCTTCACGGCAACCAGAGTGTAAGGCATAGCGCCGCGCTTAACACATTCGCGGACCAACATTTTTATATGGAGTTCAGCGCCTCCGTGTGGCTGAAGACTTTGGTTGTCAATTCTATTATGAAGAATGAACAGGGGCCTGAATGCCGCCTTTTCATTCCATGTTTTCATTCTGAAACGGATGTTATCGTGTATATCCATTAACGGATTTTTTTGAATGAATTCATGAACAGCAGGGAAATACCAGGGGTGCCGTTTGGCTAAAATTTCAGAATTTTTTTCATACAATGCCTCTTTTTCCCCTAAAAATGAGCAGGATCCATAATGATAGATATATGTAGCATCATCCAGAATATTCACATATCCCCGTTCAGTTGCCTTGCAACAAAAGTCGTTTTCTTCGCCATACCCTCTGGGAAAGGCCTTCGCATCGAATAAGCCGATTTCCTTAATGGCCTTTCTTCTTATCAACATGCAAAATCCAACGCCTGTTGGCAGTTCAGGATATTGGCGCAGGCTGACTTCTTCTATAAAATTCGCAAAACCGGACATGGAAAAAGGACGCGGGATAAAATTGTTTGCGCAAAAGTCGGGAACTGAGCAGATTGTCCCGTTGTTGGTTAATGGAGTTACTGTAGCGCACAATGGATTTGCGGCGGCACATTCAACCATTTTTTGCACCCATCCCCGGGTAACCACCGTATCACTATTCAAGATGATCACGTCGTTGTCAGAGAAAGCCATCCCTTTATTTACGGTGGAAACAAAGCCTAAATTTTTGTCATTAAATAAAATGTTCACTCTGGCATCATCCAGCTTCCCGACTTTATTTAAATATTCTCTGATCCGGGGATCTGTGCTTTTGTCATTTATTAAAATTATGTTGCTGTTGCCGGGCGAGTGTATAAGAAGGCTGGCCACGCATACCTTGACCTGATCATAGGCATTGTAAATGGGCACTATAATGTCTATGGGCGGGATATTTCTATAAGCCATGGTTATGTCAACATCTCTATCTCTGGTCGGGAGTGGCCCTTATTCAGTACCGGAGAAGCTGCTTATCATATGAGCCGGATAGAGTTCGCCCTTCCAACCTGTCATTCCATTTATACGATTATTGAACTCCTGCATGGTTCCCGAAAACTTTTGATAATATCGTGAAATAACTGTGCCGGCTCCTCCAGGGAATCATCACTGAAAAAATCCAGCAATGTCTGTGTGGCCTGCCTGGGGTCTTTGTCAACCCGTACAGGGGGGCCAAAACGCAGATGGTGAAGTTGTGCCGGTTGATTATAACGTATAGACATTGGTATCAGCGGGACATCTGCACTTCGTGCAACTCTGGCAGGTCCATATTGCATGTAGATCTTTTCACCCATGAACTCAAAGAGGGACTCCTTGTGCCTCTGCCCATATTCTCTCACATCAAGGGCCATGCCCAGCAGATGACCTTGCTTAAGCCATCTTATTGCTTTTATTGGAAATTCATCCGTAAAAAGTAATGATGTGCGATACAGGCGAGCGGCTTTCCCATGGACCATATGCCAGTATGGAATGTCTTCTGGCGGCATCATTTCAGGTATCAAATTGCGGCGTGATACCATCGCCGTGTAAGGCAATCCTAGTTGATGGACTATTGCTCCGCCAGACAGAAAAAAACTTCCATAGTGAATGAACGCGAGTACCGCCCCCCCTTTTCTGGTCTCGGCATACAATCTCTCTGCTTCGTGTATCACGACACGCCTGAGTGCATAACGCGAGGAATAATGAAAAATCTCTGAGCGCATGAACCAGTAAAAGTCTGCCTGCGAATATTCCTTGGGAAGGGCTGGCGGTCTGACTAACAGGCGTCGGAAGGCAGATTGCCATGCCAGGCGCACTGGCTGTGTCAATCTGACCATATTTTGAAACAGCCTCATCACGGGAGCAGACTGAGGAACTATAACCATTCGTGGGGCAATTCTACAAGACCAATTTTTTCTTTGGGAGAAATGACCGTAAATTTTGTGTGTTTGAGCCATTCTTCATAAACCAGGAGCCCGGATGCATCAAACAAGTATACGCTTACAAAATATTCGCCCGCTAAAATTGGCACATTTTTGAAACATAATGTCATCCCCCATCTGTTTTCATCAAGACGTCTGGGTTTTACGCCATCTAAATGCGTACCAAGGGCATTTAACCACACCCCGTCACCACGCTCAATCAGTATGCCGAAATTAACTTCAACAGAACTGTCCCTGGTCCATGCCGTAGCGTATACCGTCAAATCTTTTTCTATAAGTAGATGTCCATCATCATTGCTAATACCTTGAAGAGACAGGCTTTCAAGCCCGGCCAAATTTTCGCCCCCTGCTATTTCAGGCATCTTTTTTTCTGCATTCATATTGTCATGTCCGCTATTTGCCGAGTTGTTTTCCATGCTGCGCATATGATTTTCATAGGCGCCAACCACCGCCTCGGTTGCGCCCAATGCCATGGGCTTGCCTTTATGCAGCCATATCGCGTTATTGCAGAGCCGCCTTATGTGATACATACTGTGAGAACAGAATAATATGGTGCAGCCCAGCTTTCTGAAGCCCGTCAGCCTGTCTATGCACTTTTTCTGAAAGTGCTGATCGCCGACCGATAATGCTTCATCCACCACCAGAACATCCGGCTTGACAGATGTCACCAGAGAAAAGGCCAGGCGCACAAACATCCCCGACGAATATGTCTTGACCGGCCTGTCAATGAAATCTTCCAGTTCAGCAAAGGATACAATTTCGTCAAAATATTCATCCATCTCTTTTTTGGAAATACCCATAAGGGATGCGGCAAAATAGGTATTTTCTCTGCCGCTGAAATCAGGATGGAACCCCGCTCCCAATTCCAGTATGGCCGTCAGCCTGCCGGAACAGACGACCTTTCCTGTAGAGGGGCGCAGAGTCCCGGCCACCAGCTTGAGCAGGGTACTTTTGCCTGCTCCGTTATCTCCGATAATGCCGAGACTTTCTCCCTTTTTGAGATCAAACGATACATCCCTTAACGCCCAGTACTCTTCGTGGCATTTGACACCCAAAAGGGCTTCCTTAAGTTTTGCCCTGGGAGATGGATATTGACGGTAGTACTTGCTCAAAGATTGAACGGTAAGTATTTTCATAGCCAGTCAACAAGCTGCTCTCCGCAACGTTTTTTCACCAGACTGGAAAAACAGAATAATAATATCAGCCATCCAAATGTAAAGGAGATGGTTTTTATGCCGGGAATAACTCCTTTTAGTATTATTGCCTGATAGCCGAGTATTATGGGGGTGCCCGGATTTAACCACAAAAAAGGCCGCAGGGAATGTGGCACGCTGTCTAACGAGTAGAAGACCGGAGAAAAAAATATCCAGATATTGGTAACCAGAGCGACAAACTGTATTACATCTCTGAATGCGGCGGCCAATATCGCCAATAATATAGCGGCATAATAGGTCAGGGCAAGCTGTATGATAATCCATGTCGCTAATATGACAGGGCTTATATCCAGCCTGTGTGTGCTTATCATAAGCAAGGCCTGAAAAAGGAAAATGATGGGTATGTATGGAAGGGCGCTCACCAGTATTGACCTTGCCGGGAACAGCTCAAATGGCAGGAAGGTTTTTTTCAGTATATATCCAGCGTCGATAAGGCTGGAAGTTCCTGTTATGATCCCCTCATTTAGAGCCATCCAGGGCAAAATGCCCGCAAGCAGATAAAGTCCGAAATGAGATGTGCCTGCTCCGGCATGCAGTCTGACCTTGAATACGAGATCAAATACAAAATAATATGACAGGGCTATAAGCGCCGGCCGGAATAACGCCCATGCGATCCCGCCCACAGATCCTATGTATCGTTGTTCTAATTCACGTTTTGTTAGATCTAAAAGCAGAGACCTCCATCTGACCATAAAATACATTAAAGATCTTACAACCCCCTGCCTGCTGTCTTTTTTCCGGCCGTTTTATCGTTTCTGTCTGCCTAAGGATACAGGTTTATAAGTTTTGTGATACCATTCGCCATCTATCATGATCCATTGATCCTTTGTTGTGGAGCCGTGGAATATGCCCGGGCCGCGCATCGAAAGAACTTGCACATCAGCTTTTACTGTCACTACGCCTTTTTTTCCTTCGACGACGGCATCCGTCACCTCTACCTTGAGCAGTTTTAATCCGGCACCAAAGGCTGCCATGTCAAACGGCCTGAGCCATCCACCCGGAAGTGCCGCCGATTCCATCTTATATGCTGTGGCAAGATCGTTCAATGAACGGGCGTTCCAGTATTCCATGGCCCTTTTTAGCAACATTTCCTGGGAGGACATGCCATGGTGCGGCAGGAAATGAACACAACCAGTCAGGGCGAAAAACAAAAACATAAGAATCAATGCCGCCGACAATATCCTCTTTTTGACTGGCAGGTTATGGCATGGCATTTTCTAGTCCCTCCATGACTATTTTGACAGGGATGGTCTTGGCCAATTCCCTTGCGTATTCATCTCTGAGTTTCTCCTGGGTCTCTTTCCGCATCTGTTGCACGATTTTGTTTCTGATATTTGAATAGGGGGTTATAATTGCTTTTCTTATGTCCGTCACCTTCAATATTTCATAACCCGAGGGCGACTCCAGGACGCCCGTATGATTTCCAACGGTTATTCCCTCCAGGGCATTTTCCAGCCACTTGTCTGCGTGAAGCGGCAGATATCCAAGATCGCCTCCCGCCACTTTGGCGATGGGATTATCTGTATATTCATGCGCCAGTTCGGCAAAATTCCCGCCCCCTTCAATACGCATAAGGATATTCCCGGCCTTTTTACGTATAGATTCTTTCACTGTGGTATTGGCATCCTCAGGGACATGCAATAGTATCTGGCTGACCCTTGCCATTTCCGGGATGCCATATTCTTCTTTGTGCTTTTGATAATACTCATAAATGGCCTTTTCATCAGGGATTGGAGGGGCCGGAAAGTGGACGGCCGCGAATTTTTGCGATGCCAGAAAAATATCTTTTTCCGAAACGCTGATCTTGGGATCAGCGGGCAGATACCCCTCTTTGCGCATCTGCAGGATAAACATATGCTCTATTATCAGTTGCTTCAGGAGTCTGGCCTTGCCCTCGGGATGAGTGGCTTCAGGCACCTGTCTGGCGTCTCTTGATATAAAGCGCATGAATTCTTCCACGGTGATTTCATGATCGCCCACCACGGCCATGACAACTCTTTTGGGCCGCTGCCTTTTTTGGGAGGCGTGATCCTGATCCTGTCCGGCCGTGGCAGCTGGAGGGGCGGCTCCGCTGTCTGGTTGGCTGAAGGCATAAGATGCCGGAAAGATAATAACAAGAGAAAGTATTGTTGTTGAAATAAGATCGAGTCGCATAAAATTTATCCTTTTGTATTCTAAAAACTGTTTCCCTGTCGCACCAATTTTTCAAAGTTGCGCCATAATGGACCATATACGATCAATGGCGCTGTGCCGCTTCCTTTCATTGTGGCAACCAGGTCTAGGGACCCGTCCCTGTCAATGTCTCCAAGATTGATATATGAAGGCCAGACGGCCACGGGGAGCCGCAATGTCTCAATATCCTTCCAGTTTCCTCCACTGATTCGCATCAATACCATGAAATGGTATGCACCTGCCGCGATTATCACGTCTCCATTCTCATCCCGTTTTATTTCAGTATAGCTTGGTCCTGGAGGGACGGGGAAACTTATATTGTAGTTGGGCTTAAAAGTCCCCTGCCCGTCATTTTCAAGTATGGTCAATTCAGAAGTAACTGCCTGGGGAACGATAAGATCCAAATCGCCATCCAGATCGAAATCAAAGGGAATTATCCATTCAGCCCTGCCGCCTGGAAATTTCCACAAGCGCTCAAGCAGTGGCTTTTCACCCACACCCGGATATTTAATCTGCCACAATTCGTCTGTTCTTCTGGTGGTGAACAAAAGTTCGGCAATTCCGTCGCTGTCTATGTCCGCGGCCTCAATTCTGCCTGGAATGTCATGAACGCCCGGCTCTTTCGGGACTAAATAATAAAATCCGCCGCCCTTGCAGGTCTCCGGGTCAAAATTTTTTAAGATAGAGACAATTTGTCCCGAAAAGGGCGATACGGCCAGAGAAAGGCCCCATCCGGGCCATTTGAACTGGGTGGTGAATCTGGGTTGCGCAATACCCACACTTCCCTCCACTCGAAGCCCCGTTTTCTGGTCAGGCCTCATGCAAATAAGCTGATTTACACCTTCAGATACGGAGATAAACGTTTTTGAAGGACCCGGCAGCCCGATTATCCCATTTGGATGAAAACCTACTTCCATTATCTTTGGCCCCTTTCGCCATTTCCTGGGACTATCCTGATAAAAGGGCTGTGTAAAACTTGGCCCATGGCTCGTGAAAATTAAATCAGGCAGACCATTGCCATCCAAGTCATCGACAAGGCAATTTAATCCGCCTGCATCAAATCCGCTAATCCTTTGATAGAATGGTTTTTTGCCGGATGCGTCCCGAGTGGGACCTGCCTGAAAAAGAGTGGAGCATCCCGCAAGCATTTGCATTGTTCCCAGGATGGTAAAAAACGTCAGGAAGGCCGTTTTTTTTTAAGCACGGTCATAAGACTTGCCTCCATATTTATTAAAATCAAATCCGGTTCCTCTTCCCGCAGTCATTTTTTCAGTAATCCAGGGGAAAAAGAATTCAGAAAGGCAGAAAAAAGGCGGCGCTGTTATTGCCGCGCCGCCCATAACATCATTGCGATGTTTATTCAGATTACCAGAGACCCCTCTCGTGGGCAAGGGCTGTCTGCACCTGAAGGGCATTTGTCGAGGTTCCAAAAAACATGAGGCTGAAGGCCACGGCCGCGGAGTCCGGGCCTGCCGGGCCTGCGGTAGTAGTATCGTCATTCCCACATGCTGCAGGGAGTTCTGGTATGGTGAACCATACGAATCCCTGGTCAGTGAGAGGCCCGCCATTCATGTCTGTTTCGGTGTGAGAGGTCCACGGCAGAGTCGAGGCGTTAACCACGTTCAGCTCCTTGCTGAGATCGATAACCGCGGAACCGTGGGTCTCATCAGTCGCGTAAACCTCAATGGGAAGGGCCGTGCGGTCACAACACGCAACACCACCGGGGCAATTGCGGTCGAACCATACAACCAGCTTAGTACCGCCATTGAGCGCTGGATCCAGGAAGTACCGCATATCCATATGCTGCCCGGCAATGTCACCGGCAGCACCGCTGTCATCATCCATTGGAATGCCTGCAGAAAGAGGACTTACATTGGCGGGAACTCCGGCAGCGTAAATTACTTCGTCAGCTCCGGCGGCCAGTGCAGCCCCATCGGCGCCGTCAGCCATGGGTATGACAGGGATGTAGGCCGCAGACTGCCAGTTGCCTTGCACCATGGCCGCATCACCGAACATGGCAAACCCTGCAGCCACGCCAGTTGTAGCAGCCACATCGGAGAACACAAGGTATCCGGTTACATTGTCGCAAAGGGCCTGTGCACCTGCGCCTACAACGACTGCACCCCAATCAAAAGGAACAAAGTCGTCCGCCGTTGCTGGAATGGTGTTGTCCAGGATATGCGTGCTTGTATCATCGAAGAAGAACCAGTGGATAGACGGGGCAGGAGCTGCCGCGCCGAAAGCATTTAGACCTGCGGCCGCCACACCACCAGGAGCTGATGTCCCGGCAGCCGTGGCGAAAGGCAGGCCGCCTGCGGTTGCCGCTGCCAAAATCGGGCTTGAATCGGCGCCGAGCATCCCGGGCACTGTTATGCCGATAAGGGTGTTTATCGAATCAGTACTCGAGTAAAGCACGTATGGGACAAGCAAGGCTTCGCCAGGTTCACCAACGGCAACGGCATTAGCCTTCTGCACGCCGGAAAAAGCAAACATCATTGTCCCAATAATCATTAAAAGAGCTAATTTTTTCATTTAATTCCTCCCAATTTGTTAATTTATTGCGATTTTTATCCATAAACAAGATACTCAAAAGGCATCCCAATTCCTTGGCGATCACCCCCTTTCCCAACCGCTACCACTGTTTTTGCCTTTCTTGCCCGTGGTCTATTTTTTGCTTTTAATAATTTACTACCATGACAGCACATTCATTGTCAAGAAACGCTTGGCACTTTTCCGACAAATCATGCCCTGCGCATCCTAATTTCCCTGATAATGAACGCTCTATCAATCCTACCGAAAATTATTGTATAGCTTATCGGAACAAATAGTGAAAACATTAATATTACCCGCACCTTGCTTTTAATAACATATAAAAAAATGGGGACAGCATATAGTCATGGCGCACAACTGTGTCATGCGGTTCCGGAACTTCCGGACACCACAGGTCTAACCACACATTGTCGCATATTTCTAACCACCACTTATACAT
>Ga0164318_10006839_pt1 | contig 11046 bp, 10 predicted proteins | sample GuaBasSedimGuay9_FD_113734 | JGI IMG/M metagenome (GOLD analysis project Ga0164318, IMG submission 113734) | Subseafloor sediment microbial communities from Guaymas Basin, Gulf of California, Mexico - Guay9, Core 4571-4, 0-3 cm | ecosystem: Environmental > Aquatic > Marine > Hydrothermal vents...
AAGTCTATCGTATAGCACTGAAAAGAATTCTATCAATGAAATCAGAAAGTTGAACGAAGATTCTTGTGGAATTGATTGGCCAAATAGTGGAATAGTGACAACATCCCACATTCCACGTTAAGTTGACAAAGTTGCCAACGTCCCCCATTATGTCCTCTGTCAACGGCTGACCCCAAAAACTCACAACGCCTTTTTTAAGGGGCTTAAAAGAAAATGTCCTATGTCAAGGGCTGACCCCTTTCCCTTCGTTTCATAAAGCGATAAGTTTGCAAAGTTGCCAATATCCTCCTCTTTTTGATGATTGGCGATTTTTGCGCTTGAACCTCGAACATAGTTGAGAAAGTCAAACTGTCAAAACAAATCAATGTTTAAATTAATCCGATTAACTGTCTTCTTCCAAGCACTTGGTTATCTCCTGCAATTTGGTGCATTTTTTCTATTTGCAAAAATGCTTGGTGCAGAAAACCAAGGAATTTTGACCATATTCAGAGCTTCAGGCCAAATAGTTGCTTCTCTATTATTATTCGGTTTACCAGGGGGAATAGTTTATTTTGTTGGAAAGGATAGGGATTTACTTTTGCCAGTTCTTGGAAATTGTGTGAAACTATTTTTGGTTGTTTTTCCTCTTTTGGCTTTATTTTTATATATATTACCAATAGATAAGTTACCCAAAGTATACTTAATTGGAAAATATATCCCATACCTATTAGTATTTGTTTTTTTCTTATCTTTTTTTGGTATTTTTCAACTATCTATTCTTAGCTTAAAAAAATATTTGTATTATAACTTATTCGCCTTTGGAGCGGGATTTATTATGTTTGGGTTTTCCGTTTCGATCTGGTTCACCCCGGATATTTATAATAAGTTAAATCTTGCCATTATAGCATATCTTGTTACTTATGGGCTCATGTTTACTTATGGGGCTGCACTTATCTTTAATGAGAACGGAAAGGTAAAAAACAGAAAAAAATGGCTGCCTTTTGTGGAACAATTTAAGGTGGGATTCAGGGGATTTATTTCGAATTTAGCAGGGTTACTGCTTTTTCGGTTGGATTTGTTTCTTGTGGGATATTTTTTATCGCTGAAAGATGTTGGTGTCTATTCAATAGCGTTGTTTGGCGCTGAGATGGTTACAAAAATACCAGGATGGTCTGCTGCTATCCTCACACCGATGGTCGCAAGCAATGAAGGAGGCCATGTAAGGAGGACGGTTTATCTTTTTTATTCAGCTATTATTATTGCTTTATTACTTGGAGTATTTTTTGTATTGGGGATCATGATGGTTCCCGATTTCGTTTCAAATTTGATAGGGAAAGATTTCACTGGTGTAGAAATTTGTTTGCTGTTGCTGTTACCGCGGGTTGTTATGCAGAGTGGCGTTGGAATCTTGGCTGCTAATTTAGCGGGAAAGGGATACCCTTGGTATCACCCTGGTGGCAATATTGCGGGTTTGATATTCGTAGTTCTGTTGGATTTATTGCTAATCCCAAGATATGGAATTGCAGGAGCTGCGTTGGCTAATTCGTTAGGATATGGTGCTTGTTTGTTAATTAATTATTTGGGTTTTTGTAAATATAATGATACATCGGTGAATAATATGATTAGTTTATTTAAATTATTTATCATTGACATAAAAACCAAATTGAAAATAGGTTGCATAAATGGGTGATATGATTACAGTCTTAGTTACTGATCCTTCTTCTTCTCATACAGTGGCAGCAATGCAGTCCTTGGGAAGAGCAGGTTATAGGATTGTTACAGTAAGCGCAACACACAAGTTTCTAAGAGCATTTGGGACGTATTCTAAATATTGTTCTGCTCATAAAAAAGTACCCTCCTTTAGTTCGGGAGAAGAGCATATAGATGCTGTAATTGATTTTGCTACAAAACAAAAAGTAGATGTTATACTGCCTATAAGTTCAACATCATGCACTTTGTACTCAAAACACTGTGATAGATTTAGGAAAGTAGGCATCCGAGTTCCGATTACACCATGGAAAGAAGGAATGCGTATCGCCTCCAGCAAAAAACTGACTTTTGAGTTTGCAAAATCTGTAAATTTACCAATTCCGAAAACAATTTACTATAACAGAGAAGATTCTTTCGAATCTGTTAAAAAGAATTTGACGTTTCCAGTGGTAATTAAGGGACCCGAGGGGGCAAACGTACGCTATGCCAATAATGATGAAGAATTAGCAGACAATATTAGATATTTTAAAGAGACCTTCCCTGGAGGGAATTTGCTGATTCAAGAATATATTGAAGGCAATGGCCATGGTTATTATGCACTTTGTAAAGAAGGTAAAGTGCTTTGCCAATTTATGCATAAAAGGGTTAAAGAATATCCAATAACAGGTGGCCCAAGCGTAGTAGCTCAAAGTTTTTACGACAGAGATTTGGAAAGTCTTGGTCGGAACTTTGTGTCTTCTCTTCGCTGGACTGGCGTTTGCATGGTGGAATTTAAGCATGATAAAAAGGATGGTGTATATAAATTGATGGAGATGAATCCAAAATTTTGGGGTTCTTTAATTTTGTCTATTAAATCCGGAGTAAATTTTCCTGTTTATGCAGTAAGAATGGCCATGTGTGAAGACTTTGAACCTGTTTTAAAATACAGGCAAAATTTATTCTGCCATTGGCCTTTTCCTGGAGAAATTAGCCTTATTGTTGGATTTCCTTCTGAGGTACTTAGTATACTAAAGATATTAATAACTGAGAAGAATGTGATTAATTTATCGCTTTCAGATCCAATCCCCAGTTTTCTACAAATATGCTTTGGCTCAGGATCTGTTTTAAAGAAAATTTGGCAGAGAAAATTACGTTACCCTCATGGCAAGCCGCTTTTACCATGATTATTTTACTTGATTTACATGTTCATTCTAATTCTTCTTTTGATAGTATATTATCGCCAAAGATTATCGCAAAGCTCATTAAGCGCCAAGGACTTCACGGATACGCATTAACTGATCATGACACCGTGGATAATTTAGAAGAAGCCGGGTTTTATGCTAAAAAAAGTGGGCTGATTTTTATCCCCGGGATTGAGAGAAAAACAGATAAAGGGGACATTTTAGGATTATTTATAAACGAGAATATCATCTCTTATGATTTTGAGGAAGTAATCAGCGAGATTAGGGGAAAGGGTGGAATCGTCGTTTTGCCGCACCCTTTTAGATCGCATGAAAAAGTGACTGAAGAAGATTGGAAGAAATTTGATGCTATAGAGGTATTAAATGGTAGATGTACAGATGAAATGAATACAAGAAGTATTGCCGAGGCTAATGGAATGCCTCATGTAGGAGGTAGTGATGCCCATACTTGGTGGGAATTGGGCAGTGTATATACACAATTCTCTTTTGACGATAACCAGCGGATTTCTGCAGAATCAATAAAAAAAAGTATAATAGAAAAGAGGGCGTTCCCATATCGTAAGAGAAAATTCAATTATCAACAATATCTCTGGAGAGTTCGATATAGCCGAACAATAAAAGCTGCAAAGGAAGGCACTCTCTTTGATTATAGCATCAATGTAATGAAGAGGGTTTTCTATAAAAAATGATGAATAGCAATAATCTGCTTCTTGACAGAATTCGCTTATTGGTAGACAAAAGAATAAAGCTGAACGACGATCTATCTATTAGTATCCCTTCCAAATATTATTCTCTGTTTGGCAATAAATATAGAGATAAAATTTCTATTGGTGCTGTTGCCAATCTTGTCAACAACACCCTTTCACGAAAAGAGGAATTTGGAAATTCAAATCTCGATAAATGGGGACGTTTTGTTCACGATAAAAGCTTTTTGGTGCAAAATGAATTTGACCAGTCGCCGATCATTGATGAACTGATTTTGGATGTTGTTAAACAATTAAACCTAAAGGTCAGAAGCATCTGGCCGGAAGGCAAAAAGGCAGCGGTCTGTCTGACTCATGATGTTGATGCGATAGACGGCTTCTCATATTTTTGGTTGAGGAAGTTTAACTGGCATTGGCATTGGTTCAAGGCAAAACTCGAAGGCAATCAGCACGAAGCCAAAAAATGGATTGCAACTCTAAGGCAATGGAAGCGATATAAAACAACCAATTTTGATCCCATGGATTCCTTTGATCAAATTCAGGAGTTGGAAGACAGCTACGGATTTCGCTCTACATTCTTTTTTATGAGCTTGCGCCATGGGTTGAGCAGGGAGGGCCGAAGGTATAGTGTAAAAAATCCTAGGGTTGCTAAAGCCACAGAGAAATTATTAGAAGGCGGTTGGGAAATTGGACTTCATGCAGCCTATCACAATCATTTATCACCCTCTTCGTTAAAAGAACAAAAACAAAGATTGGAAGAGGTTATTAAAGAAGAGATATCGGGGTGTCGTCACCATTATTTGAGGGTCAGATTTCCTGACTCCTGGAAAATATATGCTCAAGCTGGATTTAAGTATTTGTCTAATATAGGATGGGGTTCAGGGTTTCAAGGCTTTAGGGCTGGAACCTGTTTACCATATCAACCTCTTAAAGAGCATTCTTTATGGGAAATTCCCTTCCAATTAATGGATACGAATCCTATAGCAGATATAGAAAGTTACATGGATATGTTCAATAAATATCTTGAATTAACCAAGGCAGTTGGAGGGTGCTTGGTTATCAATTTTCATCAGGAACATTTCCAGGAAGAAGCTGCTCCAGGTGTGGGAAAGGTGTATCGAGATATATTGGAAACTGTGGCAAAAGACCCGGATGTAGCTGTTCTCACAATGAATGAAGTTTGCAGAATAATGAGCCAGCAAGAAAATTAGCGAGACTACATTTGTTTTCATTCCGAACAAGATTTTTAGGAAATGGCGAGGCCCTTATCGGGGGATTATAATTAAATAATGGGATATTTATTTGCTCTTTTTGTTAATGCTGGGATGATAAAGGGTTTATTTCGAGACTACTGTGTTTTTGATTTAACGGTTGTAACCTTTATGATTATTTTGATTACTTTAACATTTGAGATAGTAATCGGAAAAAGAAAAGTTAGAAACGTGTTTAGAGGTAGTGGTCCGTTAGTTATTGGAGCTTTTTATCTATTTGTAATATTTATTCTCTTAAGTGCTGTTTATACTGAATCCCCCTTATATTGGAGAGATAAATTATTTAGAATAATTTTTTTAACAGTACCTTCTTTTTTAATTCCCTGTTTCTTTTTTAAACTTAGCGATATTAAAAATTTTATAGTCGGTTCCATCATTATTTATTGCATAGTAATTGTGTCATTGCTTCATTTATTGTCAATATATGGAGCAAATTTGTTCTCTATGTGGGTGGAAGCAGGTTTGGATTATCTTGCTTGGGGGGGATTTATTGCTTATAACTCGCTTCTTTTTGCTTGTTTATTACTGGATAAAAAACTTCGTAAAAGAAAAATGTTTATAAAAAGTGAGTGGTTGGCACTATTTTTATCTTTGGTCTCTTTGTTTGTTATTTTCCTTTTAGGTGCACGGGGACCATTTATATTTTTTCTAGGTGTCTTTTTTGGAATGTTATTGATAAATAAATGCTGGAAGATGCTTATTCCAATAACTTTATGTGTTTTATTCCTAATGGCCATTTGCTTATCATTACCCAATTTCTCAACTGACAAACTTTCTATTAGGTGGTCTTCAAGGATACTAAATTTGAGTATAGAAGCTACTTCTGTGCAAGCAAGACTCGGATATTTTAATGAGTCATGGAACCTGATTAAAGAGAGACCTGTATTTGGATATGGCATAGGTTCTTTTTCATATATGACTGACAGGGGAGATAACAGAGGTTATCCTCATAATATATTTCTTGAGATATGGCTTGAAAACGGATTAATTGCAGTGATCATGTTTCCCATTTTCTTATTTCTTATTATGTATGTGGCTATAAAAAAAGTTAATAAACCCTTTGTAAGCAGTTTCTTATGTGTGAATATTTATTTTATGCTAAGTTTAATGAAATCATCTTCACTAACAGATGCTCGGGTCTTTTTTGCTTATTTAGGAATCCTTTTTGCGGCAACGTGGTTTTCACAAAGTGAATTTTCTGGATGCCTAAAAACTGGGTCAGCGTATGTGCCAGAACATTTTTTAAAAGCCAAATTGGCTAACCAAGGATTAATTAAGAAGATCATTTTTATAGAAAGATAGCTGGGAAATTCATCGCGATCAAGAAAGGTATATATGGGCGGCATTAATATTCATATTAGCAACACTCCTTTGACGGTACAGTCACGGGACAAAAAAATAATACAATCACTTGCAGATGCCAATGTCTTCGATAAAATTTATTTTATTGGAACATGGGAGTCACCGTTAGCCAAAGTAGAGATTTTAGACGAAAAGCAGACAGTCATCCGTATCCCGATAAAGTTTTTTAAGTTAAAATCAGGGAACTTCTGGAAAGCCTTGAGGCTCTTTGAATGGTTTGTAAGAGTTCTTATAAAGTCAAGGGGTATAAACGCTGACTGCATTAATTGTCATGCCTTGCCTCTTCTTCCTTTGTGTGTTCTTCTGAAATTCATTAAACGTGCCAAGCTTGTCTATGATACCCATGAGTTAGAGACAGAAACCAATGCATCGTCACATTTGCGCAGACATTTTTCGAAGATTGTAGAAAGGATGCTGATAAAGTTTGGAGATGAAACAATTGTTGTAAGTCAGTCTATTGCCACTTGGTATCAACGAAAGTACAATTTAAAGAGAGTCTGGGTTGTAAGAAATATACCGTACAAGTCGAAAGGGTTTTCCAGGAGGACGGAACTTCTAAGAAATTCCTTTGGAATTCAAGAAGACGAAATTCTGTTTCTTTATCAGGGCCTTATTGCCGAAGGCCGTGGAATCGGGCTCTTGTTGGATGTTTTTTCTCAGTTGAATAGCGGAAGACATATCGTATTTATGGGATTTGGTGAATTGTGTGACGTTGTAAAGGATTATGCTTCTCGATATAAAAATATCCATTATTACCCATCGGTGAAGCCAAATGAAATTATATACTACTCAAGTAGCGCTGACGTTGGAGTTTCACTTATAGAAAATACCTGTCTTAACTACTATTACTGTTTGCCTAATAAGATGTGGGAGTATCTGAATGCATCACTGCCGGTTCTTGTTAGTAATTTTCCGGAAATGAGAAATGTTGTTGAGCAGTACCGGTGTGGATGGCTTGCCGAACCTACTGCGGATAATATCAAAGATTCAGTAGAAAAAATTACGATAAAAGATATTTCCGAAAAAAGAGCGAATGTACTTGCTGCGAAGGGACGTTTTGGGTGGCATTTAGAGGAGCCGACCTTGCTTAACGTTTATAGGGAGTTGGGGTTTTTATTGTAGTGCAAAAAATTTCATTGATTGATATACGTGGCTATTTTATTCTTATTATTCAACAGTTTTTGTTCTGTTCCATCAGTTCATTACGAGTGAGGTGGATGTATGCAAGAACAACTACCAGATAACTTGACTATAATTGTGCAAAGCACTGACGGATTTTCAGATTGCTGGGAGCCGTTTTTTACGCTTTTTCAAAAATATTGGCCTACCTGCCACTATCCAATAATACTCAATACCGAAACAAAAACTTTTTCACATTCCAATCTAAACGTCCGTTCCTCCAAGATAATGAAATATTCAAATTCCAAATGGCCGACCTGGAGCGAGTCACTGCTGCTTTGTCTGGATTTGGTGGAGACCGATATTGTACTTTTTATGATAGACGACTTTTTTGTTTCACGGCAGGTGGAAACTGAAGCTCTGCACCGTTTTCTGCAAATTATGATTGAAGGGGATTATTCGAATATCACATTAACGGAGCATGGATGTAAACGGCCTACACATGTAACAGCGAACCCTTTGTTGCTGGCAGTTCATCCCAGGGCTAAGTATCGTGTTACGACCTCACCAGCCCTGTGGAGAAAAGAAACTCTTCGGAGTTATCTTCGTGCTTATGAAAATGCTTGGGAGTTTGAGATATACGGTAGCAGAAGGGCATGGAAAAAACCGGATCCATTTTTTATTGCGAACCCCGACTTTTTGGAGAATGGTACCGAAGGTGTCATCCCTTATTTTCAGGGCACTTTTGACACCGGAATTGTAAAGGGGAAGTGGCAACCACAGATCAAAGCATTTTTTGAATCCCATGATATTAAGGTAGATTATTCGGTTCGTGGCTTTTACCGCCCATTGCCTGGAATTTTGAATAAGTATTTTCTTTTTAAAAGCCTCATTAGTCATCCAGTCCCATTGATCAGGAGTATCCTTGGCTGGTAGCAGTCCGAAAAAATATAATGGCAATGTTGTTCGTGCGTGAAGCTGTGCAGTTGTATCATGCGACATCTGTAGGTCATGGCCTTTAATAGTCAAAGAATAACTCTGACGATGAGCAGGGGGGGGTTAATTGCAGCTGTGTACAAGTCCTCATGCCTGATGCTCCTTTATAGAAACATTAAGAAAAGGGCCAAACAAGATGTCAAAGAACTTCTTTTAATGGAGGAGACAGGAAAATAATCGCTAATTCTGAGCAGGATTCAAAGAATTTGGCTTATGAAAGATTTACACATAAAAGTTGACAGTACCTTGGATTTATGCAAACCCTCCCGAATAAACTGATTAACAGAATAAATGGAGAATCATCATGAAACGAGCTTTAATCACCGGTATTACAGGTCAGGATGGTGCTTATTTGGCAGAATTTTTACTGAAACGAGGCTACGAAGTACATGGTATAAAACGAAGATCTTCTTCTTTTAATACTGGCCGCGTTGATCACCTTTTTCAAGATCCTCATAAAAGTAATATTCGTTTCATTCTGCATTTTGGAGATCTTACAGATGGTACAAATTTGATTAAGGTCATGCAGGAAGTACAGCCAGATGAAATTTACAATCTGGCGGCCCAGAGTCACGTTAAGGTTTCTTTCGAAACACCGGAGTATACAGCTAATGCAGATGCCTTAGGAACACTCCGATTGCTCGAAGGCATCAGAATCTTAGGATTGGAAGAGAAAGTTCGCTTTTATCAAGCTTCATCATCGGAACTTTTTGGCAAGGTGCAAGAAATTCCACAAAAGGAAACCACACCTTTTTACCCGCGGTCACCATATGCTGTCGCGAAGCTGTATTCCTACTGGATTACAGTAAATTACCGTGAGGCATATGGTATCTATGCCTGTAATGGCATCTTATTCAATCATGAGTCGCCCATACGTGGGGAAACATTTGTCACTAGAAAAATTACACGTGCTTTAGCACGGATCAAATTAGATCTTCAGGATTGTCTCTATATTGGGAATCTTGATGCTAAGCGTGATTGGGGACATGCTAAAGATTTTGTTGAAGCACAATGGCTTATCCTGCAACAGGAAAAACCCGATGATTATATTATTGCTACTGGTGAGCATCATTCGGTCAGGGAATTTGTGGAAATCGTAGCAAACGAATTGGGAATTGATATTTGTTGGGAAGGTAACGGCATCGAAGAAAGAGGGATTAATAGACAAACCGAAAAAATTATTGTCAAGGTAGATCCAAGGTATTTTCGTCCCACTGAAGTTGATTCCTTATTAGGTGATGCGAGTAAAGCGAGAGAAAAATTGGGGTGGAGCCACCGTATAAGTTTTCAGGAATTGGTTTCAGAAATGGTAAAAGCAGATCTAGAAGATGCTAAAAAGGAATGCTTGTGCAAAAAAGAAGGCTTTAAAACGCATCATTATTATGAATAGTACATCGTTAATTATGGCAATGCAATTTGCTGAGAATATAAAACAGTTGCAAGGCAGGTGAATGGTAGATGCTTATTAAAAACAAAAAAAAGCCTCTAACTAAAAAATCCCGTATTTATGTTGCCGGGCATAACGGCATGGTAGGGTATGCGCTTGTATGTTCTCTTAAGAGACGCGGATTTGATAATTTAATACTGCGGTCGAGGAAAGAACTTGATTTGCGGGATCCGTCAGCGGTACGGCATCTATTCGAAACTGAAAATCCTGATATTGTGATTCTCGCTGCAGCGCGCGTTGGAGGTATTCAAGCCAATATAGACTACCCTGCAGAATTTTTGTATGAAAACCTTGCAATACAAAACAATGTCATTCATCAATCCTATTTACACGGGGTGAGGAAATTTTGCTTTTTAGGGAGTTCATGTATCTATCCGCTGGAATGTCCCCAGCCCATGAAAGAAGAATATTTACTTACTGGTCCCGTCGAACCAACAAATGAAGGTTATGCTATTGCGAAAATCGCTGGTCTTAAGATGATTGAATTCTACCGGAGGGAATATGGATTTCCTGGGATTAGCGTAGTGCCGTGTAACTTGTATGGTACGAATGACAGCTTTGATCCTGTACACGGGCATGTTCTTGCATCGCTAGTAAAAAAGTTTGTCGATGCTGTAGATAGTAGAGCAAGAAAAGTTACCATTTGGGGTACGGGTAAAGCAAGGCGGGAATTTATGCATGTCGATGATGCAGCTAATGCAATCTTGTTTCTACTGGAGCACTACGATTCTTCACAAATAATTAACATAGGTTGGGGGCAGGACGTTTCTATCAGGGAGTTAGCCTTTTTAATAGCTAAGAAAACCGGGTTTAAAGGAGAACTGACATGGGATACGTCCAGATCGGATGGTATGTTAAGAAAATGTATGGATGTATCACGTATGAAAGATCTTGGATATATACCAAAGATTACCTTAGAAGACGGGGTCATGAAAACAATAGACGAATATAAAAAAAACAAAAAAAGATAAATAGGTAATAATGATATGTATAAGATACCCTTGATGAAAAGTGCCTTTTTAAATGAGGCTGAAACGAAAAAAGCTTTGGTTGACTGTATTCTGCAGGCTGAAAAATTAAGCATGGGTGAGCAGTGTGCCCAATTTGAGAGGGAATTCGCAGCATTTCAGGGTACAAAAGAAGCCGTACTTTTTAACAGCGGCGGCAGTGCAAATCTTGCGATGCTCCAAACGTTGAAAAATCTTGGCAAGCTAAAAGATGGTGATAAGGTTGGATTTTCAGCCTTGACTTGGTCTACCAACACAATGCCAATAATC
>Ga0164318_10006840_pt1 | contig 11045 bp, 10 predicted proteins | sample GuaBasSedimGuay9_FD_113734 | JGI IMG/M metagenome (GOLD analysis project Ga0164318, IMG submission 113734) | Subseafloor sediment microbial communities from Guaymas Basin, Gulf of California, Mexico - Guay9, Core 4571-4, 0-3 cm | ecosystem: Environmental > Aquatic > Marine > Hydrothermal vents...
TGCTTGCACGCAAAAGTTTGCTCTTCCTGCCCTGACTAATGAGTATGCCTTTTCAGCAGGGTTTTCTTTTTCTGAGTTTGGATTGTAGACTGCAAATGTGAATCCTCCTTTGCTTTTGATTAATGACATGCAGGGTACATCACTGGGACCGTCTCCAAAATAAATCATGTTTTGGAATGGGATTCTTCTCAGATTGTCAGGGATAAAAGTGTTTACGTCTATATCTTTGTTTTTGAATACTCCTTTGTTTATTTTGAAGATTGTTTCTGTTTTTTGTGTGTTGGTTACTGCTCTTGCTACGCCTGTTGGAATTCCTTGTTCATTGTAAAAGAACTCGCAACCGTCTATTTGTTCAACATAGTTTGCTAGAATTGAGCCTCTGAGGATTTCCTTTAGTCCTGCGCTGACTATGTAGTGTTCTATTTTTATTCCGTACATTATATACTTGGGATTTTTTTCTATTTCGTCTTTGATGTTGTTGAAGAATTCTGGGATTCCTGGGTAATATTTTATTTTTTTTCCTGCTTCTTGCAGGACTTTTTCTGTCAGGCCTTCTAGTGGTTTTCCTTGTTTGGACAATTCTATTAACAAGTGCAGATATGCTGTGTCTTTTTCTGCGTTTTTTCCTTTTTCTTCATGTTTTTTGACTAGTTCTTCTTTTAGTTTCCAAAACTCTTGTTCTGTTATCTTAAATTTATTGCCTTCAAAAAGGGGTTTTTGCATGTATTCAGGGCTTAAAGTTAAGTCAAAGTCATAAATCATTGCTATTATGTTTTGGCTCATTTTAGCTTTGATTTAATCAGCTGTTTTTAAGGATTTTTAGTCTGGATTGTTTATGTTTGAAAATAATTCTTTGATGTTTTCTCCTTTTGCCAGTCTTTCACTTATCCAGTCGCATATTATTTTTTGGCTTACAAAGCATTTATTGCAGTATTTGCATTCTTTTTTGTAGTTTTTGAAATAATCTGTGTCCTTCTTTAATTGTTCTTTGTCATCAATTATTTTTTTCACTATTTTTGGCATGATTTCAAACATTATGTCTTCTTTGAAGAATGCTGTGATTGGTGAGTATTTTTGTTTTCTGAAAGTTGAATGAGGGCTTTTTTTTGGGGGATTTTTTATGCTTTTGTAAAACGCGTTTTTGTTTAATACTGTATATATGTTTTCTATTTCAAGGTTTAGTTCTTTTTTCATTGCTTGTTTTATCAGCCAGCCGTAAAAAAAGGTCTGCTGCAGGTATTTGTGTTCAGGATAAGGTCTTACAGGATTTGTTTTTGTGTCAATTATTATGATATCGTATTCTTGATCTCCTTTTTTTAAGAACAAATAAGCATCTGGATGCATGCTTGCTGTGAATTTTTTACCTTCAATTTCCAGTTCTATGAAAAAAGGCGTTTCGCAATAGTTTGCAGATGATTTTGGTTTTATATTGCTTTTGAATGGATATTTTGGGTTGTTTAATAATTCTAGTGTTTTGTAATGTGCTAGCCCTGTCATTGGTTCTGAACTTATTGCGTGCAGGTCAGTTCCTCTTTTTGCAAACACAGGCTCAAAATTATCATCATGGAACATGAAAAAGTCTTGAATTGTCTCGTCTGAAGCCTTTTTCATCTGTTCTTGAAGTATTTGTTTTTGCATGTTACGCGGGAGTGTGCTGATTAGTTTTTCTATTGTGCATCCTGCATCTATTATTCCTTTTTCATAATCTCTAATCCATTTTCTGTCTATTTTTGGTGTTGTCTTGTGTGATAGTTCAGAGCCTCTGATGTCTGCTTTTTTTCCTTGTGTTATGCATTTCATTTCCAGAAATCCTTGAATCATGTCAGCTGTTACAAGTTCTTTTCCTTCCAGCTCATTGAACCAGAGCCTGTTTTCCTTGTTTTTCCATCTGAAGCCTGTGTTTATGTTGCTGTTGGTTGTCATTAAGGTTATTATTCTTGGCTCTATCCTTGATATTCCTAGTTTGAAAAGTTCCATGAAATCAGTAAGTGTTTTAATTCTTTGTTCAGATAGGATTTTGTTTGTAAGGTCTTCTATGTTTGGATGGCTGTTTTTTGTGTTTTGTTCGCAGAGAAGCCATGGTATGTTTTCTGCTTGCTCATATATTATGGGGTCTGTGTTTTCTATTTTTTTTAGTTTTACTTTTTTCAGTTCTTTTTCTTGTTCTTTTAAAGAGTCTAAATAGTTTAAAGAATCTATGAATCCAAAGAGTTTTCCTAGTGCTGTTGGGTGGCTGATTCCGCCTAAAGGGATTTTTTCTGGAGTTCCTGAAAGTATTCCTTTACCAATAAAAAAAAGGTCTGGAAGATTTTTTTCTGTGTATTTTTTTGCCAGCTTCATTATTCTGGCGCTTGGTGAGTTTTTTTGCATGTATAGCGGGATTCCAAACCCGTATTTTTTTCTTGTTTGTATTATTGCTGGCTGGATTTTGTCTAAGATGTCAGCAAACCTCAGTGCCATCAGGTGCTGGTTTATTGCCACTTCTGTTTTAATCTTTTGTTTGATTAGTTCTTTGTCTTCAAAATCAATATTTTTTATGCTTTTCCAAACTTCATCAAAACCTTGTGCTTCTCGCAAAGCATCTTTTTCTGATAATAGTCCTGTGTTATATACTGAATTTCCTGTTTTGTAAGTGTCATGTCTTGTTTTGAATAATGCTCCATAACCTACTCCTTTAATATTCAAATCTTTTATTTCTTCGCTTAAGATGTCTTTTATGATATATTCTTCATCTTGCTTTCTTGTCTCTTGAATATACTTGTCTGGGTGCAGGTAAAACAAAATTATTTTGTTCAAAACTTCTTCAGAAAACAGTCCTTCGTTTATTGCTTCAAGAAAGTTTGTTGTGAACATGTGTCCTAGGGAATAAGGGTCTATTCCTGTTTCTTTGTAAGGGTTGTATTCGCTTACACTTGTTCCACTGACAAATATCGGAATTATTTTTTCAAATCTTTCTTTTTTTTCAAGAAAAACCTGTGAAACAAGGTTGTCTCTTTGCCTGAATTTTTCCATTCTTTTTGCATATGGGGATTCTGCCATGATAAACGCATGTTTTAAACAGTCTTGAATTCTTATTTCTGATTCTTTTTTTTGGCGCAATCCCCCTCTTTTTAGTGCTTGTTCTAATGATTCTGCATTATAGATTTTTTTTTCTTTTAAAAAATCCTGAAAAATGTATAGTAAGGAGTATGTTTGTTTTATTATGAAAATACTGTCTATTTCCCCCATAATAGATGTTGGAATTGCGTAATGTTTTTAAGAATTGTTGGTTTGCTTTATCTAATGGCTAAAAGGTTTGTGACTTTTTTTGAGCAGGATTTAAGCCTTGAAGGCAGGTTAAGGTCTTTTTTTGATATTTATTCTTGGGAATGGAGTGGCACAATATCTGATCCTGAAATCAATAAAATGAGCATTCCTTGTGTAATTCCTTCTAAGTTCAGAAAGCATTCAGATGATTCAGTCACAAAATTAAAGGAAGCTGTTGATTTGTACATTGATGGTGTAAGAAAAAAGTATAGTAAAAAGGTTTCTTACCTTGAAGCTGAAATTAGTAAGAAAAGAAGAAGAACTAAAGCCAGAAAACAGCTTGAGGAAAAAAGAGATTTGATTCAGTCTTTTTTGGAAAACATTGATGAATTGATTTATTTAAAGGGTCCTTTTGGGAGTTCTAAATATCCGGTTTATCATCTTATTACTCCGCCATTGAATAAAGAGGACCGTGAACCTCTTAAGGATTTTTTTGTGATTGATTGCAGTGTTGCTTCTCAGACTGCTTTAACCCTTAATTTTCCTTTTAGCCTAGTTGGTAAAAACAAGAAAATTCCTTTAAACGCTCTTCTAAATGCAAAAGCTGTTGCTAAGGATTATGAGACTCATAACTGGCATCCTGTCAGGGTTCAGGAAGAGTTGTTTGATAAGCCTGAAGATGTTGTTAAGCAGCGTTTTCTTAATTTAGTCAGCGCTTTTGGTGTTGGTTTTGAAGAGAATGATCTTGAATTCATGAATAAACGTGATTTTATCAGGGCCATTGAGCAAATTCTTAATGATAATAAGGGAGAAAAGTTGACTGTCAGTGCTATTGTGAATCTTAAAGAGAATTATTTAATCACGACTCTTGATTGTGGTGAGTCTGAAATTCCTGTTGTTGTTCCTGGCCAGAATAAAGCTGTTGATGTTAAAATAATCAGGGTTAAGGATCAGTTTGAGCTTATTGAAAAGGATAATGAGCTTATTGAGAGGATTCAGCCTTTGTTTATTTATGGTCATAATCATCTTAAGTTTGATTATGGTAAGGCAGAAGAGTTGACCAGAAGTTTCGCACCAGGTGTTGGTAGAAAAAAGGTTAAGTTTGTTTCTTCTGTTGGTGGTGAGGCTGGTGATAGATTTGTTGTCCATCGTGTTGTTCCTGGCAGGCTTGATATTGATGCTTCTGGTTATGCTCAGCATTTTATGTTTACTTATAATAATAAGCTTGATGTTGTTTTTGAGCATCTGACTGGTACAAGGTCTAAAAAGACAATGACTCATGATGAGCTTGCTTTTTACACAACCAGAGCAGAGAATGGTGATAAAAAAGCAGCAAAGGATATTCTTTTTTATGCTGCTCAGGATGCAATGAAGTCTTTTTTGATTGGAGAACGCTTAAAGCTTGAGCATGTTCTTTTGAGTTATGTTTTTAGTTCTTTGCCTTCTAGAATTGATACTGTCTCTAAGGAGACTTTGTCTGAAGAATATTGGGTGAAGTGGTATTTTAAGAAAAAACATACTTTTCCAGTTATCAAACCTAGCAGACAAAAGATTTCTAATGCCTTTTCTTATGATGATTTTAATATTGTCAGTTATTTTATTAGTGAATTATCTCAAAGAACAAAAAGCAGTTTATCTCCTGTAAAGGGTTTAAGAGATGGTTATTTGGTTGCTTTTTTTCCTTTTGCTTCTGCTTTTAAGAAACTGCTTCAAAGAGACCCTGATGTTAAAGCGCTTTATGACAGGGTAAATGAAACTTCTAATGAGAAAGAAAAGACTAGATTATTAAAGGCTTTGGAAGAGCTTGCTAAGTATCCTTTGTTTAAAACTTTTAATTCAGGTTTTGAAAGTTTTGAACAGCTTGAAAAACGATTTGCTGCTGAGTTCAAGTTAGGCTGGTCAGGCAATGAGATAAAAGAGTACACTCAAAGAGTAAATTCTGCTTTGTCAGGAATTTCTTCTATTGTTGAAAAGTATTCTTGTGTTAATTTTAATAAAGAGTTTTTCGTGCTTCCTTTAGATGCTGAGAAAGACCTTAAGAAGCTCAGTGCGTATAATCTTTGTGTTGTTCTTGGAGAGGGCAGGTTTCTTTCAGGCGTCAGGGGTAAGTTTGCTGGCAAAGTAAATGATGAATTTGTTATGTTTGGTATTGCTGATTTTAATTCAAGTAAGGGTGAAAGGTGCGATTTTGAAAAGCAGTTTTACAAGGTTTTTTTTAATGAAATCATTATGAACAATAATCCTAAGGGTGCTCTTGAATATGTTGTTGAAACAGCTAAGCAGTTTGCTCAATATAAGGTTCCTGATGAGGATCTTGTTTTTTCAAGAGAAGCTAAAAAGGATTATTTTGATTTTAATATCAGGGCAAATCAGGCTTTTGTTAAGCAGCTTAAGAGTAAAAAGGCTATGAAAGGTGATTTGGTTAAGTATAAAAAAAGCATTGAGGAGTTGAAGTTCAAGTTTTTTGGTTTGCAGAAAAATAATGAGAAAACTCTTTTTTCAGAGGAGAATTATAACTTTTGTCCTGAAAAAGGAACAATCTCTTCTGTAGTTAACTGGATTTTTGGTTTCAGCAGATCTGACTCTGGTTATGCTGTTCTTAAGAATGTTTTTGAAGGCAAAGGATCTGAAGAAGATGTTGATTATCTTTTGGAAATTTATGATAATCAGCGATAATCAGCAGAAATTATTTAAATAGACTTTCTTTTTTGTTTTTTGTATGAGTAAAAGAGCGCAGTTATTCAGTATTTTAGAGCAGATGGTTTATCACGCTATTAATGGTAATGCTAGTGAAGTTCTTGAATTAAATAAGTCTTATAGGCAGTTAGAATATGATGTTTACAGTTTTATTCATGAGGATTTGAGGATTGAGTATGATCTTTGCAGGACTTCTTGTGTGATGGCTTTTAATGATTTAACTGCTTCTAATTATGCTGGCCTTATTGCTGATGCCAAAGCAAGGTTAGAGAAGATAAAGAAATCTGAGGAAGGCAATTAAGATGGTATTTTTTAAGCAGAAATGTATGAGATGTAAGAAAAATTATGTTGTTGTTAGCAGGAGGCAGAGAGAGGTTGTTTGTTATGATTGTCAAAAAGAGGAATTGCATCAAGAAATTAAAGACCCTAAGATGAAACATTTATTTGATATTCCTGAAGATTTTTTTAAGAAAAATTCTTTTCTTAGGAATATTAAACTGCATTATTTGAGGTCTGGCTCTTTAACGCCTAGGCAGATTGAGGCTTTTAAAAAAACTGTTGATGAGCTTAAAAAAGAACATGGAACAAAGTGAATATAAAATATTTTTCAGGTGATGAAAATGAGAAAAATAGTTTTTTTAATGTTTGTTTTGGCTTTGTTGTTTTTATCTGCTTGTAAAGTAGCTGAAGTTAATGTTAGTGATAAAAAAGTGGATGCGCCTATAATTGGCGGTGATAGGGATGAGCATGGTTGTATTGCTTCTGCAGGTTATACCTGGTGCGAGTCTAAGCAGAAGTGTTTGAGGCTTTGGGAGGAAGAATGTCCTGGTTTAGAAAAACCCGGCTCTAAACAAAAATCAAAGCATGCTGAAAAGAAAAAGGCGCCTGAGACTTGCAGGAAAGAAGGTGAAACAGGATTTGGTCCTTGTTGTGAAGGTTTAACTGCTGTGGCCTGCTATGCAGAGAATGATTGTAATATCATCGGCACTTGCGGAACTGTCTGTGTTAAATGTGGTGACGGTGTTTGTGGTCCTGGGGAAAATCAGTGTGTTTGTCCGAGAGATTGTTTGGATATGGAAAAAATGGCTAAGCAGTTTTTAGCTCAAAAGAATGTTTCTGAGGTTGCTATTTGTGGCGACTATATTAAGGTTGTAAGAGGTGTTCAGCCTAATACTGGAACTACTTATTATAGAGGCAATGCAGAATTTCATTGTGTTGGCAAACAAGAAACTAATTATCTAGCCAATGTTTGTAAAGAGATTGCAAATTCTGAGTGCAAAGAGATTAAGTAATTAGGAAGGTTTGTATTTTCACTTAAAAATATTTTTTTTGTTTTTTTTCTTTTTTAATGTGTTAACCAACCGCCATCTACAAAAACAGTTTCTCCTGTCATAAAGCTGGAATCATTTGATGCTAAAAATACTGCTGTTTTTGCTATCTCTTCTGGCTTGCCTATTCTGCCTAATGGTATTTTTTCTAAGAATTGTTTTTTGACTTCTTGATTGTTTAAGAAGGGCTCTGTCATTTTTGTTTTTATTACTCCTGGAGCGATGGCATTAACATTAACATAAGGAGCTAATTCTAAGGCCATTGCTTTTGTTAAGTTTATGATTCCTGCTTTTGAAGCACAGTATGCCGCTAATCCTGGAAATGCTGTTTGGCCTGCTATTGATGATAAAGATATGATTTTTCCGCTTTTTTGTTTTAGCATTACTTTTGCAGCTGTCTGTGAACAGAGAAATGTTCCTTTAAGGTTTATGTTTATCACATAGTCCCAGTCTTTTTCAGTCATTTCTATTAAAGGCTTTTCAATAAGAACGCTTGCATTATTAACAAGAATGTCTAATCTGTTGAATCTCTGCATAGTTTTCTTAATCAGTTCTTCTACTTCTTTTTTTTTGGAAATATCACATTTAACAGCTAGTGCTTTTCTATTTTTCATCATTATTTCATTGCACACTTTATGGCAATCTCTTTTGTTTATGTCAGAAACTACTATATTGCAACCTTGTTTTGCAAATTCTAAAGCAATCGCTTTGCCTATTCCTCTTCTGGCTCCTGTAACAATCGCAACTTTATTTTTTAATTTCATCTTTTAAACCTCTTTTTGCTTAATTATTTCATTGAACGTTATATATTTTTCTATAAAATAAAGATTTTCAACCAAAACTCTTTTAAACAAAGTATTAGTTTGTCTTAACACTCCTGCAAAAGATTGGAAGGTTCAATCAAATGAAAACCTTGTTCATTCCAGCCAAAAGCAATGTTGACATCAGATTAACTAGATCAGCTTTGGCGAAACTTCCTAAAAAAAGGTTTGGCTTGGTAACCACTATTCAGCATTTGCATAAGTTGCAGGATGTTCAAAAACAGTTAAAAGATTCTGTTTTGGTTGGTCAGATTCTTGGCTGTAATGTTTTGAAGACAGAAAAGGCAAAGGTTGATGCTTTTTTGTTTGTTGGCACTGGAGAATTCCATCCCTTGAATCTTGCAAGGCATACTGAAAAACCTGTCTGGACCTGGAACCCGGTTTCTAAGGTGCTGAAGCAGATTTCAAAATCTGAAACAACCAAGTTTAAGAAAAAAATGCAAGGATTATTAAACAGGTTTTTGCATGCAGAAACAATAGGAGTTCTTGTTTCTTTAAAACCAGGCCAGTTTAATCTGCGGCTGGCAAGGGATTTTATCAAACATTCAAAGAAGAACTGTTATCTATTTCTTTGTGATAATGTTGTTCCTGCTGAGTTTGAGAATTTTCCTTTTATTGATTTTTGGGTGAATACTGCTTGTCCAAGACTTATTGAGGATTCTGATCAGATGATTAATATTGATGACTTGATTAGTCAGGGATTGTTCAAAGCTTCTGGAAAACAAAGTGTTATTTGGAAAACAATGGTGTGATTATGAGATTTTTTTTGTTGTTTTTGCTTTTACTTGCTTCTTGTTCTTTTACTCCTGAACTGACTGTTTTAACTAAAGATAAGCCTGTTCATTTCTCTATTGAACTTGCTAAAACCCCAGAACAGCATGCTAAAGGTTTGATGTTCAGGGAGTCTTTGCCTGATAATCAGGGTATGTTTTTTGTTTTTGAAGCTGATGAGCCAAGAAGTTTTTGGATGAAGAATACATTAATTCCTTTGGATATTATTTTTATTAACAAGGATTTCATAATTACTGGCATTAGTCATGCTATTCCTTGCACACATGATCCTTGTACTATTTATAATGGGACTGGTAAGTATGTTTTAGAGATCAATGCAGGATTGTCTCAAAAATACAACATAAGTGTTGGTGACAGGATTGCTTTGAACATTTAAGTTAGGCTTACTTTTACTTCTGAGCTAAACATGCTTCCTAGGCCTCTGCCTATATTATAAAACCATGTTGCGCTTGCTTTGCTTAGCATTTGTATGAATGTTTTTGGTTTTTTATACTCAACTGGTTTTGCTTTTTCTAGCTTAAGCTCTTTTTTAAGATAGTCTAATGCTTCTTTTTTGCCACCTATTTCATCTATTAAACCAAGTTTTTTTGCATCTATGCCTAAGAATACAAATCCATTAGCTAATTCTTTCACTTTTTCTTCTGGCATGTTTCTGTTTTCTGCTACTGCTTTTATAAAGATTTCATGTAGTTCGTCAATCAGTTTTTGATACATTTCTTGTTCTTTTGGGGTCATTTCCTTGAATGGTGTTCCTATGTCTTTGTATTTTCCTGCAACAAGTCTTCTGTATGTTATGTTGTAGTCTTTCATTAGCCCTGCTATTTCTATTTTGCTTGCTCTTACACCTATGCTTCCTGTTATGCTCATTTTGTTTGCAAAAATTTTGTCAGCAGCGCTGGCTATCCAGTATGCCCCGCTTGCTCCTATTTCTCTGATTACTGCTATTACTGTTTTGTTTGATTTTTTTACTGCATCTGCTATTTCATATGAAGCAACTGGTGCCCCTCCTCCACTGTCAATGTCTAGCAGTATTGCTTTTATTTTGTTTTCTTTGTTTGCTTTTTCTATCAAGTCTACTATGTCTTGGCTTTTTGTTCCTATGCTGCTTAATGGGCTGTTGTCTCCTGTTGTTATCAGTCCTTTTATTCCTATTACTGCTATGTTTCCTTCTTTTATTGTTTCTGGCGTTATGAACATTGACAGTATTCCTATGAAGAATATGATGAAGAATATTGTTAGCAGTATGCTGAACCCTGCGCTTATTATTTTAAAGCTTGTTTTGATTATATTCCATGTGTTTATTTTTTTCAGGGGTTTGTTTTCTAAAGGTTTTTTTCTTTTTTTTGCCATTTTTTTCCTCTTTTTTGATTTTTTTTATGGTTTTACTGTGAAATAAAGCCTTCTGTTGTTTTTTCCTTTGTTTTCCATGCTTAATATTTCTATTTTGCCTATTTCTTTTGCGTCTTTTACATGTGTTCCTCCGTCTGCTTGCCTGTCAATTCCTGTTATTTCCACTATTCTTAATTCTTCTATTTGCGGAGGTAAAACCTTAGCTAGCTTGCATATTTCTGGATCTTTTATTGCTTCTTCTCTGTTCATATAGCTTATTTTGACTTCTGCTCCTTTTTGTATTTCTTTGTTCAACTCATTTATGTTTTCTTTTATTGCTTCTTTATCAAAGTTTTCCAGATTAAAATCTATTCTGCTTTTTTCTATATCCAGATTATTGCCTGTTATTTTTGCTTGAAATTTTTTATAGATTTTTGCGCTTATACAGTGCGCAGCTGTGTGCATTCTCATCAGTTTATATCTTCTTTCCCAGTTTATTTCTCCTTCAATTTCGTCTCCTTCTTTAAGCCCTTGTTTGTTAACATAATGTGCAATTCCATTTTCATCTTTTTTCACTTTTTCTACTTTAAACTCTTCACTGTCTTTTCTTAAAACACCTGTGTCTGTTGGTTGTCCTCCTCCTTGAGGGTAAAATGCTGTTTTGTCAAGATATATTTTATTGTCTATTACTTTCACTACTTTTGCTTTGAATTTTTTCATATAACTATCTTCCATGTATAATAGTTCTGTCATTTTAGTTTTCAGATATTTCTATTTTGCAATTTTTGCAGTATTTTTTTTCATCATTGTACCTGTTGGCTGTCTGGATGAA
>Ga0164318_10006841_pt1 | contig 11045 bp, 7 predicted proteins | sample GuaBasSedimGuay9_FD_113734 | JGI IMG/M metagenome (GOLD analysis project Ga0164318, IMG submission 113734) | Subseafloor sediment microbial communities from Guaymas Basin, Gulf of California, Mexico - Guay9, Core 4571-4, 0-3 cm | ecosystem: Environmental > Aquatic > Marine > Hydrothermal vents >...
GGCCTACAGCGTGGCCATGGCCGACGGCCCGCAGGATGTCCGTGAGCAGGCCGATCTGGTCACCGAGGGTGTGGCCGCAGGCGGAGCCGCCGAAGTGCTTCAGGCGCTGGCGGCCGGGCGGCTCGAACTACCGGACGGGGCCTGAGACCCCGGGACCGAAAGGTGATGTCGTGCAGACAGGACGGGACAAGGATCAGCCCCTGGCCGGATCGCAGGCGGCCGCCGGGGACGAGATCCAGGAGCCCCAGGGGGAGCACTCCCTCAACGAGGTGCGTTTGCGCGAGATGGGCTACCGGATGGTCGATCTGGCCGTGGAGTATCTCAAGGGTCTCGAGGGTCGGCGGGTCTACGGCCCGGTGTCTCCGGCCGGACTGGACGAGATGTTCAGCGAACCGTTGCCCGAGGACGGGGTCTCCTTCAGCGAACTGGTGCAGGATTGTCGGACGCGGGTCTTTCCCAACACCATGGGCATCGGGGGGCGGCGCTACTTCGGCATGATGAATCCCGCCCCCTTGCCGGTGGCGGTCTTCAGCGAGATGCTGTGCGGGGCCATGAACCAGAACGCGGCCTCCTGGCGGCACGCCCCCAGCGGCACGGCCATCGAGAAGACCGTGATCCGGTGGCTGTGCGACATGTTCGGCCTGCCCGTCAACAGCTTCGGCACCCTGATGCCCGGCGGTTCCCTGGCCAACATCACCGGCCTGAAGCTGGCCATCAACCGGAAGCTGGGGCGGCACCTGGCCCAGGTCGATCACGACGAGAATCCCGGTCAGCAGATGGCGAAGTTGGTCTTCTACGTTTCGAGCCAGGCCCATTACAGCTTCGACAAGGCCATCGACCTGCTGGGGCTGGGTCGCAACCAGCTGCGCAAGATCCCCGTGGACCATCTGTTCCGGGTGGACCTGGACCGACTGGCCGCCTCCATCGAAGCCGACCACGCCGCGGGCATGGTTCCCTGCGGTATCATCGGCATCGCCGGGACCACCAACACCGGCAGCATCGACAAGCTCGACCGGCTGGCCGCCCTGGCCCGGAAATACGACTGCTGGTTCCACATCGACGCGGCCTACGGCGGGGCGGTGATCCTCTCGAAGATGTACGGGCCCATGCTGCGGGGCATCGAGCTGGCCGATTCCATCACCGTGGACCCCCACAAGTGGTTCTACATGCCCTTTGCAGCCGGAGGGATCCTGGTAAGGGACGGGGACTTCCTGCGGCGCAGTTTCCTGGTCCACCCCGAGTACTACATGGAGAAGATCCTCAAGGACGGGGACGAGCAGGTCGAGCTGCAGAGCAACGGGCACGGCAGGCGCGTGCTGCCGGATGAGCGCGGATTCCACCACGGGGACAAGGTCAACTTCTTCCAGTACGGCATCCAGGGCAGCCGTCGCATGGACGCCCTGAAGATCTGGCTGGCTTTCCGCATGGTCGGTCGGCGCCAGTACGCCGACTGGGTCGAGAAGGACATAGAGCTGGCCCGGATTCTGGCCTCGCGCATCAACCGGCGGCCGGATTTTCGCCTGCTGGGCCCCAACACCCTGGGCATCTGCAACTTCCGCTGGGAACCCCGGGACGTGCACGGGGGTTTGCTCTTTTCCGACGAGCGGAACGACCAGCTCAACCGCGACCTGCAGGAGCGCGTGGAGCGGGAGGGCGACGCCTGGTTCAGCTACACGGTCCTGAACGGGCGGACGGCCTTGCGGGTCAACGTGGAAAACCGTTGCATGGAGCAGGAAGACATCGAACGACTGGTGCAGGTGATCACCCGGACGGCCGCCGCGATCCTCGCGGCCACGGCCGCTCCGTAGCAGGAGGCAGACATGAAGCGCATGAATACGTTGGTGCTGGCGGTGATGATTCTCGGCGCGGCCGCCGGTTGCCGGGCGGCGGTCAAGGGCTCGTCCGACGTGGTGACGGTGACGGCGGCCGAGCCCGCGGTGACCGGGACGGCGGGGCAGCGGATCGATCTGGCCATCAAGCTGGATATCGCCCGCAGCTGGCATATCTACGCCCACGCCGACACGAACTTCATCGGCGTGGACCTGGTGCCGGCCGAGGATTTCCCTCTCCAGGATCTGCAGGTCGTCTATCCCCGGGGGCATCAGAAGGAGTTCTTCGGGGAAAAGGTCTTCATGATCGAGGGGCATGATACCATCAAGGCCTCGGCCCTGGTGCCGGCGGGGATGGAGGCGGGGGAGTACCCCCTGGAGTTCAAGGTCACGGCCCAGGCCTGCGACGACAAGACCTGCCTGGCTCCGGCGTACATCCCGGTGACGGTCAAGCTCACGGTGAAATGACCATGACCATCTACGTCGGGAACCTGGCGTCCGAAACCACGGCGGCCCGGCTGGAGGAGCTGTTCACACCTTTCGGCGAGGTGGACAAGGTGACCCTGATCACCGATCCCGAGACCGGACGGTTGCGTGGATTCGGGTTCGTGGAAATGGCGGACGAGGCGGCTCGAAACGCCATCGCGGCCCTGGACGGGGCCAAGCTGCTGGGCTCGATCCTGCGGGTCAACGAGGCCCGCGACCGGGGGGCCCGCCCGCCCCGCCGGGCCTGGTGAACTTCTTCCCCATGCGGGCATACGAGAACGAGGGGGCCGAACGGCCCCCTCGTCGCCAACTTGCCTGATCAGTGGTTCTTCTCGGCGGTCTGTTCAGGCTTTGCCTCGGCGACTGTTGGCGGGGTCGCGGTGGTGTTGGCGGCCAAAACGCCCTCGGCCTCGTCCTGCCGGGTCGCGATTCCGGCGGAGAAGGAAGCGGCGGCGGCGGCCAGATCGAACGGCGCCAGGCCCTCCGCTTCCTTGACCTTCTTCAGACGCGCCAGCGAGGAGCCGGCCTTGGCGTAACCCGCGTCCAGGGCCACGGTGCGGGCGTAGGCCTCGCGGGCCGCGGCGATGTATCCGGTCCGTTCCAGGGCCACACCCAGGTTGTTCTGCACGCAGGCCAGGTCGGGGTCCAGACGGGCGGCGCGGGCCAGGGCGGGCAAGGCCTCCGGGAAACGCCCCTGACGGATGAGCAGCAGGCCCAGGTTGTTCAACGACCACACGTCGTCGGGGTCATCGATCAGGATGCCGCGGTAGGTGGCTTCGGCCGCGTCGGTCCGGCCCAGGTCGCCCTGGGCGCGGGCCAGCACGCGCCGGGCCTGGATGTCCCCGGGGGCCAGGTCGGTCGCCTTGGTCAGGTACTGCAGGGCCTCGTCGGGACGGCCCAGTTCCAGCAGCACGCGGCCGGAGTTGACCAGGCTCTTGAGGTGGCCGGGCACCAGGTCCAGGGTGGTCTGGAATCCGCCCAGGGCACCCTCGGGATCTCCCGCCTTCCACAGCGACATGCCCAGCATGTAGTGGCCCCATGCCCGACCGGGGTTCTGCTCGGTGTAGAGGGAGAACAGATCGACCGCTTCGTCGTACCGGCCGGCGGTGAAGGCGTCTTCGGCCTCGCCGTAGCTCACCGGTTCGCTGCGGCGGGGCTGGAGGGCAGGCTGGGTCTCGGGTGCGGGAGTGGTGGGCGTCGCTTCAGCGACCTCGGCGTCGCTGGTTGTCTCGGCTTCGGTCGAGACAACCACGCTGTCGGTCTGGACGACGGAAGCTGGGGACGGTTGTTCGGTGGCTGCGACTGCCGACACGCCGGGTTCGGCACCGGCCTGGTCACTGCCGTGGGAAGCCACCTTGAGCCCCAGGAATACGGTCAGACCCAGGATGAGGATGAATAGGACGGCTGCTTCGGCGAACTTGATGCCGCCTGAGGGATTTCGCGCAGTTCTCATGATGGACTCTCCTTGCTCCGAGGTTGAGAAGCCTGGTGGGCTTCCGATTTTCCACTTTCCTCGTTGCAGGATGAGAGCCGGATTCGGCACGGCTGAATAATTGTCTAACCAGTATGAAATCAACGGGATGAGTTTTTACATGGTTCCGGCTGTGTCATTCCGGACACATGAGATATGTGTCCGGAATGACACGAGGGATCACTCCGGGTCCTGCCACATGGCCGGCAGCAGGTCCGGATCCATCACCACCAGGGGTTGGCCCAGGGCGGCCGCCACCTGGCGCAGGAAATCCCGTTGCAGGGCCGGCAGGGGCAGGGAAGCGGGAGCCGGGCTTGCGAGGAGATCGGCCGGAGTTGTCGGCGTGGCTGCCGGACCTGCGCCGAACCATCCTGCCACGACGTTCCCCAGTCCCAGCAGGGACGGAATGTCGGGCAGGAGCTGCGGCAGGCGGATCAGGGGCCGCGGGGGATACTCCACGACCTGGGATTCCTGCCAGGAGGGGATGCCGGCCAGCCGCCGGGCCGTGTCGATGGCATCGGCCAGGCCGCCGACCTTGTCGCACAGCCCGTGGTCGATGGCGTCCTGACCCATCCACACCCGACCCTGGGCCACCGAGTCCACTGCGGCTTCCTCCAGGCCGCGCCCGGCCGCCACCTTGGCCACGAAGTCGTGGTACATGCCCATGATCAGGCGGTGGGAACGGGCCATCTCGTCGTCGTTCATGGGTCGGCGCGGGATGCCCCCGATGACAGGGATGTTGACGGTGGTGAACAGGTCGGCGTGGGCGCCCCTTTGCACCGCGTCGGATGTCACGCCCAGTTTCTTCGCGAAGCCGTCGTCCCACAACCAGCCGCTGATGACCCCGATGGAGCCGGTGATGGTCAGGGGAGTGGTCATGATCTCGGTGCCGTTCATGCTGAGCCAGTACCCGCCGCTGGCCGCCACGTCCCCCTGGCTGATGACCACCGGTTTGCCGGCCTGGCGCAGGTCGGAGACGGCCTGGGCCACCAGGTCGCTGGGCAAGGGGTCGCCGCCGGGAGAATCCACGCGCAGCACCACGGCCTTGATCGTGGGGTCGTGCACGAGACCGCGCAGATAGGCGCTGGTGCTGCGTCCCTTGATGCCCTCGTCCATGGCGCAGTTCCCCACGGCGTAGACCACCGGGATGCGGGGCGGTTGTCCCCACTGTTCATCCCAGCAGAGGGACGTGGGCAGGGGAGCACTGGTCGATGCCGGTCTGGCGCGACGGACCTTGCCGAGCCAGTCGATCAGGCCGTCCCAGCGGCCGAGGGTGTCGACCAGTCCCGCGGCCAGGGCCTCGTTCGCCGGCAACCAGCCGTTTTCATCGACCAGTTCGTCGTAGGCGTCGTCTCTGAGATCCCGCCCGGAAGCGATGCCCTGCCGCCACACGGTGTAGGCGACATCCACGATCCTCTGGCGCTGCTCCCTGTCGGCCGCGGACATGCTGTCGCGGCTGAGGGTCTCGGCGGCGCTCTTGTACTTGAGATAGCGATGGGCCTGGAAGCCCAGGCCCAGCTTTTCCAGGGTTCCCTTGAGATAGCTGCGGGCCAGGGCCACGCCGGGGATGACGATCTGGCCCTGGGGATCGAGGCTCAGCCGGTCGGCGACGCTGGCCACGTAGAGGGTGCCGGCGTTGAGGCGGTCGGCCTGAATGACGACCGTTTTTCCCGCCTGCTTGATCTGCAGGAGCATCTCCCGCAGTTCCCACAGCAGGGAGGGACGGCCGGAGAAGCCGGCCATGTTCACCGCGACGATGTCCAGGTGAGGATCATCCCTCATGGCCTGCAACCGGGGCAGCAGGTCCAGCCAGGGCAGATGGCGTTCGTCGAACAGCCGGTACTTCTGGTAGGTCAGGTACTTGTTCTCCAGATTCAAGGTGCGGTAGCGAGGCCCCTTGGCCAGATACAGCTCGCGGGGATCGAGGCCGGTCCGGGGGGGGTCCGTACGCAGCAGCCAGGCCGTGCCCAGGCCGTGGCCGTCGGCGTCGAAACCGGGCAGGCCCCAGATGCCGGTGCGGCCCAGGATCACGCCCACGGTGGCGGCGTAATCCACGTCGCCGTCGGTGCGCTGGCGGGCACGGGCGCCGATCCGGACTCCGCGCCAGGGTCGCAGGGTCAAGCCCGCGCCCCAGGTGCCGTCCTGGAAGAACTTCTCGCCCTGGTTGGCCGTCCAGTCGCCGTACAGGGTGCACCAGGAGCGGCCGAAGGGCCGCAGACCGAGGTCGAACACGTGCTGGGCGTTGTCGGACTCCAGGCTGATGGTGGTGGCGGAACCGAAGCTCAGCCACCGGTTGCGTACGACGTTGCCCATCACCAGGCTGCTCTGGTGCCGATCGGGTCCGTTGCCGCCGGTGGCCCAGCGGTAGGCCAGGCCGAAGCTGCCGGCGCGGCCGCCCTTGGCGAGGCCCAGCTGATAGTCGTCGATCCGACCGGAGTTGAACCCGCTGCTCAGGTAGGCGAAGTTGAGGGTGCGGCCCATGGCGAAACCGTACTGGTCCTCGCCGGTGGTTTCGTCGTGCCGGAACCACAGATCCGATCCGGCCCTGGCGGTCAACCCGAAGGCGGCGGGGTTGAACAGGCCGCCCACGGGTCCTGCGGTCACGCCGGGGGTCTGCGGCAGGAACCAGCTGTCGGTGCGGTAATCCAGCAGGGGGAGATCCTGACCGGCCAGGATCGCGGTCGGAAGCAGGAACATGATGCCCAGGAGCAGACGGATCGCTCCCTGCCCGGCGGTTGCTGATCTCATGAATCCTTCTTTCCCGGCTGATGTCGGCGGTGATTTCATTTCTTGATCCCGTGCCTGCGCATGATCTTCAGCAGGCTGCTGTGGTCGGCCAGACCGAGTTCCTTCGCGGTCCGGGAGATGTGCCAGTCGTTCCGGTCCAGGGCCGCCAGGATGATCCCCCGTTCGGCGGCAGCCTTGAGTTCGCGCAAGGTGCCCCCCGAAGAGTTGTCGGTGGTATGCGCCGGTCCGGTCGCCGGTGTTCGGATGTCCGGGGGCACGGCCTCGGGCCCGATGACCGGCCCTTCCGAGGCGATGACCAGGCGTTCGATGGTATTACGCAGTTCGCGCACGTTGTTGCGTGACCAGGAGTAGGTCTGCAGGATCGCGAGGGTCTCCGGGGCCAGGGATGGCCGGGGCCGACCGAATTTCTCGCACACCAGATCCAGGAAATGCTCCGCCAGCAGGGGCACGTCGCCCAGGCGTTCCCGCAGGGGGGGCACGTGCACGGTGTGGGTGTTGAGACGGAACAGCAGGTCCTGCCGGAAGCGCCCTGCGGCGACCTCGGCTTCCAGTTCGCGGTTGGTGGCGGCGACAACGCGGGTGTCGGTGAGCAGGGGGGTGCTGGATCCCAGACGGGTGATGCTGCCGTCCTCGAGGACGCGCAGGAGCTTGGCCTGGGCCGGCAGGGGCAACTCGCCGACCTCGTCCAGGAACAGGGTTCCCCGGTGGGCGGTCTCGAAGGCGCCGCGCCGGGTCCGGTCGGCCCCGGTGAACGCCCCGCGCTCGTGGCCGAACAGCTCGCTTTCGATCATGGTCTCGGGCAAGGCGGCGCAGTTGACCGCCACGAAGGGTCCTCGATGGCGGGACCCTGCCTCGTGCAGACGCCGCGCCACGAGCTCCTTGCCGCTGCCGCTCTCGCCTGTGATCAGCACGCTGCTGGGAATGCCGGCCAGGCGATCCACCTGGTCCTTCAAGGCCTTGGCGGCGGGGCTTTCGCCCAGCAGGGAGCCGGTCTCGCCGCTGTGGCGGCGCAGGCGGTCGACTTCGCCCCTGAGATGACCCCAGGCGACGGCGTTCTCGATCTCCTGCACGACCCTGGCCAGGGGCTCGCCCTTGTCCAGGAACCCGTAGGCCCCGAGCTTGACCGCCCGCACGCAGCGCTCGTAGTTGCCGGTGCCGGTGTAGACGATGACCGGGACCCGGGGGCCCTTCTTGCGGAGGGTGGCCAGGACCTCGAAACCGTCCACTCCGGGCATCTCCAGGTCCAGGATCACGCAGTCGACCGGTTCGCGCGCCAGCAGGGCCAGACCCTCGCTGCCGCCGGCGGCGGTCAGGGTCTGGAAGCCGCCCAGCCGCTGCAGGTCGTACGCATACTGGTCGCGCATGGCCGCCACGTCGTCGATGATCAGCACCGTGCTCATGCCTGTTCGCTCCCGGGTTGGCCGAGGGGCAGGGAAATGGTGAAGGTCGTGCCGCGGCCCGGCGCGCTGTCGACGGTGATCCTGCCGCCCAGGTCCCCCACCAGGCGGCGCACGTTGCTCAGGCCCAGGCCCGTGCCGTTGCTGCGGGTGGTGAAGAAATCCTCGAAGATGCGTCCGATGATCTCGGGGGGGATTCCGCAACCATCGTCCGAAACACTGATCAGCAGGCGAGGTTCCTCCAGATCTTCATCCTCGGCGATGGTTCCGTCGATGGTGACGTGGCCGCCGGTCTCGGGCAGGCTTTCCAGGGCGTTGCGCACCAGGTTGGCGAAGATCCGGCGCAGGGCGACCGGATCGGCCTGTACCGTCGGCAGCGTGCTCGGCACCTGGTTGGACAGGACAAGGGACGAGTTCCCGGCGCCGGGCAGGAAGTCATCCACCACGTCCTGGACGATGCGGTCCAGGTGGCACGTCTCCCGGGGGGAGACCGGGGTCAGCCGGGCGTAGCGGTCGGCCAGCTGTTCCAGGTAGGCCAGCCCCTCTTCCAGGTTGGCACGGCGTTCGTGGAAGACCGTCGGCAGGTTGCCGGGGTCGCTTTCAGCCACATCCGCCAGATGGCGCAGGATGTTGCGCAGGGGGGTGATGCCGTTGCGGATGTCGTGGTTCACCTGCCGGGCCACCTCGCCCAGGGTCGCCCGCTGCTCGGCCGCCTTCAGCTTCTGCAGGTCCTGGCGCAGACGGGCGGTCATCTGGTTCAGCAGACGGGACAGCTCGCCCACCTCGTCGTTGCCCCCGGCGCCGAAATCCACGTCCAGCCGTTCGAGATCCACCTTGGCGGTGCGGGCCGCGAGTTCGGATAGGGGTCGCGTGATGCGGCGGGCCAGCCACACCGCCAGCAGGGCCGAGATCAGCACGGCCAGGACCAGCAGCAGCCACAGACGGCGGCGCAGGGCGGCGATGAAGGCGTGCAGATCCTCCTGGTCAGCCGTCACGATCAGGAATGCATCCTGCAGCACACCGTCGGCGATGTAAGGCAGGGCCTTGCTCCGGACCACATCGCCCCGGCGCTTAAGCTGATAGACGATCTTGTCCCGGCTCGCCAGGCGGTCGCACATGCCCTGAAGGGCCTCGCTGTCGGCCAGGGTTCCCCGGGGCCAGATCAGCGCCGCGTGCAGGCCGTTGCGACGACCCCAGGCGGCCAGCTGTTGGCGGTCCAGGGTCGTGCCGGCGATCAGGAACAGACGGGTGCCGGCCAGGGTCACGGGGCGGAATCGGGCCAGGGCCAGGAAGGAGCCCTGCGCCGAGCGCACCGGAACCAGGGCCCGCTGGCCTGCCGCGTGGGCCAGCAGGTCGGGCAGCTCGGGCGCGAGGGTGCCCTGGGCCCCGCCCAGGGGGGCCGCGCTGAGGACGTGCCCCTGGTCGTCCTGGATCTGCAGGAGATCCAGCCTCATCAGGGAGGCCTGCCGGGCGGCGTAGTCGGCCAGGTAGGCCCGTTGGGCGGGATCGTCGGCGGCCAGGGCCAGCCGGAAGCGGTTGTCGGCCTTCATGGCCTCGGCCAGGGTGTCCAGCAGGGTGGCGAGGTTACGGTTGCGGACCTCCAGATCGGCCATGACGGTCCGGATCCTGGCTTCCACACGTGCGGTGTCGCGAGCCTGGAAGCGGGTGCCGATCTCATGGCCGGTCAACAGGATCACCACGGCCAAGGGCAGGGCGGCCATCAGGATCGCCAGGATCATGATCCGCCGACTCAGTTTCATGGGAGGGAATCTCCGGGGCGGTCCGTCTCTTCCAGGCGGCCCAGTCCCGCGAGCCAGGGCACGCCGTCGTACCCCAGATCGATGCCGCCGAGGTCCCTGTTCATCACCAGCCAGCCGTGGGTGGCGCCCAGGCAGCGGACGTGGCCGCTTTCCAGCAGGGCGGGCACGGGATCGAGGGCGGGGCCCGCTCCCTGCTGGGCGCGGGCCAGGGAATCGTCGGCGGTCTGTGGTGATCCGGGCAGCAGGATCTGCAGCCAGCCGATGGAGCCGACAAGGGCCGCCAGTTGCAGGCAGCCGGTGGGGTATTCCTGGTCCACGGGCCAGATGCCGGCGCCGGTGATCTCCCATTGCAGGACGAACTGCAGGGGGCCGGAAGCAAGGGGCACCAGACGTATGGGGTAGGCCAGACGCGCCGCGATGGCTTCGGCCAGTTGCCTGGCGGCCGGATCCCCGGCGGGATAGACGAGGGAACGGCTGTCCAGCCTCAGTTCGGACAGGTGCCAGGCCAGGGGGGCGGAGGAACGGGAGGTGACCGGTCCGAGGAGCTGGGGGCAGGGCGCGGTCGACGGCCCCGGGATCACCAGGCGATCCCACCGAGACCAGGGAACGATGGTCATGGCCCGGGCCGGATCCTGCCCGCCGGTGTCCCAATTTCCGGTGCCGACGGGGTTCAGGGCGGGCGGACAGAGCAGGAGATAGGTGCGGTTCAGGGGCAAGGGCGATACCCGATAGCCGGGAATCCCGGCGAAGAAGAGGGAATCCTGCAGGGTGGACGCCGGCAACAGGTCGCAGTCCTGATCCACCAGATCCCTGGGGTCCGTGCCGGGCAGGCAGCGGAAGGTCAACGACCTCCAGCGGGGCGCCCGGGGATGATGACTGTTGGGTCGGCAGACCAGATCCGGCAGGGGGGGTGGCGTGCCCGCCCCGAGACGTCCCGGCCCGCTGCCTACGGGCCACAGCCAGCCCGGGCGCCTCACCGCGACGGCGGTGGCCGGGTGGGCCAGCAGCATGGGGAAGGCGGCCTGGGGTTCGGGCAGGCTGATGGACAGCCGCCGACCGTCGAGGGCCTTGATGGTGCCTGCGTGGGCATCCAGCCAGGACCAGGGATCCCTCGAGCTCGTCTGGGGACAGTGCTCCTGGGTGCGGCGCCAGGCCTGGAGAACGTGCGGGGCGGTCACCGGGGTGCCGTCCCAGAAGCGGGCGCCTTCCCGCAGGGAGAACACCCAGGTCGAGCTATCTTCGCTGCATGTCCAGGCCGAGGCCAGACCGGGCAGGAGATCGCCGGCGCAGTCGACCCGGACCAGGGTTTCATAGAGCTGGGTGAACACCATCCGCTCGGCGGCGTTGCGGGGTA
>Ga0164318_10006842_pt1 | contig 11044 bp, 9 predicted proteins | sample GuaBasSedimGuay9_FD_113734 | JGI IMG/M metagenome (GOLD analysis project Ga0164318, IMG submission 113734) | Subseafloor sediment microbial communities from Guaymas Basin, Gulf of California, Mexico - Guay9, Core 4571-4, 0-3 cm | ecosystem: Environmental > Aquatic > Marine > Hydrothermal vents >...
AAGATAATATTTTCCCCTCTCTGGCTTCCGTGTGTATCATCATGATAAGAAGCAACTGTTTCTATTTTAATATCTCCTACCGTATATACCCCTTTTTTATCAAAGACCTCCTTCGCCGGTACGCCTTCTGTAAAATCATGGTCCGCGTGATGATGAGAAACAGTAACAATATCCGCGCTCTCGCCTATAGGCATATATTTTACCGCTCCCGAATAGGCTTGAGACTTATAGGGATCAGTTATTATTTTTACTGCGTTGGATAACTCAATACGGAAACACGAATGGCCAAACCATGTTATTTTCATCTTAGCCTCCTTCTAACACAGATTAGCACAGATAAGCGCTTTGCGCTATAGATATACACAGATAATTTATCTGCCGTTTACTAAAATGCGTGTTTCTGATTCAGGTTAATTTCTCCAATAATTCCCTTGAAACTCCTATATCTGCGACATATATCTTACCGCAATAATTTTTACCCTTGCCGGTAAAAAATCCTTTCTTGTAAGAAAGGAAAGTAACTGTATAGCCGGCTCTTATTGCGCTTGTCGTAACTGCGCCCGTATCAGGATTTAATCCCGAAGGGACATCGCAGGATACAATCTTCTTGCCGCCTGCATTTATAATATCTATCGCATTCTTCAATAAACCTTCTACTCCTTTTTTTACTCCTATGCCAAGAATACCGTCTACTACGAAATCTACTTTGTGCAAAAGCTCTTTTACGCGCAGCAGGCCGTAATCATCTTTAACGAAGCCGATATGTATACCCAGCCGCTTAAGCATATCTGCCTGGAAAGAACACTCCTTATTAACTTCTTTGTCTGATATAACTATTGCATAAACGTTGTACCCTCTATTTGCCAGTTTTCTTGCACAGGCTAAAGTATCGGCGCCATTATTTCCTCTTCCTGCTGCTGCCAATACTTTATTGCCAAGATTAAGACTGTCTATCAAACAACACATATTGGATGAAGCGTTCTCAATAAGAACCCTTTCACTAAATCCTGCCTTGACAGCCTTAGTGTCCAGTCTCCGCAGCTCTTCTGTGCTTAATATAACCTTTGGCATAAAACACAATCAGGGACATCTGGCAACTGGATATATCCTATTAACAATGTAGACCAAAGACTAATGAATACCTTTTCTTCTGTCACGTTTGAACAAATCCAAAAATTTGTCTTCGTAGTCTTTATACACATTCCAATGGTCTAGCTCTTCTTTAAGCTGGCGCGCTTTGGATATATCCTTCCTCGCTTCCCTAAAAAGTATTTCAATCTTCTCCCTGACAGACTGGGGAAGTTTAGTATAGGTAGAGAGGTCTTTTTTTATCTTGTCTATATCCTCGTCACTAAGCGGGGGGGGTGTCTGTGATTCTCCTTTTAAATAGCTCATCAGTTTATCGATTTCTGATTCAATAAACTTTGCTCGTTTTACCAGGGGTGTAAGATTAAGGTTAAAATTTAGATATTTATCTATAACTTTTAAGAGGCTTAAATTGGCTCTTGGGTTTTCGATTTGAACAGTATAAAAAGGTATTTCGGCAAGAAGACATATCCCTTTTATCCCTGCATTTTTACCAACCCCTAAAATCAAACCGTTAAGCCCGCTTATCTGCCCCTCATTTAAGACATTGGCACCAAATCCCTTAAATTTGTCCGCAATATCCTTATGAGTAGAGGCTATCCAAGCTCTTGATTCCGCCCGGTGGTCCATGGACTCAGGTTTGGCGGCGAAACTTATAATTATTTTGGTTTTGTTCTTTTTGGCAAACTTCACTACGGCTCGCGCCAACTCCTGTCCATACTCTAAAGGCGGCTGTGCTTCTCCAATAAAAAGAATAACATCGGGCTGTTTCTTTGCCTTATAATAGTAAAAAAATCCCGCCGGCATACGCGGAAGGCTCAAAATTCCTTTCTCTACCACAACTCCCGCGGGTTTAAAGAAATCTGCCGCCTCAAGCTTAGCAAACATCTTAAAGTCCAATACTTCACGTAAAAAAAGAGCGCTTCTATACGCCACTTCTCCCATACCCGGCCAGGCAGCGATAAGAATCGGACTGCGTAATTTTGGTTTTGAAACCTCTTTTATCATAACCCTAAATTCTAATTGAATAATACTGTACCACAACTATGCAAAAAAACAATAGGTATCTATAAATTGTTAATAATCCGCCGGATATAAATACAATACTGCCGTCATAACTATTTCCTCCTCAAAAGCATCTTCACTCTCGCAAGCAGGCGCTGTCCGTCAAAAGGCTTGGTCATATAGTCGTCCGCCCCCATATCGATTCCTTTTAGCTCGCTGTCTACATCCTTTTTGGCGGTAAGCATCATTATCGGTATAACAGCAGTCTCAAGGCGCGACTTTAATACCTTTGTTGCCTCAAAGCCGTCCATTTCAGGCATCATTACGTCCATTATTATCAAATCGGGTCTTTCCTTTAACGCAAGCTCAACTGCCTCTTTGCCGTTATTTGCTTTAACTACATCATACCCTGCACTCTTAAGGCGCATTTCTAAAACTTTACGAATATGCTCTTCGTCATCAGCAACAATAATCTTCGTCTTTTCTCTTCTTTCTACCTTCTGTTCACTTAAGGGCGCTTCTTCCTGAGAGAAATCTACTATATTGGCAACCTCTTCTATTGTCGTTATGCCTTCTGCCACCTTCTCAAATGCAGCATCCATAAGCAGCCTTAACCCGCTTTTGCGCGCCTCTTTAAGTATACCTTCCTCACTTGCCTTAGCAGAAATCATCCTTTTTATTTCTTCGTTAACTCTTAGTATTTCAAAAACCCCAACCCTTCCGAGAAAACCCGTAAAAAGACATCTCTGGCACCCTTTGCCCCCGTAAAACTTTGTAATTGATAACCTCTCTATATGTGCTCTAAACTTGTCCGCAATCTCTCCGGGTATTGTATACTCCTCCTTGCAATAAGGGCATATGCGCTTAACGAGCCTCTGCGCGATAATCGCAATAAGCGACGATGATATCAAATAGGGCTCTATCCCGATGTCCAAAAGGCGCGTTATGGAAGCCACGGAGCTTGTCGTATGCAAACTGGACAGCACAAGATGTCCGGTTAACGACGACCTGAAAGCTATTTCGGCAGTTTCTTTATCACGTATTTCTCCCACAAGAATCACATTGGGGTCCTGGCGCAAAATACTCCTTAAGCCGGCAGCAAAGTCAAGATTCTTTACAGGATTAACCTGTATCTGGGTTATACCTTCTATAAGGTACTCTATAGGGTCTTCAATGGTAACAATATTCTTCGCTTCATCCTTAATGAAATTTAATGCTCCGTAAAGAGTAGAGGTCTTACCCGAACCTGTCGGTCCGGTAACCAAAACCATACCCTGAGGCTTTCTAAAAGCTTCTTTGATATAAACTAAATCCTCATTATTAAAACCAAGCTCATCAAGATTAATCTTTGCCTGTTTACTGTCAAGTATCCTTAAAACTACCTTCTCTCCGTAATAGGCGGGTAAAACCGACACCCTTATGTCTACTTTTCTTCCGTGAGTAAATACACTGGCACGGCCGTCCTGGGGAACCCTGTTTTCGGCAACGTTAAGCTTACTCATAACTTTTATCCTGGCAACAATGGGAGCAAGCAATTTCTTAGGCAAAGTTATTATTTCTCTTAAGTCTCCGTCAACTCTGTAACGAATCCTTACAATATCTTCCTGAGGCTCTATGTGTATATCGCTGGCTCTTGCGCCTACAGCATCACTTAGAAGAAAATTCATCATTCTCGTAACCGGTCCGAATCCGCCGCCTGTAATATTGTCTTCCAGAGCAAAGTCCTTATTAATTCTGTTCTCCGAAGGGTTATCCTTATCAGCACCCGTAAGATTCTTAAATAAATCATACAATACATCATGGGAATTGTAATACTTCTCAATGTTGACTGAAATATCGCTTTTTGCGGCAAGTAGAGGCTCAACGTCCATATTAACCGCCGATTTAATCTCGTCTATCGCAACAACATCAACCGGGTCGCTCATCGCAAGAAAAAGAGTATTTCCCTCTTTGCGTATGGGAAATACTCCATAACGCTTAGCTTTCTCATAAGGAAGAAGATTAATCACAGATGTATCTACGGTTTCGCTGTCAAGTTTTGCAATCGGCATATTGAAAATATTAGACATAATCCTTACAATATCGCCTTCATCCACATAACCCATCTCTACCAATAAATCCTGAAGCGGTTTCTTGGCGCCTATTTGCTTAATCCTCGCTTCCTCAAGCTGTTCTTCTGTTATAAGGCCCTGGTTTAGAAGTTCATCTACTAATGTCCTCAATACTTACTCCTTTGTTAATCTCTATTCTATTGTGTATACTCATTAACGATACTTTCTACATCCTCTAAACTGCAGGGTTTATTTATATAACCGTCAGCCCCGACGGATTTGGCAAAAAAATCTTTCATAGAAGGATAGCCGGTAAGAATGACCATCTTTGTTTTTATGTTGTTTTTCTTAACAAACTTAACCAGCTCAACGCCGGTGAGCTCAGGCATATTGTGGTCTACAAACGCTAAATCATATGCATTGCTCTTAAGGTTCTCAAGGGCTTCGTTGCCATCTGCCGCGGTTGTAACTGTGTGGCCTTTTTTCTCTAAGAATATCTTTAAGATATCCATAAGCTCTTTGTTATCATCAGCAACAAGAATTCTCATTCAGCACTCCTGCATACTTTCTATCTACCACAGTTATCACTATTCGTCAACCATATCAGACTACGCTAAAGCATATAGCTCACTATTCTTTTAAGCTCGTCTATGTTGATTGGCTTTCCTATAACAGGAATGGCCTTTTTCTTAACATAATCCTCAAGCTTATCGTATTCTACTTTATAACCCGACATAATCACTATGGGAATATCTTTTGTCCGCAGTTCTTCCTTCATTCTGCCTATTAATTCATACCCGTTCATCTTGGGCATTTTCATATCAAGAATAATTAAATCGACAGATTCTTTTTGCAAAATACCCAGCGCGTCTTCCCCATTATATGCTTCTATTAAGTTAACATACCCGAAACTATAAAGTGCTTTGTCAAGGAAACTTACTATTTCTTTATCGTCGTCTACTATTAATATCTTTTTATTAAGCCTTTCTTCTTTCTCGCTGACAAGTGAAGCGCTGAAACCGTCAAGAACTTCTTCTATATTATCTGTATTAGCCGGAAGTATGAAACAGCCGTATGAAAATTCAACATCGGCGTTTTCCGCCATATCAAAAATAACATCTTTTATTACTTTTTTTACCTGGCTGCTGAAACGGTGGATATCCTGCTTGCGGCCTTCTGAAACAACTGCCATCTGAGAAATATCTTTTGCGATAACGAAATCTTCGCCCTTGGCTTCTTGTAGAATATAAAATATTTTGCCAAATATATCTTCTGCTTTAGCCTGCCCCAAAGACTCTTCTATCTCCCTGTAATTATCAATTCTTAAAATAAAAACCAGGTATTCCTTTAACGACTCTTTCTCTCCCTTTAGCACATTCTTTATGCTGTCGTATAAAATACCTTCTATAGGCTTGTATTTAGGTACGGTAAAAATAAATTTTGTCCCTCTCCCGGGCTCACTCTCTACCCATATTTTTCCTTTGTGCAGTTCTATAATACCCTTTGTAATTGAAAGGCCAAGCCCCGTACCTTTTTCTCCCGGACCGTACTCTCTGCCAAACTGCATAAATTTATCAAATACCTTATCTAAGTCACCTTTAGCAATGCCCTTTCCTGTATCGGCAACGGCACACTCAACCCATCCTTCTTCATCGGTTACAGAAATCTCTATATATCCTGACGATGTAAACTTAAAGGCATTACCCACAAGATTTGTAAAGACCTGTATCATTTTATCCCTGTCACAATAGACCTCTATTGCTTCATTTGAAAATTTAGTCCTTATCTGGATGCCTTTTTCTTTAACCCGGGGCATAAATGAAGCGGCTACGCCCTTAACAAGAGCGACTATATCGACTATTTCTTTCTTAACACGCAGCTTATTTGCTTCTATTTTTGAAATGTCCAAAAGTCCGTTAATTATTCTCGTCAGTCTGTCTATATCCTCAAGGCATATGGACAAAAACTCTTTTTGTTCTTTGGTTGTCTCTCCTAAAAGGCCCTCTAAAACCTGGGAAATAGCTTCTTTTATTGTAGCAAGAGGTGTACGTAATTCATGAGATACAGTTGATACAAACTCCGCTTTCATATTATCAATTTCTTTTAAACGTGTAATATCGCGCAGAAGTATAATTGTCCCTATTCTTTCTCCGGAGGCATTCACAATAGGATTTGCTTCTGTCTGAATGACTCTCTTCTGGGAGGTACCGATTTCTATTTCCCGCCTCGCCGCTCTCTTACTGCCTTTATCCAGCTCCTCCAGAAGGGACAGGAAAAACGATAAAATAATTTCTTTGGATATAACACCTTCGGTAACATCCAGCATTTTCTTCGCCATAGGGTTAGAAAATATAACCTCGCGGGCAGCATCAATCATAATTAGACCTTCATGCATGCTTTTAAAAGCCGCCTCCATTTTGGCCTTGCTGCTGTTTATAATCTCTGCCTGTTTTATAACAAGCTCTTTGGCTTTTATGCCCTCTATGCCTAGAGCCGCCTGTTTAACAAATGTGTTGAAGATATTTATTTTGTATGCTAAAAAGGGGGCTGTTTCCCCACTGCTTATAGCGAATACTCCTAAAGAGCCGTCTTTTAGTTTAAAAACGGCAGGGTAAAATGACCCCGGGCTCTTAATATCCGGGCTGTTTGAAGAGATATTTTCCTCGCCGTATATTCTTATTTCAAGGGAGCCCGCTGAGGGGAAATATCTTCCTTCTTTTTTAAAAACTTCCTTTATTTTAAGCTGTAAGTTATCTAAATATTCTTCTGTGGATGATTTATTGGGCTTTATATACATTCTTACTTTATCCAGATACTCTATTGCCAAAGCTGAAACATCATTATCAACTATCATATCAGCCTTATCAAGCACCCACATAATAAACTCGTCTAAAGTTTCTAAAGAAAGAGCTTGATTGCTAACCTCTTTAATAATCTCCGTAGATAAAATTTTATCCTGCTCCATTTCCCTTGTTATATGCCAAGCGCCTCAAGTAAAGACGTAACATCTTCAACATCCGGCACAAATATCAAATATAACGGCGCTCCGTAGGCGTTTTCAATCCACAGACAAGAATGAAAACATAATATTTTTCCTGATGTTTTTAATATATTGTTTGATATATACCCTCTGGCGGAATGGTCTTTGCCTATCCATAACTGCGGAGGAGTTATCAAAAGAAGTTTATTTATCATATCGCCAAGCACTTTAATATAAGAACCAAACATAACCATCCCTACTTCTTTCAGGGAAGATGCTCCTATGCCGCCGGGGGGTTCACTTTCTAAATCCTGCGGCTCTCCCAATAAAATACTGCACAAAGAAAGTGCATGTTCGTATAAACATATGAATATTATTCTGCCTTTAATGCTCCCCGGGATATCAGAATGCATAATAAAAAGAGAAGAACCTTCGTTGTAAGGGAGGCAGTATTCATTTATCTTATCGACTATCACAACCTCGGGAGGGCGCATATTTACTTTCTTCCCGACAAACTGCGCCAGGGCAGTAGATGCACTGCCTGCGCTTATACTGCTTACCTCTTTTAAGGCGTCCAATTGAACCGGTGTAAAATTAAGCATACCGTCCATACTTTATCCATACGCAAGAATATCTATTAGGATACGGTTATTATACTATTTTACCATAGCATGTTAAAAGTTTGATAAGAAATGTACTGAATGGTATTATGCTCTTACAGCCGGTAAACCCGATTGTTTTGTAAATCTGGGCTGTCAGAATCAGGCTGCGTCAAGGCTGTGCTGGCGTTCGAAAAGCTTTCTGTTTATAAATTCAACCAAAGGATGATACTCTACAACACCTACTATTTTCCTTGAATCTTTACTCTCAACAACCGGCAAATAATCAACCTCTCCCTTACTGAACACTTCAAACGCCTCATCCAGAGGCTGATTCTTATAAATAACTTTTTCAACGGGGGAAGCGACGTCTTCGGCTAATATAATCTGATTAAGCTGGTCCTCGGCAAGAACATTTCTTAAGTTGCCCAAAGATATAATGCCATCAAGTTCTCCTTTTTCGTCCACAACAGGAAAATGATAGGATTCCCTTTCTTTAATTGTTTCTATGATTTTGGCGAGCGTAGCGTCTTTCCTTATCGCAGAGAAATCCTTTCTCATAATGTCGCCGGCTTTATATAACTTTATAATATCGCCTTCGGTGACATTCCTTCCTGCCTCATCTGCTTTTGTAACACCCAGTTTGACCAAAACCGGGCCGATTAACTGAACAACAAATGTCGTTGCCGCAACTACTGTTATTATAACATTGCCGGCAGTTTTTCCCTCAGTTCCTGCGTAACTTAAATTATGCGCTATAGACATCGCAAGCCCTACAGCTACTCCGCCCTGGGTAAAGAGGCAAATTCCCGTATATTTGATTACCGTCTTTTTAGCTTTGGAAATAACTGCCCCCAGCATTGCCCCGAAAATTTTCCCGGAACTTCTGGCAACAAGATACCCCAGGATTATCGCGATTACGGAAGCTTTAAGAAATGTATGTATATCGAGGCTTGCGCCTACAATAACAAAGAACAGGATATACAACGGTGTCGTCATTTCCCTTACCGCATCAAACATTTTCCGGCTTATTTTGGGAATAACGTTTGCTGTAACCGCTCCTAAAACCATACTTGAAAGTATCAAATCTAATTTAAAATAAATCGCAAGCCCCACAACAACAGCAACACTTCCAAGAGCAAACGAAACCGCCATATCTTTTTCTTTCGTATGTGATATTACCTTAATGAGTATAAGCCCCGCTATCAAACCGAGAATAAAACACTCAAGTATTTCCAGAAGCGGGCCGCCTATAGAAGCCTCGAGAGAAAAGTGTTCCTTTGTAATCATCGCCTTGGAAAACACACTTACAAGACCGTATAAAATAAGAGCGAGGCCGTCATCCAACGCAACTATAGAAGTTAACGTAGTTGTAAGAGGCCCGCGGGTTTTGTATTCCCATAATACGCTTACTGTCGAGGCAGGGTCCGTAGCAGAGGCTATTGCGCCAAGAAGAAGCCCAAGATAAACCTCTTTCGTTATAATAGTTACAACCACAAACACAGCCAAAAACGCAAGCATCCCCTCGCTTACAAGAATAAGATATATGGAACGGCCGTATTTCTTAAAAACTTCGCCCTTAAGCTCTGAACCGATTACAAAACCAATAATACCAAGGGTAAAATTGACTACTGGCGTGAAATTCTCTACACTTTGCTGGGTAAAAAGATTGAATACAGATTTACCTAAAAGTAGTCCTATAGTAACATAGCCCACAACCTGGGGTATCTTAAGCCTGCGGAATATTTTCCCTCCGAACACCCCGAAAAATACCGCAATACCTAATAAAAGAATGTTATTCATAAATTATATACTCTGATTTTGCCGAATATTACTTATATCCTAATAAAAAAATTGTTTTTGTCAATCCATTAATCGGAGGGCAATAACAGCGGTTTAGGGTTTAATGCGGGGCATAAAAAACACGCTTTCTGCCTTAGCTATCGTCTCTTTTGCGGAGTCGAAGATATTTATATCAATAAAATAAAAAGACTTTTTCTTATCTACAACCTCTGCTCTGGCAAATATATCTGTTTTTGCTTGTCTCTTAAACTCTATCTTAAATTTCGTCGTGAAAAAGTTGTCTGTGTTGTTATATCCTGAAAGCGCTATGGCTGATGCGGTATCCGCCAAAGATACAATTGCTCCTCCATGCAAACTCTTATGAGGATTTGTAAAATCTTTTCTGAACGGCAGTTTCACTAAAGAAAATCCTAAACCTGCCTTTATTATTTCCATATTTAGGAATTTCTCAAAGGGGGCTTTGGGTAATATTTTTGAACTTTTATTCTTATTCAATCCATTACTCCTTTATAAGATACACCTCATCATTAGCGTGCACCGGTTTAATAACTTTTACACCCACTTCCTTTCCTTTGCCTGCCGATGAAATATTTTCGCGGTTAATCTGCATCGAGTTTACAGTCTGGATGAAATCATCATGAGCGCCTCTTATGTGTATTCTATCCCCAATCTTAAGAGGCGCTTTCAACTTTATGACCCCCGCATAAACTTTCCCGAAATAATGAGTAACAATTCCTATCAGTTTTTCTTCCGGTTTCTTATCTGATTTAGTGGTATGTCTGGGTGCTTTCTTAATTGTTTTGACGCCGCTGTAAACGGAACTTTTCTTAATATGTTTACGTACTTTAACCGATGCCGTCTTTTTCTTAACTTTGGATTTTCTAACAACTAATTTGGAATGTCTTTTCGCGGGCGGCTTTTTGAGTTTCTTTTGTGCCGGTTTAGTCTTGCGTTGTGTCTTTTTGACAGATTGAGCGGGGAGTTTCTTTTTACGTTTTCTTTTTGTACTATGAGAAGTACCCTTTTTCGCAGAAAATAAGTTGTTCCACAAATCTAGCAATCCCATGTTATGAATATTTTACGCAAATTCTATATACTGATAATTATAATACAAATATTCGTCTTCGGCTGCGTCTAAAATCTGAATTTTAATATCGGCGCATTGTGCTGCAACTGTTGTGCTTCTGCTAAAAGAAGGCGAAGCCTTAACTCCGCCTTCTTTATAAAAAACTGCGATATTTTACTTTCTGCGTCCGCCTCCTCTATGATATCCTTCTCTACGGTTACGATATCCTGAATCTCTGCCGCCTCTTGAACGATAAGAGTTGTACCCTCTTCTTCCCCTGCGGTCAGGGCTTGTTCCGGCGCCTCCTTTTGGGCTGGGAGGGTTTTCCCAATTAGTCCCTCTTCCGGCGCGAGGACCGGGAGGGTTATTATCGCGGTCTCTTCTCCATCCTCTGCGGTCAGGGCTTGTTCCCGGGCCTCCTTTTGGACCGGGAGAATTTTCCCAGTTGGTTCCT
>Ga0164318_10006843_pt1 | contig 11044 bp, 10 predicted proteins | sample GuaBasSedimGuay9_FD_113734 | JGI IMG/M metagenome (GOLD analysis project Ga0164318, IMG submission 113734) | Subseafloor sediment microbial communities from Guaymas Basin, Gulf of California, Mexico - Guay9, Core 4571-4, 0-3 cm | ecosystem: Environmental > Aquatic > Marine > Hydrothermal vents...
AGAGACCCTGATACCCGATTTTATAAGGTCTACCGAAATTTTACCGTTGGCTTCACCCAATATCCTCAGAATATCCTCCTCTACTATCCTTAAAATACTGGATTCTGAAGTCATTTTACATACCTAACCTCGCCAGTTTTTACCACATTATTCTCTATGAAAGATACAAGGATTTCATTAGGCGGTATAGTATTAATCGAGAAGGTAGAAAAAACGTTTCGATCGTCTGAGATCCTCCCCAGCACTGGCGGAAGAACCAAAAAATGGGCCGAGTGGCGAACTCAGGGTCCAAATTATGGATAGAGCCCATGAGGGATAAAAAGAAAACAAAGCATAGCTACCAGACAATTTCATCTCCTGAGCAGGCAGTGAAAACTTATAGTATCATTTCAAATACTTATATGAGATGAGAGATGTTATAGCTTATAAACACGAGGGAAAGGAAAACCCACTGAGAAAATGGTACAGGTACAGAAATCCTCTAAGGGTTGTTCTTAATTTTCTGATAATCTATACATGCAGGTATCTCCCATCCATAGGATTGAAGAATTTTCTTTACAGATTAATAGGTGTTAAGGTTGGTAAGAACGTATCCGTTGGCCTGGGAGCCATATTTGATATATTTTTTCCCGAGCTCATAGAGATCGGCGACAACTCTGTGATAGGGCATGATGCAACGATCCTCACGCATGAATTTCTAGTGGATGAGATCAGAAAGGGAAGAGTCAGAATAGGGAAAAATGTATTGATAGGGACAAAGGCTCTTATCCTTCCCGGGGTTAAAATAGGGAACAATGCCAAGATCTCAGCGTATTCTCTGATAAACAAAGATATTCCCGAGAATTCATTTGTTGGAGGGGTTCCGGCAAAGAAGATAAGAAGATGATCTCGGAGTTAAGTAAGAGAATTCTGGAAAATAAAGCTATTGTTTTATTTCTAATCCCGATAAACTTCCTTGGCTTTCTCTTTGGAATTTATTATTACATGCCACAGCTTGGGGATACACCACAATATATGTGGTTGCTTGTAATTGACTGTCCACTGTATGTCCTCCTTTTTTCAATTATCCTTTTCCTAGAGCTTCTAAAGAAACCATTACCGGATATCCTGAAATTCATCACCTCTGTCGGCCTCTTTAAATATGGTCTCTGGACGGTTATCGTTATTCTGTTACATTTTGATTTCTTCTTTTCGATAAATCCTCTAGCTTATAGCCTGTTATTGCCGATGCATGTCGGGATGATTCTGGAGTCTATCCTGCTTTTCAGTTTATTCCGTTCAACTACCCCATCCACCCTTTTTGTGATACTATTCTTTATCTTAAATGACTTATCCGATTATGTTATCGGAACCCTGCCGAGAATTCCGGAAACATGGGTTCAGCTTCTGTTTCTGGAAAGCGTTATCGTAAGTGTTATCCTCCCGCTGACTCTGAATTTTTATATCCACAGAGATTAATGAATAACCGATGAAAATAGGATCTGTGATATACATTCACCGGGGTATTGTTTGGATCCCTTTTATTGTCCTCTTCTTAATATGTATCAGTGAAAAATGAATAGAATTTTTCTTGGGATTCTACTACTTTTAATTATTTCGATCGGGTGTGTGGAGCAAAGGGAATGTAGATTGCCCAGTGACTGTGAGGGAATGCAGCACGCGAACTGTACAAGCGATTGGTTGTGCATAGATGGAAGATGTGTATGGGGGTGTGGTGAATGCTCTCTTAGTCTATGCGATTGTAAATGCTATCCCAAAGGTGAAACGCCGGAGGAAAAAACTGGAAGAATATGTGGGATTAACTGTCTTGATGAGTTCAATGTTTCGGGTTGTGAGTACAGAAATGGGGGGTGTGTTGAGATATATAAAGAAATTAAAGAAACGGAGTGCACTCAAGACTCCGATTGTGGAACTGGAGGGTGCTCTGGCCAGATCTGCGGATTAAAGGAGAAGGTTAAGGATGTTATAACTACCTGCGAATACAGGCCAGAATACGATTGCCTGAGGCTTACATCCTGTAAATGTATAGATGGGGAGTGCCAGTGGGAGGAGAATAATGCCTATCTGGAATGCATGAAAAACCTGAGAAATAAAACAGAACTGGCAAATCCGGCCTCGGTTTATTGTACAGAACATGGATATGAACTGGAAATAAGAGAGGACGAAAACGGCAGCCAGTATGGTGTCTGCATATTCCCCGACGGCTCTGAATGCGAGGAGTGGGCCTTCTACAGGGGGGAATGCAACTTCACAGCCGAAGAGGAATTCCGATAGAGTACCTTCAATCGTCGATTCCTTGCGATAATAAGAGAGCAGGAAGACAATAAAAAACCAATTCCCACTCAGCGGCCGAAGTGAATATTGTAGAGTCTCTCAAAGGCCCCGGGCTTCAGGATTTTTACTCCTTCGAACTCCCTCATATCCAGTAGATCTCTGTCGCTGGTGATTATATAATCTGCTTTTCCGGCGACTGCAACCTCAAGGAATCGATTGTCGGCTTTGTCGGGGCAGGCAGTGATTTTTCTCTTAGAATACACCTTCTTAGAGACCCTGTAGAACCTCAGTATTTTGTCTATGTAGTCTTTGGGTGCTTTAACCTTTTCCAGGATGTATAGATTTTCGTTTTTTGTTTCCGTGGTATAGACCGCCTTGAGTTTGCCTTCAATTACCCGGTCTATTATCCTGTTGGAGCTGCTGTCCCTTTTCCATCTTCCCGCTATGATGAGGTTTGTATCGATGACTACTACGGGCATGTTTATTATTCTGGATTGGTGATTTATATCGGGCTTCGGTCTTGACCGAAATAAACCGATAAAGATTTATATGCCTTTAATAAATTCTTTATTGACAAGATGAAAATCGATAAAATCTTAATTCTGGGTTTGATCTTCGTTTTTTTGTTTTCGATATCCGTAAACGCTGTAGATACAGATGACTGGATGATCTGCGCAAAATACCCCAATTTAGATGTATTATGTGAAAAGGATAATGTTACCCTGCCCGAGAAACCGCCCGTAGACTTTATTATCTCGGGGGTGGATTATAGGGGCGTGGTAAAAGAGAAAACAGCGAGTATAACAGCTATCTATGACCTCGAGGTATTGAAGGATGGCTGGGTCGAGATACCACTGCTCTCTTCAGATGTTGCGATAGTAAGCGCCAAACTTGATGGAAAGAGGATCTCATTATTGACGAAAAACGGAAGGCATGAATTGATCACGAACGAAATTGGCAAACACAAATTGGAGATCGATTTCTTAGTTAAGGTATATTCGGATGTTGATTCTAATAATCTGAAATTTAACATTCCAAGAACCTCCGTATCCAGGGTCTGGTTTGAAATTCCAAAGACGAATATAAGTGTTTCTATTGCATCATCATTTAGCGCCGAAATAACCGAGAGCAATGGAAAAACCTATGTTTCCGCAGTTTTGACATCTACCGACTTATTGTCGATGAGATGGTCGAGGAAGATAACAATCCCCGAACCCGAGATTCTAGAGCCAAGAATCTATGCAGAGGTCTTTACACTGATGTCTATTGGAGAGGGTATAATAAATGGGGATACAACGGTACAATATTCAATAGTGCAGGCAGGGACAGCCCACTTCACCATTTCATTACCTACCGATGTTGACGTCTTAGATGTTACCGGAAATAGATTGAAGGACTGGAGGGTTAAGGAAGACAAAGGTAGAAAGATTCTTGATGTCTATCTGAGTTCAGAGATTAAGGGAACGTATCAACTGAATGTCAAATATGAGAAAACACTGCAGACTACATCTGCAGTTTCAGAGATTCCGAGAATTCAGATTCTTGATGTAGAACGGGAGAAGGGGTACATCGGGATAGAGGCGAGGACGAATGTTGAGATAACAGTAACTGATGTATCTGGAGCCAATAGAATAGACGTGAAGGAACTTCCATATCAGATAATCGGTAGAACGAAGAGACCGATACTTCTAGCTTATAAATACCTGAAGCACCCCTACACGATCATCCTGGATATCAAGAAGCACGAAGAAATACCCGTTCTCTCAGCGGTGATAGATTCGGCATCATTCATCACCCTCGTCGTTGAGGATGGAAAGAGCATTACGAAGGGAACCTACTATGTGAAGAACAACAGAAAACAGTTTCTTGAACTGGATTTACCTCCAAACTCAAGAGTATGGAGTACCTTTGTTTCCGGAGGTCCCGTAAAGCCGGCAAAGAGTAAAAAGGGAACCATCCTGGTTCCACTATCGAAATCCACGGGGGGCGAGTCAAGGGTCTCATTTCCAGTAGAGATAGTCTATATCACAGAAACGCCGGGGATGGGCTATTTCGGCACCTCGGGCTTTATGCTCCCACGGGTCGATATCCCGATAAGTCGGGCCGATCTAATTCTATACCTGCCCGAAGAATACGATTTTTTGAGATTCGACGGGACCATGAAGAAAATTAAAGAGAGAAGACACTATATCCCCGAGATTCCGGCACCCACCGCTTTTGGGGGGGCAACATCTAATGCTATGATGGAATCTCAGGTGGCGAATGTGGAGGAATTCCGCGGCGCGGTGCAGAAGGCTGCCGAAAAAGGGGTATTGCCAGTTCAGGTTAGCGTTCCTCAGCGGGGTAAGGTCTATCGATTTAGCAAATTGATGGTTACAGAGGATCAAAGGCCATTGGTACAGACAATCTATATAAATTCGGAGATATACTCCTGTTTCAATTTAATAGTATTCCTTGCTGTCTTAATTGGTGGCTTAAGGGTTGTGAAAAGATTAACAATGGTGGTGAATATCTGGGATTGGGTCAGGCGAAAAAAATCCTTAATTATTCTGATAGTTATTCTGGCATTTATCATCAGATATACCCTACCATCAACATTTAATTCTGCATTAATTGCGGCAATAATTGCCCTGCTCATCGGGTTTGTATATCTCATATACAAAAAGATTTCAGGGATGGAAAAGGCAAGGAAGGAGCGCAGATCTACCGAATCCAGACTCAAGGGAGAGGTAACGAACGAGAAATAAAATTCTGGCTGGGATTTATAGAGATCAGGTTTCGGTCTTCACCGAAAGAAACCGAAAAACATTTATATAAAATCGTTAAAATAGTAATTAAAATTCTCGAGAGTATAAGATGGAGATAAACAAAACAGCTTTTGGTTTGATAATCTTGATTTTGATATCCACCGTGATCGGTGTGACTTTTCTGAATAAACCGACAAAAATCGACGTTGAGGCCGAAGATCTGGAAGTTACAATCTACAATAGCAACCTCGGCGTTGTGAAGGAATACCGGACGAATTTCCTTGCAGCAGGTTTGAATGATGTTCTATATGAGGGGGTCGCCTCGAAGATCGACCCAACCAGTGTTCGATTAAAATCCATTAACGGAAATATCGAGGTGCTTGAGCAGAATTTTCAATACGATCTCGTGAGCAGGGACAAGATTCTTGCAAAGTACATCGACAAGGAGATTACCGCCTACCAGATTTACGGCGACAAAAAGGAACTGGTTCGCGGAACCCTTCTAAGCTTCAGCGGAAACCAGCTTATACTGAAAGATGAGAATGGCGAGATCCAAATTATCTCAGTGAGTAATCTTGTTCTCCCGGAGCTTCCCGAGGGATTGATAACCAAACCAACCCTGCACTGGATCATCGACAGCGAAGAGGCCATGAACCATACCCTTGAGTTGTCTTATATGACCTCTGGTATGACCTGGAAGGCAGATTACGTTGTTGTTACAAACGATGATGACACCAAGCTGGATTTGAACGGCTGGGTTACAATAACAAATAACGCGGGAACCACATTCAAGAATACCGCATTGAAACTGGTTGCGGGGGATGTTCACCGTGTGCGAGCGGGGGGTACATTGGAGAGGAACATGTTGTATGCTGAAAAGGCTATGGCTCCCAGTGCAAAACAGTTCGTAGAAGAAACGTTGTTTGAGTATCACATGTACGATCTTCAGAGGAAGACAACCCTTAAAAACAATGAACAGAAGCAGATCTCTCTCCTCAGCTCCAACGACATTAATGTTGAGAAGGAATACGTTTACGATGACATAAGATACTGGTGGTGGTATGGTAGCGGTTGGTCGGATACCGGCGAGAAGAAGGTTAATGTAATGCTTAACTTCGAGAACAGTGAAGAAAACAACCTGGGAATCCCCCTCCCCAAGGGAACTGTCAGGGTATTCAAGAAGGACAGCGAGGGCAAGTTACAGTTTATAGGGGAGGACTCGATAGATCACACACCGAAGGATGAAACGATAAGACTGTTCATCGGTCAGGCATTCGACATAGTTGGACAGAGGAAACAGATGGATTTCAACAAACTTTCCAATTGGTATGAATACGTGTGGGAAGTAACGCTGAGAAACCACAAAGATGAAGATATCACAGTAACTGTGCTTGAGAGAACCGGCGGCGACTGGGAGATAGTAGAGGAAAACTATGAGCATACGAAGGAATCCAATAACCTGATAAAGTGGAAGGTTCCCGTAGAGTCAGACGGCGAAAGCAAATTAATCTATACGATAAGATACAAAAGATAGTAGTAGAGAAAAAAGAGGTGGCTCCGATGAAATCTTTTAGGTTATTCGAAATTTTTGTACTGCTCTTATGCATAAGCTTTACAATTGGCTTAGTATCCGCGGATGGTATAATAATCCCGGAGCCGATCCCGGATATAGAGCACATCCCCCCACTGGCGATAAAGTACCACCACGTTAATGTAACGATAGACAACCAATATGCCAGGACAGAGATAGATCAGGTATTCCTGAATGATTTTTACAGGGATCTGGAAGGGACCTATATTTTTCCACTACCGGAAGAGGCGAGTATCTCAAAATTCTCGATGTATGTTGATAACGAAGAGTTAGTAGGTGAAATTCTGGAGAAGGATAGAGCCAGAGAGATATATGAAAGCATTGTTAGAAGACTTAAGGATCCGGCATTATTGGAATATGTCGGCAGAAATATGTTTAAAGCCAGGGTTTATCCCATACCCGCAAAGAAAAATAACATTCCTGGAGAGAAGAGAATTAAACTTTCATATGAAGAAATAGTAAAATGTGACTCTGGAGTTTGTAGATACGTCTATCCATTAGAGCCGGAGAGGTTCTCATCAAAACCGTTGGAGAGTGTTGTCATCACCGTAAAATTGAAATCAAATCAGCCGATAAAGACGATATACTCCCCAACACACGAGATCTCCATTAAAAGGAAGGATGATTACAGCGCCGAGATAAGCTATGAGGGGGAAAATCTATTGCCCGAAAAGGATTTTGAGCTATATTACACTCTCTCGGAGGAGGACTTCGGCGTAAATTTATTGACCCACAGGGGGAGTGGGGAGGATGGATTCTTTATGCTCATGGTGGCCCCGAAACAGGATATCAAGGAAAAAATTATCGCAAAGGATATGGTCTTTGTAATTGACACATCCGGGAGCATGTCAGGAAAGAAGATCGAGCAGGCAAAGAATGCCCTGGACTTCTGTATTAAGAATCTGAATGAGGACGACAGGTTCAATATAATTACCTTCGAATCTAACATTGAGAAATTCTCCGATAAATTGGTTTCAGCGGACTCGGAGGAGGTCTCCAATGCATTAGATTTCGTGAATAAGATAGAGAGCAGGGGAGGGACAAATATCAATGAGGCCCTATTAGAGGCATTAAAGATGATGAATGGGGATGAAAGACCGAATATCATCGTATTCCTGACGGATGGAAAACCCACTGTCGGTGTGAGGGATATCGAGAAAATCCTTGAAAATGTAGAGAACGCAAATACAAAGAATACGAGAATATTTGTCTTTGGGGTTGGTTATGAGGTAAATACGCACTTGTTGGATAAGATTTCTCAACAGAATAAAGGCGTTTCCGAGTATGTAAAGCCAGAAGGGGACATAGAGGTAACCATATCCAATTTCTATACAAAGATAAGGAATCCCGTGCTATCCGATCTAGAGCTTGAATTTGAAAATATTCCGGTAAAGGACGTGTACCCCAAAGAGCTTCCAGACCTGTTTAAGGGGTCTCAATTGATTACATTTGGAAGGTATTCGGGGAGTGGGGATTCACTGATAACCCTGAGGGGCAGGATTGGAGATAAAGAAAAGACATTCACCTATGAAGCTACCTTCCCACGGCAGAACCCAAGGAATGAATTCATCCCGAGGTTATGGGCAACCAGGAAGATAGGCTACCTCCTTGATGAGATTCGTTTACATGGAGAGGAGAAGGAACTAATAGATGAGATCATTGAATTGAGTTTAAAGTACGGGATAATGACGCCATATACGTCTTTCTTGGTAGAGGTTGACACAGAATATGGAAGACCAGTTAGAAAGGAGGAAACGAGAAATCTCTTCGATTCAATACTCCATAAAGGTGAATTCTGGGCGCCGACTGGAACTGGAGCCGTGAGATCGGCCGAAAAGACAAAGGAATTAAAAAGCTCAGATGTCTATGAAACGGGATCGGAGAGGGTGAAGTCTATTGGTACGAAAACCTTCTACTATAAGGACGATGTATGGACGGATAACAGCTATTCCTCTGAGATGAAGACCACGGACATTGTCTATGGAAGCGAGACGTACTTCCAGATGCTGAAAGATTACCCAGAGATCGGGAAATACCTGTCACTGGGCAAGAAGGTCAAATTCTGTCTGGGTAATGAATGCTTCAATATAGGTGAACACGGCGCTACTACCTCAACAGTTACGATACCGAGTACGACAACAACCATCCAGGAAGGAGAAGAGAAACCCGATGTTCTTTCCCAGACCCTGCTTATTGTGGGTTCGATCGTAATAATATGTGCAGGAATTCTGATCTGGAGCAGGATAAGGGAGTGAGATGGAAGACAAAATCGTTCTTGACAGAGAAACGTTCAGGGCATTGGCTATTGACACCAGGGTTAATATTCTAAAAAAGTTAGATGAGCGGTTTCAGTTAACATTGACCGATTTAGCCAATGAACTGAACATGGCTCCCTCGACGATCTCGGAGCATCTGGATAAGCTGGTTTCTGCCGGTTTAATCCGGCAGGTGGACAAGGGTATGAAATGGAAATATTACAGGCTGACGTCGAAGGGAAAGGGGATATTGAACCCATATGAGAAGAGGGTATGGATCATTCTCACTGTTTCCACATTAGCTCTTTTTGCGGCGGTCTATCATCTTCTTCTAAGGTTGGGTCAGCTTGCAAGCCCACCATTGGCTAATCTTATTGCAGAGGAGGGCAAAGGTGTTGGAGGTGCTCCGCGTATACTGGGAGCAGAGAAGATGATGGAGTCATATGACGCAGTGAACAAAACATCTCAAATACCCTACTCCGAACTCATGATCGTACTCCTTCTGGTCCTGGTGGCCGGAATCTGTGTTGGTTATTTAATTAGGAAAAAGAAGATACTATAATATGAAAATTGGTATCTTTACAGACACATATTTTCCACAGGTTAATGGGGTTACCTGTACCATAGCGGAGTGGAAAAAAAAGCTGGAGGAATATCACGACATCTATATCTACTACCCAGAGAGCAGCTATGTTCCAAAGAAAAATGAATTTCCCTTCAGGTCATTTGAATTCAGGTTTTATAAGGGATACAGGATAGCATTTACTAAAGGGATTTCTAAGAAGGCAAAGAACCTAGATATAGTTCATATTCATGGCTTGTTTACTATGGCTATGGCGGGTTTGTATGTATCGAGGAAATATAAGATCCCCAGAATCCTTACCTACCACACCCCAGCTGACGATTACATAGACTATGTAACAAAAAAGCCCGCATTGAAAAAAACATTGATGAAGCTGTATAACTTCTGGGAGAAAAAACTGCTGAATTCCTGCGATCTTGTAACTGCGCCGTCAGAATCAATAAGGGACAGGCTCCTGGAAAAGGGTGTAAAAGAGGTAATGGTACTCTCCAATGGCATTAATCTCGATTTTTTTAGGTACAAAGATCCGGAATCCTTCAAGAAAAAATACGGAATAGGAGGGGGGAAGGTTATCGGTTTTTGTGGAAGATTTGGCTACGAAAAACACCTCGAGGATCTGATAGAGATTTCGGATAGATTTGATGGTCAGATACTCATTGCCGGAAAAGGCCCCGCAACGAGGTACTATAAAAAACTGGCAAAAGATAGAAAGAATGTTAAATTTCTCGGCTTCCTTTCGAGAGAGGAACTCCTGAGGTTCTATTCCTCTTTAGACCTTTTTATATTCCCCTCACTGGCGGAAACCCAGGGTCTGGTTGCCCTGGAGGCAATGGCCTGTGGGGTCCCAGTCGTTGGTGCAAATGCCTTGGCACTAAAGGACACGATAAAAGATGGCAGGGTCGGATTTCTATACCAGCAGGGAGATACAGAAGATCTCATGAAAAAAATAGAAAGAGCCTATGAAAAAAGGGATGAATTATCAAAAAACTGCCTGGAATATGTTAAAGAGCATTCGTTAGATAAGACAATTGAAAGACTCCTTGAAATCTATGAGGGTTTACTCTGATTCCAAACCAAGACTCTGCCTTATGATCTGTATGATCTCATCCGGGGGATAGCCCAATCTTATCAACCTTGTTGTACCTCGTATCCCCTTTCCAGACAGCCTCATTGCAATCAGACCGGACATCTCCAATTCATTTAGGTATTCAGAAAATTGCCTCATTGTTCTTGGATTTCTATTCAATGCCCTACAGTTTGCCTCATAAGCCTCATAAACCTCCCCCGTTAGAAGATCCCCCGTACTTATACCGGAGAGCCTCTGATAAAGCCCTCCCCTCAAAGCGAGATGAGCAATTGAGTAGATAACGATCTGCTGATGTTCTGGCAATAAAGCTATCGATTCTGTCATGATGTCCTTTTCAACCAGATATCTGGCCATTCCAACATCATCCAGATCCACCCTGCTTTTGAGTTTACTCTGTGCTATCTCCCCCGCCTTTTGTAGTAGCTTTAGAGCATATCTTGCATCACCATCCTGTGCGGCGAATGCCGCAATCTTTCTGATCGCCGAATCATCGATCGTATCTGGTTG